>ENA-OREN01001986-OREN01001986.1-marine-metagenome-genome-assembly--contig:-NODE-1986-length-22170-cov-3.537682_pt1 | contig 22170 bp, 20 predicted proteins | sample MGYA00248624_ERZ508555 | MGnify/ENA primary metagenome ERZ508555 (study PRJEB26222, sample SAMN06267773) | marine metagenome | isolation source: Saanich Inlet, British Columbia, Canada | place...
ATAAATATTGACGCCCTTCCTCCAGTTCCCTTGGTCCGAGAAGCCCACCTTTCTTTTTACGACCACCCCCTTTTCCAGAGGGAAATCCCATTAATATAGATGGGTTATCAGTTTTGAATTGACCCAAGCTTGTATCTTGAGCATCAATTACACTCTTGTTAAATGTGGTAGTTTTCTTAGCTGCTGTCATGCATTGACCAAACGCATTTCTGATACCAGCACATTTAGTTTCTTTTTTTTTCTTTGTTTTATTATCTTTGCCGTTGCCACCTTTTTTTCTGCGAGTCTTTTTCTTGTGGCGTTTTCCACCTCCGTTTTGTTCATCATTTATAAATCGTATAGCATTTTCTAAATCAGGATTGTCATTTATATCGGGAATATTGTTTTCCCATGCCAAATGATAATGATGATAATTATCATCTAAGTCTCTTGTTAAACTATATTCTACAATCCAAAAACCCCCAGCATCTTCTGCGTTTTCCATCATGAGTATCAGATTATTGAAACCCTCCGCATCTTCTGCGTTGGCATCGGGAGAGAAGACTTGTTCTTGAAAACGCCTTATATTTTCCGCATTATTTCGTATTATATAATATATGTTTTGATTCGTTTCATTTCTTCCACCTCTTTTCTTACGCGTTCTTTTCTTTCGGCGTTTTCCACCTACGAATTTAATAAGTTGCCCCGCATCTTTAATGTTAATCCATTCATAATCCAGTGCATCAGTATCAGGTCCTGTTTTCAAAGATTTATATATATCACTCCAACGAATTTCATCACCATCTTCATCATACATAGTAAAACCAAACACATGGCCCCAGTCTTCATCAAATCCCTCATACTCAATCTTCCCATTATACCATACATTAAAACCATAATCGGGATCGTCAGGGTCATCCATTCCCTCAGCGCGGAGATTTCTTATAATTTTGTATACTTTATCAGGGTTATTTTCAACCATGTTTATAAATTCTTGCTTATTTAAAGTAATGGGTGGTCTTTCTGCATAACCTCCTCTTTTCTTACGCGTTTTTCGTTTACTACCTCTTGCTATCGCGTGAACTGGTCCTGGTGCTTCTAAAGCAGGTGGAACACATTTCCAAAATGTTTTACATTTTGCACTATTCTTTATTTTGGTCTTTAACTTTTTACGGAATTTATTATATCTTTCTCTCCAAAGTTGTCCTGCATCTTTGTTTTTTTTCTTACCAGTTAAAGGAAATATCATTTCATTATCATCTCCGTACTGCGCTCTATCTCCTTTTGATTTAATAAACCCAACTTGTTTGTATATGTGTTCTCCTCTTGGACCCGCTGCATTATCTAATAATACGGATTCATTGCCAGCTTTAATGGCAAATAATGTGAACATATGCACTAAAAATTCACCAATAGAACAACCATTCAAACCTATTGCTTTACTTCCTTCATCCCAATCTCCCACTGTTACACCATCCAAATAAGCTTCATCTTCTTTTTTACCGGGTTTTCCTGTTTTCTCCAAACCAACGGTGCCGTGAATTTCTATAATATGATAGTCTCCCCATCCACCAGGTTTCCCAATTTCTATTTCTATAGAAATCACGCCACTCGTTTTTTGAGAAGAATCGCGTGCATCTTCAATAATAACTTTAACAGTTAATGGTTTTGCAATACAATCTTGAATATATTTTTTAATTTTTTCCCCATATCTTTTTAAAGCAGCTGCTAAAACTGTATTTCCTTTTCTCGTCATTAATATATATTTAGATTTAAATATAGAATCTAAATATAAGGTAATGGACCAAGAGAGGAATAATTTATTACACGCATTAGAAAATGAGACGAACTCATCTATAATGAATTTGACTACCGCTAAAATAAAAGACCACAAGAATACTATACTCCAACAGCTACAATTGGAGAAAAGCAAACTTAAAACAATGCATACTAAGTTGACCGAGTATCGATATTGTACTGATATGTCTGACCTTCAATATGGATATTATATTCGTTGGATTCCATTAAAAGATCCTGAAAATCTATATTTAACAAATGGTGGAATAATGTGTGATATGAAGATAGTAAATAATCAAATACAAATTTGTTGCAAGAATTTCAGAAATCATTTTTTTCAGTTTAAATTTGATGAAGCTGTCATATTTCAAAAGATATCTCCGCAAGAGAAGGTGATATTAAGTGTATTGGATTATTTGAACACTTAAACAAAATGATTTAAGAAATTCACAAAAATAGTATATAAAATATGCTCAATATGAATGAACCATTAGTAGGATCTCGTGAAAATAATTATCGTTTTTTTTATGGTGCTTCTGCCGCTACAATAGTTAGCCTCATTGTTTTATTTGTTATTACAGGCTATACAGCATATACCGCCTCAGAAATAAATGAAGTTATATCAGATATGAATAAGCTTCTTCCTGATGCCAGGAACTCTTTGCGAATCGTAAAAGAGATGTGTATGCACGAAAACTTCACCAAATCTTGGGGCAATATTTGTTAAATAAATTTAATATTAAATTATTATTTAAATTTATTTCTTACGAAGTCGTATTTTCCCTAATTTTTTAACTCCAGATTTTTTCTTTATTTTTAAACCCTTAAGTTTAATTTGTTGAACTTTTGACATATAAGTATTATATTGTTCAAAGGTTGTGACGGGATTTTGTATTAATCGTTCTCCGAAACTGCCAAAATATGCAATAGGTAATCGAATAGAGCCGTTTCTCTGTAATATACCATATATAGGTAATTTAATGTTATCTGTTCTTTTCGTATTCCACGCACCGCCAAATATTACATAAACATTTTGTATATTGGATTCTTTATAAAATGCGAGATTTAAGTGCGCATATAAACATATTTTAGTTCTTGATGTAATGATACAAGGACACTCATAATTGTTAAAAATAATAAAGTAATCCAAGGGTGTTAAATAGTAATCTTCTAAATTGATGGTTCCTATTAGGTCGTTGGTTAATGCACCAATAAGTGGTTGTTTTCCTTCTTTTTGCCATAGTTCTATAACGGTTGGCATTTTTTCTGAACGATTATAACTAGAATAGGTCTGTTGTAGCAATTCTTGTAAATCTTTAATAGTGATATTAATACCATAATCATTAAGAATAAATATTGCTAATTCCCAGGTACACATAAAATTATGTTTAAATTCTAATAATGTGAAATCAGGACTTAATTTTCTTGCTCTTAGGTATGCCTCTAATTTCAGTTTTTTATCACTTTTTTTCGTAATCAGACACTCATTGACAGACTTTGTATTCAACATAGTATCCAATATAAAAGTATCTTTGTAAGGAATACTAACAGAAGGCTCTACAATATCAAAAATATTTTTCGAAGCGATAAAAGGATTAATGTATTGTGGTATTATATCTTCAAAATAATCTCCATATAGAATATCTTCTAATAATATAATTTCGTCCTCTTTCAAATTGTAAGTCATTTGTTGGAAACTTAAAAATTGCCGTGGATTTAAAATAAACATTCTTATTCTTGAATATCTAATAAGTTCATCCGCCAATCGACCAAAATAAATTTCCTCGTTATTAGGTGTTTCGCTAATTAAATTTTTGCGCGGAATTTGTAATTTACATTTACCATTTTCTTTTACAAATAAACAGGTAGGGGCATCGGAACATTTTCCTTCATCTAAATTTATGCATTTTAAGATAGATTTAACTGCTAGTTTGGAGGAAATTTTATAATCCGTAAATGCTACATAATCATCCATAATAGAATGTAACAATTCAATAATGTTTCTTAATTTGGTATAATATGGCGTGGTAACATTATTTAAAATTTCAATTAGATGATTTTTAATGTCAATTTTATTTTCTATTTGATTAATTATTATACGTAGTATATTTCTAAAAGAATTATACAATTGGCTTTCTAATTTAATATTGTTGACCGAACGTATTCTTTCTTCGTCAACTGTATTATTATTTAAAGCTGGTTGAGTAAGATAATTTTCAACACCATTATTATTTTCAATAACTATTAATCCATTTTCATCTCTACCGGTGTCATCAATATGAGATTTGTCATGAGGTTCTGGTATTACGGGTATGAATTGATTTGTTTCTGTAATAATACCTACAATGATATTATTATTTACAATTTTAAGAATTGGTTTACAATAAATATTACATTTGCTTTTAACGCACATATTTTGTAAATTTTGTAATGTGGCTGCAAATGAATTCAATATATCTGGGTCATCTGCTAGTATAAATGGAATATCTGAGTGTAATTCGGATGGACGACAAGGAATCATAAAGCCTTTATTTTTACCTTTTTTAATTATTATACCAATAACTTTCGTATTTAAATTAAGAATTTGAGCCGCGACTTTATAATTTGTTATTTTTTTGCATTTTTGTATAGCTTGTAACAATTGAACAAGCGGAATATTCTCTTTGAATTTATAATTGGTATTGCTGGGCAACGGTTTACAATTTTCTAGAAGCTTTGTCCGAACATATTTTATCATTTGTGCCAATTGTGGAGCCTGAGCTTCAATGCGTGGTATAAACAATAATTTATTAATTTTATAGGCATTCCCCTCATCAACGCGAGTATATTTATATATAGGTTCATAATACCCATCGCGAGTGTATAATATAAGTATTTCACGGTCATTGTCAAAATATCCAGTTCCATAAAAATTAGTTGGACAGATTACTTCTATTTTATTTGTAATATCATCATCGGGACTTTTTAAAATAAGTAAATTTAAGCCCTTTGAAAATATACCTCCTAGTTCATTGTTTTTTCCTGTTTGAGGCATGCAAATAATATCCCATATATATTCATAATTTATTTCTACTTTATCATCCGATAAATATGCTTTGAAATTATTCAATGCAGAAATTATTTTTAACAGATAAGTGGGATTTGTTTCAGACAGTTTTATATAGAGTAGGTCATCTTGATATATTTCCACCTCACGGTCTCTAAACGACATATCATTATCTCTATAAAATAAATCTACTAAGGTGCCATTTTGAAAGGTAACGAAATTATCAAGTTGCAGATGTTGAAGAATAATATCTTTTATCCACTGAATACTTTCTTCTGTTGTATGTTGCAAATTAATCGTTTTATTTCTTTCTTCACTAGACAATGCGTAATAATTATATATATCAGCGATGCACGACAAAAAAGACTGTGTTTTACTTCTTTCCATGCCTTTTCTAAGAAACACTGGTTTGTTTATTTTTAACCGTAAACTGGAATCTCCTTTGACAGGTCTTTGATTATATTGAAAAAATTTTTGTACAGCTTCTGGCAAGTAACCCAATTGTCCTGTTTTTAAGGGAAATACTTCCCACGCAGGGGCTTCTTCCATTTTCAAGGTTATATTGTCGCCTGTGTCGTCTTCGTCGTCTTCGTCGCCTTCGTCGCCTTCGTCGTCTTCATTGCAGTCCTTAATTGTTGCCATTCTACTTCCAGCTGGAAGTTCTCGTAGTTGAGGAGTACCTTTAATAGTTTCTAATTTAATATTGCCTTTCTCATCCCTTTCAAATGTTGGTCCGGTTCCTTCTTTTCCTGAACCCGTTGGTTTATACATGTAATCTGTATTATTTGTTCCATCATATAATTGTCTGGGAACTATGTTTTTATTTACGATATCACCTTCTTTATTTTTAAAATAAAGTTTTTTATCTTTTTCTTCAACTGTCCAACCTTTATCAATCGCTTTTTGTGATAGACCTCTTGGACGACCAAAACAACAAGGGATGCATAAATTATCAGGATGCTTTGTTTTTTCTTGGAATCCTGGGTACATTGGTTTGTACACTAGAATATTATCTGTATCGTCCATTTGATACCGTTCTCTATGAAATCGTTGATCCGTAAACTCATAAATCCGACCACCTGGTGGTATTTTTTTAGCTTTGCGTGGAATAAGGGCGTCCCAACCTCCACACTTTCCTTCATTAATTTCTTTTAATGTAATACTTCTCTGTTTCCCATTTTCATCATTTAAACACCAAAAACGAGGACATACATAATGGAATTTGTCCTTCCCTGTACCATATGTAATAGATTCATCGTATGAATTAATACCAAATGATGCATCTTTTTTATCTATATAATCCTTTTCTTTAGAAGTCAAAACTATTGGCTGTTTATCATATTGCGAGGGACATGCTGTAGAATACCGTCCTTTTCCTTGTTTTATAAATAATGTTGGGTCTCGCCACATTAAACCTCTTTTCATGGTATTATTTTGCATAAATATACTTTTGGCTCCGCGTAAAGGTAATCCGGTTAAATCAATTTCTGCTTCGCTTAATTCACTACCAGATTGTGGCGACGAATCTGCGAATTTTGTGTCTGCTATAACACGTTGCTCTTGTATTGGACTGGGTGTTTTGTCTTTAATGGGTGAGGGGGTTTCATCTCCAAAAGTAATTTCATCTCCAAAAGAGATTTCATCCATCTGTAAAGCATCATCTTCCTCTTCTTCTTTTTCATCTTCATCCTCGGTATCATCATCATCTCCTAATAAATCATCTAGAAAATCGTCAACATCATCATCTTCGAATGTGATTTTTGCTGCTTCAGATTGTTCTGCCCCAAACTGTTTATTTAAAAAATCTTTATCATCATTTGCTTCGACATCTTCTTCGATGCCTTTCATTTTTATTGCTTTACCTTTACATAACAACTTCAGAGCCGCGGATGATATGCCTATACTTTTTTTGTTTACAAATAACCGTAACATTGAATCTATATATATATGGATGTATTTGAGATAATGAATATTATTTATGGTGTTTATAGTAACTGTAACTGTATTATTTGTAGCATCTCTAGTAATAATAACAGGGAAACCTACATTTGTAATGATTGTTCGTTCTCTTTTATTGTCAAATAGATCGGCGCGTTGTTGAACTTCTGATGCCCAACCAGCTATTTTCAATTCTGCATCTTCTTTTGACAATTTAAAATTAGTTTGCAATTGTTCGGTAATATTCATCCAAGTAATATTTTGCTTTCGTAATTCAGTAATAAACGCGTCTTCTGCGCTCATTTGATTATAAGCAGAAACTCTTTTATATCTCATGGATATGACTTCTGATGTTTTCTTCAATGAACCTTTCTCTATGGCAAATATAGTTGAAAGACAAGAGATATATTTATTTAAGTCAATCTTACTGGGAACTTGTAATTTTGATACCCAAGTAATATTTTGTATTTCTACATTTTTATCAACAATGGTAGTTAATGGTATATAGGTATATCCACTTTGTTCCAAATAAGTTTTAATTTTATCAAGAATAGGTTCTTTTACGGCGTGTTGAATAATTTCTTCTATTTGTTGAAGAGATAAAGGTTTTATCGAATTCTGTAAACTTGGTAAATCAATGTATACTGTACCAGTATCGGAAATAGAACAAGTAATATCATACCTAATTTCTGAAAAAGTAACATTGATTAAAAATGAAACTCTTTTTGGGTGTGCAAGAATTTTACTTAATTTAATGATAAGTGTTTTTTTGTTATTATTATATGTATAAAGAAATGGGATTTTTTTACCATTGGTCGCAATATTATTAGCAGTGAACAACCTGTATATATTTTCTTTCTTACTACCAGGATTATATTTGATCAAGGGGATATCTCGCGTAGAATGAATGAGTTTAAATAAAATCTCGAGAGGAAATTTAATCTCATATACAGGATGAACAATGATTGAAATAGCAGTAATACCAGGGGTATCATAAAGATAATCTAATGGATGTGTCAAGTTCCCGTGTTTATAAATATCATAAAATAGATCAACTTGTTCATTATATTTCACAAATTCTTTATCTAAAAGTTTATATTCGGTATCCATTAATAATCGTTTTTTGTCAATAAGAATAGACAAAGAGGTGATCTTATCAACAGATACCAATATTGGGAAATACAGAGAAAGTATATTTTGATCCTTCATTTTGGTATTTGTATTTGTATATTCTAACACTTCCTTTGCCAAGCAAAAAAATATATTATTAAGACATAAATTACCAGCTTCAAAAAGTAAATTTTTATTTTGGGTAGTAACAATACCTGGCATATTTTCTTTAATAAAATTATTTATGCTAATGCAATTATATGGGTTCACGACATACGGAATTAATTTACCACCGCCTATTAATCTTTCTCCTATGGGAATAGTATATGAATGTTCTGAATCCCAATCCAATAAATGTAAGAAGTCATCATATGATATATTCTCTCCGCTTTTGGCAACTTCTTCACAGGTGGTTGCCACTTCACTATCATCACACCCATTTTCAACAATATTCAATAACATTGTGCACACTATCTCTTGCGTTAAAGGAATTGTCTCCTGCTGAGTTAATTGTTTATATAAAGTGGAAGAATTGAGTTTAGTTTTTGTTATTCCGAATAAATACATTTCTTTTGTAGAAATTTCTAATTCCAAAGCATGAACAATTTTCTTCTTTACCATTCCAATAGTATCATCTCCGTGCAGAGCGGTTGTTGAAATGATTTCAACGGGTATATTTTTATCCACGATATGTTGTTGTTCTTTGGTAGAGAAAACAGGATTACCATTGGAATCATTGTATTCGGGAGATTTGATACTGTTATCAGTAGAAAAAATATAAATGCTTTTTATATTGTCACCTTCGACATGATTTAATTTAAATGTTTGTGACATCTATATAAATAAAAGTTATATTATTAATTATAATAATGAATTTAATAGTTGCGCGATGCAGGAATAGAGGGATTGGTTTTAAAAATAAACTTCCGTGGGAATTATCAGCGGATTTGGAAAGATTCAAACAATTAACTATCGGTGATGGCACTAATGCAGTTATAATGGGAAGAAATACCTGGGGGAGTTTACCATCCGGATACAAACCTTTGCCTAAAAGAGAAAATATTGTATTAACTACAGAGGTAGACAAACCACAAATTAGTAGTGAAAACTCCACTCCAATTTTGATGCCTTCATTAAAGGAGTCAATAAAATATTGCAAAGAAAGTAATATTTCTCAAATATGGATAATAGGAGGTGAGATGGTATATGCAACAGCATTAAAAAGTGTAAATATAGATAATATATATATCACAAGTGTTGATAATGATTTTAAATGTGATACTTTTTTTCCAGATATTCCGTCCTATTTTCACTTGGAGTCAAAGACATCTTGGTTTCAAGAGAATGAACTTAGATACAGATTTGAAAAATATAAATTCAAGGATACCTTGGAGGACCCGGCTTTGTATTTTGATGGAAAATATAAATCCAATGACCCGTTTGAGAACGACGCTTTGTATTTTTTATAAATAATATTTATATATTACACTGTGTAATGTATGAATTAGAAAAGATAAGAGAAATTATCAAACACCCTTGCAATATCGCAAGGACCGTTCCTTTTATTGTAAGTGATTACAAGGAGGTTTTAAAACAATGGAGTCGTTATAACAAAGGAGAAGCAATAAATGATAAAAAATTATGTGATATCTTTAATTTTCACAATAATAATATAGATCATATACTTTTATATTGGAGTTCTAATCAGGAGGATTGTTTATTAATGTGTAAAATCTCAAATAAATATATAAATTTACGCATGCCAATGTTGTTAGATGGTGTAGAAACTTCGTTTATAGCAACGTATACTTAAATATCAAACAATGGATTATCAGTTATTTTCATTCCGCAGTAATTCTTATTCTTTTTTTTATAATTTACAGGATTATATATTTTAATTTTAACTGCATTTTGTAGTAGAAATTTAAAATTTTGCCAGAATTCTTGTGTATGACCAATCGATTTAGTGGCAATGTGAGCTAATTCATGGATAGCAACATACATTAATGTATTGGGATCAATTAACTTATCTCCCTTTTTTGTGGTGGTGGTGCAAAAAGCTAATTTTTCTCCTTTATTTTCTGAGTAAGCAGTATATTCACTTGTGGGTAAAATTTCTTTAACAGTTTGTGGATCGAAATTGTCTACTAGTCTTTTACAATTCGCGCGGTCCGGAAAAGTTTTTCCTAAATAAGCCACTAGTTTTCTAAGTTTTTGTGTCGTGTTTGCTAACAAATCAGCTGCCAATTGTAATTTTGCACGCTCTCGTACACAATACTTATTCCCATCTACATCAGAAACAATACATTTTAGATTAAATGCATCCGATTCAAAATACATTTTAAGAGCAACCCCAGCCACAAATAATGCTAGAACCCACCCAGACAAGCTCATTTTGCGAAACATATTCTTATAATAAGCAAAGAACATAATCAATTATAGAATTTATAAATAATTATGATATTTATTGTCCACCGTGACAACCAACTTCAAGGGCTCGGCGAGCCAAATCAGGGCCAATAGTAGTTTGGTTCCATGGACCAATGTTTAATTGTGGATTGGCAGGTTCCGAACGAAGTTGAAGATTAGCATTACGAAGACTTTGACCAACTGTATTGATACCAATGTGATAGCCTGCCTTAAGAAGACTGACATTTTGTATATCACCTGCGCCACCGGGGTTCATTTGTGAGAAAGAATTATTAGAATCTCTTGGAAGTAATTGTTTTGGATCAACAACTGCTTGTTTTGCACATGATGGGGGCATTCCGAATGAACTAGTTGCGATACCAGAAACGGATGCATTACTTTCATTTTGGCCTAAACCAGCCGAAGCTTTATAGTTGGTTCCTTGTCCACAAGTTCCCGTTGGTGAACCGCCTGCTCCACCTGGTTGAGGAGGATTGCGTGCGTTAAGGACATATTTAGCTCCTGCCTCTCCAAAAGCGGTTTCTGGTAGGGGTGCATTGCCTTGTCGTGTGTTGGAATTGGCATAACCAGCTGTTCCTCCTAATCCTTTCCCGTTAGAATAGTTTTTCATAACATACATAAGGGCAACAGCCGCCACAATAGTAAATAAAACAGTATGATTGTTGGCTAAATTTGTAATCGTTTTTTTCAAATTCATCTTATAAAATTAGCATACAAAATATTTTTTTCGATAAATATTTTTTATTGCTTAATAATACAATCATCCGTATGCTTCAAATTCCATATCATCATCTGAACTTTCGATTTCATCCAACAAATATAATGATTTTATTCTTTTTGCTTCTAAATATGATTGAATGGCGTGTTTTTTAGCGTCCTTTGCCTTACGTCTTGCCTCTTTATATATTTCCATATAAACCTCATTTGGATTCTTTAATTTAACAATGTCAGTATTTTCACTGGGTGGAAGAATCTCAATTTCATTCATTATTCCATTTTTGTCTAAAGATTCCTCTTGTACAATAGCTGGTTCCAGTTTTTCTTCAACTTTTTCTAAATTGTCTTCCAAACGACTTGTATTATTTTGGCTTAAATCAGTTGGCACTATATTTATGGTAACCATCGCCTCTGTTTCAGTTTCTTTTTCTTTGTCTGTGGCATCTATATTTTCTGTTTTTTTTACAGGAATCTCTTTTACCCCAACTGCTTCTAATGGTGTAACAGTATCTGGGGTTTCTTCTACAACATGCTCTATTTCATTAGATTCTCCAACTTCTAATGTTACGCAAGTATCGGATACAGTATCTTTATTTACATCTTCACTATCTTCAATGCTAATATCTGACTCAGCATCGGAGTCTTGTTGTTGCACAACTGTATTTGTTTTTTCTATAGTGGGAGGCTTAAATTTAATTAAGCATTTGCTAAATAATTGTTTTTCTTTAATAAGCATCATCTGTTTGACTACAAATTCGATTTGGAAACTTTGAGAAGTAAATTTAAGTCCTGAAACTTCTAAAATGGATATCATTTTAGTATTTTTATTTACATCTTCTAGTTTTAATTCTTCTTCCTCCTCATTATAGATTTGAACTGTAGATCCTCTATTTAATCCTTTGGATTTATTAATAAAGCATCTTAATAGTGACTTGTTACCTTTATATGTTCTCAGTAAATTCTGCCAATGATAGTCAATCGAGTCAAGATCCATATCATTATGAAACCACAGACTGCGTTTTTCATATATCAAATTTTTAACGGTAGTTTCTAGACTGTGTATCCATTCAACAAAATTATTATCATCTTCGCCAAACATTAAATCACAATAAATTTTCTTTTCTGTTTTATGTATTCCATTTTTGGTATAACATTTAGGCGTTTGAATCAACACGGGTTCCCCACCTACACGTAATTTTGAAAAATAAGCCCCACCTTGTAATCCTTGGGGATTTGCTAAAGTTAAGTTACTAAATGTAAAGTCTGCGTTAGCTAATTGAATTGAATCACTCATTAATGCTATTTGATAAAAAAGTATGGTTATAGGGACGCATATAAAATATAAAATCTCATATTTCAGTAATGGATAACATTAAGGATACTTTAATTGAGCAATGTTTAGTTATTTTGAAAAGAGAGGACGTTAAAAATGAATTAAAACAGTTAATGAAACCCATGATAGATTTAATACTGCAGGAACTTTATCCATATATTTTTTTATCTATCGTATTCGTATTTATAAGTTTTTTATTAATTTTAGGTATTTTTGTTTTATTGTTGCGTAATAAAATATTAACCAAATCTCATATTGCCATTTTAAAATAATCTAATACTATTATATAATGGTACGAAGAACACGCAAAGGAGGTCGTAAAAGAAAACATCGCAGAGGCGGTAATGTTGTTGGTGGGCTTTTAGGAGCAATTAAAAAAGCACTTCCAAGTTATTTACTTTACCAAGCTGTTAAGATGCAACAGAAGAAAAAGGGAGGTGGAAAAAGAACCCGCAGAGGTGGTCGTAAAAGTAAACGTGGTGGACGCAAAAGCAAAAGAGGAGGAACTCGCAGACGCCGTTAATTAATTATTTTTCTCATTATAATTTATAATGACAAAAGCTCGCAAAGGTGGAAAAACTCGTCGCGGTGGAAATCGCAAACGTAAAGGTGGATTTTTAGCACAATTTCAAAAAGCATTGGCTCCATACCTTTTATTTCAGGTAAATGAAATGCAAAAAAAGAAAAAGAGAGGTGGAAAAAGAACCCGCAAGGGTGGAAGAAAGAGCCGCAAGGGTGGAAGAAAAAACCGCAGGGGAGGTGCTGCGTTTACAGCAATTTTGAAAAAAAAAAAGAGGTAAATATGTATGATATAAGGAAATTTAGTTAAATATAAATTCTTATATCATATTACAAATGGATTTTACAGAAAGTATACGTGAATGGGTTTCCGTGGATAATAGAATTAAAAAGTATCAAGAGGAGATTAAAAAGGAAAGAGTGCTTCGCACAACATTAACCGCTTCTATTTTAGGTCACGCAGAAGAATCGAATATGGAGCATGCAGTAATTGAAATTACAGATGGTAGATTGAAATTCCAAAATACGCGTGTCACTGCCCCGTTAACATTTAGATTTTTAGAAGAATGTCTTAATGAGTGTATTAAGGGAGAAGACCAAGTTAAACAAATTATTAAATATATTAAAAGCAAACGTGAAGTGAAGTTTGTTCCAGATATTAAAAGAACCTATATACAAACCACTTAAAATATTCTTACTAATAAATACAAGTATGAATATTTACACTTCTCCTGATAGATTAGCACCATATAGAATTTCAAATTATGTAACATCTCCTCGCACAATGAGTTTTCAAAGTTGGTTGGCTTCCCCTGTAATGGAGATAGATGGTCAAAATGATATAAATTATGCGCGTACCTTTGATAACGGAGACAGGTATACGCATAACGATTTTATATTAAATTTTATCAATGATCTATTACATATTATTCATTCTGCAGGATACAATATAGAACATGAAAAAGAATTTAAAAATGAGATAGCTATTTTTATATATAGATTATCAAGAGAGAAATTATGACAGATCAATACAGAATAGATAATATGTCAGAAGATGAATTTTATGAATATCAAAAAAATCTTGTTAAAGAAACCTTTACAGAAGAAGATTTTCTATCATGTTCTGCTACCAGAACACGATTGCAAAATGAATTTATTTGGAGATGGGAAAAGAAGTGTGTGCCTAAAATAGAAAATTATTATAATGGAACGCGGAAACAATCACGGGAAACCTTCGCAACGCCATTATTTTACGACAAAGATGGTAGTTTTTCTTCAGAATTAACAGGCATAGTATATAAACATCTTAAACAAGATTACGATATTAGTATATTTCATGATTGTCCAAATTTAGCGAATCCACTCATAAAACAGTATGAAGAAATTCAACAAAAAAAGAAAGATCTATTAAAACAAAAACGGAAAATAAACGGAGGTGTTATGTCAGATAAAAAATTTGATTGGGGTACAAAAACACATAAATAAAAGATGTGTAAATATATATAATGGATACCAATGATATGATCTTTAATAAGACGAATGGTAAAATAACAGCTTGTGGGTGGAATATAAATTCGAATTTATTGCAAAATGATTTTCCTCTTGCAGCGAATAGTCAAGTTGGAGGAGGAGCAGGTGCTGTTCAAAATTTAGCAGTTCCAGCTGGATTAATTATTCTTCAGAATATGATTGATTCAAATACTAAATTATCATTAAATGATTTATTAGAAGAACCAAAAGTAATTGGCGAAGACTTATATGATAAGTTATTGAATTTAGCAGGTAGAAAAAAGAGAACTTCGCATGATACACGTAAAAATAGACCTAAACGCAAGAACAAAACGCGAAAGAAATAATTATGACTTTAGTTATAGTCTTAATTATTTTTAATATTTAAAATGATTATAATTGACTCCAGTTATCATAGTTAAATGGAGAGACTAACATTTCTGGTAATTGTTTTCTAAATTTTTTCACCTTCTTTTCGAACCGTCGTTCTTGTGGTGACAATGGATAGTTCTGATCATTATCCATTATTTCTCTTTCTTCTGGTGTTATTTTTGGTTTATTACCATAGCAATTTGCACCGAAAGGAGCATTTTTATATGCCACGAAGCCACCGTTTATACCCGGTCGCCCACAATCATGCTCGTGTCCTTTTCTTTTTTGCATTTTTTTCCAGGTGTCCATTTGTGTTGGATATAAAGCCATTTGGTCAGCGGACCAACCAAAGCCACACCATTCTGCACCACGTTTATATGCATTTTCCACCTCTTCATATGTGGCAAGCCGACCATCATACGCTTTGCATATGGCCTTGGCATCATTATATGTATAGATATTATCTGGTACATGAAAAACTTGGTTTTCATACATTATTTCCGGAACAACTGGAGGTTGTGGAGTAGTTACAGTAATATCAACTTCGGGCACCGGAGTAAATAAATTTTTGATGCTAGTTTTAATATCAACTTCGAAGAAATATTGAACCCCATTAATTAATACTAAAAACATAAACATTCCCCACATAACAATTTCTAAAAATGTTATACCGGGAGATGTTGGAGGGGCTTGTGCGACTATCCCCGTTGCCGAAACACCTAAATAACTAAATAATATGTAATATACTATGATAACAAATGTTAACACAATCAATACAATTGGACTACCTTTCGTAACTTTATCTCCAACGAAATCATACATATGTGGGAAGCCTTTGGTGGGTGTAATATCTACGCTGCTCATCTATATTATATGGTTCTTATTTTTTTTTCCGATAGAAGAAACAATAAGCATATGGGGTTTTTAAATCTGCTTCTTTTATTTCCTGCACCCTAGCATCATTAAAATCATACCATTTATTATTGGCATTTTTCACATAAGCATAATAATGGCCGCCCATAACCCCACCGCTATGATTACATATACCATACAATTCATAATTAAAACTGTGGGGGTCATACCCTATGACATATTTTGACAAATCAAAATTATCAAATGGAAAATCTACTAAACATTGATTTTTCCGAATAGAATTCGTAAATCGTTTTAAAGTAATAATCAAAACATCTGGAAATTTCCAAAAATTTATCTGTTTTGCTACCACTTTCTTACCTTCATCATTTATATATTGATTATCATCATCTAATATCTCTTTTTTGGTATATTCATCAAAACAATTTATCAAAGATACATTTCTTTTATCAGGCACAGGAAGGTCCAGCATTAAAAAAGGTTCAGGATTACAACTTAGAGTATTATCATCTTCTCCCTTTACACAAGATACATGAATACCATAAAATATATCTAAAATTTCAGAATACTCTTTTTTGTACATATTTTTCATCATATCAAAACATTTTTTAGCTACTTTATCTTTATCTGTTAAAATGTTACCTTTGATTTTCATATTTACTTCACGCATTATTGCTGTATGAAAACAATCAATGATAAATGTTAAAAATTCAGGTAAGTCATTTTGTGCAAAACCTGTAAATAAATGTTTTTCTTTAATTTTGGCTACTTTTTGAACGGAAGTCAAAAATCCACCCGGGCTAATGATACAATTTTCACTCCAAACCATATCGCGCAATTTATCCCATTCCATCAAAACCAATGATTCAGGTTTCTTTTTAATTTTTTGTTTATATGTTCCATGTTGAAGGAAATCATTAAACGAATATGTATGTGACAAACACTGCAATGTAGTATTCATGAAACAAGTATTACCTAAATTGGCGAGTCCTGTAAGTCCTTTATCTTTATATTTATCTGTCATGTTCTCGTATATATCTTAAGATATAGACGATTGTGTTTATACCAATTTAATAACAAATTTTCTTAATTAATGATATATGACCGATGTAGAAAACACCGAATTACTTTTACAATATATGCGTATTGTTGTAAGACAACAAGACGGAATTTTAGAGGCTCTAAATAGTATGCAGAGACAAAATGACAACTTATCTGCTATATTAGCATCAGAGTTGGGAAGAAGAAATTCTAATCTTAGTGAGCAACCAAATCGTATTAGAATCAACAGGCCTAGAACTCGTACTTTTTTTGCTTCAACAAATTTGCCACGCGTTAGAGAAAGAAGACCACCGCCGTCCGCATTGGGAATCGCCGCTGCCGCTGCCGCTGTTGCCGCCGGTGGTAGATTCTTCCCACCACCACCACCACCAAGAATAGTCACTCATCACAGAATGGGTAATACAACAATTAATATACCCGGATCTGTATCTCAATCCACAAATACTGTCTCAGATGAGATTTTAAATGCAACGATGAATGATTCACCCGTTAGAGTACGACCATCAGTTGCACAAATAAGACGGGCAACTAGAACATTATTATTTAGGGATATTTCAAATACTACACAAACAATCTGTCCTATCGATAGAGAATTATTACACGCAGAAGATACGGTTTTACAAATAATCCACTGTGACCATTTTTTTAGAGATACCAACTTACGCAGGCATTTTCGAGGTAACACGCGCTGTCCATTGTGCCGATATGATATACGAGATTATATTCCAACTTTAGAAGAAACGACATTTACTTTTCCAATGTTTAATCGAAGACAGCGTATGCCTCCACCGCCTCCACCTCCTCCGCCTTTTGATGATGTACAAGACCCCTTCGCAGCCCTACCATCTACTAATATAATTCCCACCCATCAAACAACCCATGAAATCCAATCTTTATTAGACGAAGCTATTACCAATATATTAGATACATCAGAAAATATTACTAATACTTCAACTAACGAATAGTTCGGAGGGTAAGTATATATCCTTTCACATTATTTTTTAATTGACGCGTAGAGACTCGATTATTCAATAATAATATCCCCAATGCTAATTTTATAAATGCTAAAAGTTCTTTCATAATTTTCTTTTCACCCATTACTAATATGGTAGCAAAATTTTCATTAGAATGTGTAGGAAATTTTTTCAGATTTTTTTTGTTTTGACTAAATGATAGTGAATAAGTATTTAACAATTTATTTATTTCAAAAGCCAAAAAAGATAGTGCTGCTGCTTCGTTGCGTTTACTATATGGATTTTGCGATAATTGTCGATTTTGAATAAATGCTGATAATTCGGTTTCGTTTGCATTGGCTATTCTCAGGAAAGTCATCATTTGGCGAAAATTTAAACTACTGAAATCGCTGGAAATATTGCGTGAAAACTCATTAGATATAAGTTGATCTCGAAGACCTTGAATTTTAAGTGTGCTTATAGATTGATTTAGCTGTAGGAATATAGTATTGCGACATTTGTTATTATCCGATAAAACAAACCCATAAAATAAAATATAACTTCTATTGCATTTAGTCCCATATGAATCAGAAATTTCCCCTTGTGATCTTATTGAATGAATAGAATTCATTACAAAGGCATTTGTTTCTTTTTCAAAAAACCATTTAACATCAGGCGTAGCGCTATGATTCAGCATATCACCCAATGGGACCATTGTAGCCTGTTTTTTCCCATCAATCCATAATCCAAAGTTTCTAGAACCAACCAAAGTTCTTATTTGTAAAAACTTTTGGAGAGAACAAATGGATGAAAAATCCTTTAAAATTTTACATAATTTATGATAATCTTTTAATAAGATATTTTTTCTAATATCAATTTCCGTTAATAAATAACTATTTTCTAGGTATTTCTTCTCTGCTGGGCTCCAAAAAATAGGGAAATTATCAAACTTTTTAGGTAAAATTTTATAATATGGTCCAAATTTATTTTTATGTTCCATATCTTGTAATATGTATAAGCAGATATACACTAAATTTAATCCACTAATACCTGTTGAGTTTTGTGAAACTTTTTTTCCCCAAGGTGATTTCTCTCCAAGTCCCGAATAAATTAATATAGAACGTGGAATTTTAATTACCGTTTGGTGCTCTGGGATAGAAACTTTGGCGTGTACACCTCGTTCGTGATTCTTATATGTTTGAAAATATATATTTGGAAAGACAGCTCCATTTTTATTTAGCCAAGTTAAAAACTTATCCATGACTTTATTTTTTTTAAGTGCTGTTTTTTGCATATATATTAAATATATATTATTTTAATTATTTTATTTGGTTTATATATAATGCCAAATAAAGCAATTCAAAACGCTAAGAGACTAAGAGGTGGAGCTTTGGGACAATCATCAAGATTCTACAATATTTACGGACAACAAGTAAAGGCATCCAATCCCAATGGATTTAAAGGTGGACAAGGTTGGACAGCACCAAAACCTCAAATTGGAAGTATGTTATCACTTGGAATCATGAAACAAAATAAAAATGCTGGAGGTAATAATGTATGTCAACCTGGTCCTGGACCTACGAGTGTAGCGGCAGGTGATTGTAACTGTAAAGGACCTTCTGGTACTTGTCCTTGTCGTTCAAAAGTAGATGCCAATGGTATTCGTAAACACTGTTAACCAAAGAATTTTTTAATAGATTTCTGCCCATTTTTAATATTATTTGCCTGACGCAATGCATCATCAAATATTATTTTTTTAACTTCTTTATTTCGCAATGCCTCTTCTTTCTTATTATATTTTTCGTCGTCCTTACACGTTTGTTTTAAATATTCACATTTTCTTTTAAATGCAGGAACCTTTCTTTTAAAACTAGGTATATCTTCTAATATTAATGCGAATACTTGCTGTATTGGTTTCATCAATTGGTTAGTTATATAAAATCCATAATCCGGTTTCAGATTATTCGCTCTAATATATTCCGGATTTTCTATTTTATTTCCTTGTAGTTTAACTTTCCCTTTGGTTTGTATGTATACAAATGGTACTCTAGACCCAACGGATGGTTTATTTCCTGGATCTCGTTTTCCCATTCTTTCAGCCAGTACTTTGTGTGCAATACTTTCGGGGTTTTTATAAAATGAATTTAATTTCTTCGTAATAATCAGTTTCTCTAATGGAAATTTTTCATCTACGATATCTTGTAAGAATGATTTAACAAACTGTATTGCGGCGGGAATATCATGTGCATTCATTAATATATCAATTAATCCTCCATAAACATCTTTCACAATGGGTGCATTATCTCGGCGTTTTAATACAATACCCATTTCTTTTCTCTTGCCTTTATTGGGGTCGTGTTCAAATAACATACCGACATATCTCTTTTTTGATAAAAGTAAGAATGGATCAAAAGTTTTTTCATATTCAAAATAATGTGGTGCTTTTAGAAATTTGCTTGCTATCTCCCCAACTTCAATTGATAACTCAATTGTAATTTCTAGTGCTTTTTTTCCAGTTATTTTATTACCCTCCATATCCTTCAAATGAAATGTAAAGAACACAGAATCAGTATCTCCATATATATATTCTGCATTTGTTTTGACCTTGCCATATTTGGTATCACAAACTGCGTCACCATATACTTCTTCAATTATACGTTTAGAATATATCAATAATTTCCTACCAGTAGCAGTAGTAGAAGCTGCGATATCAATATCATAAAATGAACTAGTTTTTGCACCACATTGACCATATAATGAATTTGCAACAATTTTGATAGATGCTTGTCTTTGGTTGTATACATTTTTCATAAATGTATCATATGTATCTTTGGTATCGGCAACATCACATTTATTTACAGTAGTATTTACTTTTTTTAATTGTTCGTTTTCCAATGAAACAGATGTTATTGTATATTTATCATCTGTTTTGGATAATAGACCACTATGCGTGTCGCCATTTTTCATCGTAATTGTTTTAAATTTAATTTTTGCCCTGGTTGCTTTTCTTGCAGCTAACAAGCCTTGTAATATCGCCGGCATAATAGCTTTTTCGTTATCAGGGAATTGTGCAAATCTGCAAATTTTAGTACCTACTTTGATTTTTTCTTCCTTCTTTCTGTCAGGCTTGGCAATCCACTCATAACGGTCATATTCAACATCAACATATTCATATCCGTCCAATTCATCATATTTAAAAGTTCCATCAGGGCTTCTTTCACCCGTGGTGGACAATAAATCTCCACCTAAATCATATTCTTTTGTCCAAACCTTACTATCGTGTGATATATTTTCACTAATCATACAACTAGGATATAGCGATGAATAATCATTTACTGCAACAGGATCTTCAGTATATAACCCAGTTTTAGGTAATAAACAAATTGCCCCTTCATAACTTCCGCCTCCTTCGGGTTTTTCCACAACAGGCATCAATGTATCTTTTTGCCGACATTTCTTCGCTATGAAACTTAAAAGTTTAATACCCTGTCCTCTCATGACTACAAAATCAATCGGTACGCTACAAATTGCAGCTTGTTCTGACATTCCTGTAAGAATATCATTTTTTCTGAATAAGTGATGCACCAAATTACAATCCTGAAAACAATATTTCGCAATGATGGCTCTGTCAGAGGAACTCCCGTTTGCTAGTTCGAATATTTGGTGTGGCGTGATATCGTCTTTGCCCAATCCCCATCGTAGCTTTCTATCGGCACATGGCTCAATATTTCCTTCAACAATGAATTCGCCATTTTCTTCGTCTAATTGAATAACCTTGAATTTTTTACCATTTTTATATGAATCTACCGAATGTCCAATTAATTCAAAACAAACGAAGTTTCCTCTTTGTAACCCCATTAGATTTCCACTTTTAATAACAGTTGTATCATCTAATTTTTCCCAACTTTTTATCATATCCCCTATGAAATGCGACGCAACATCATTCAACTTGTAAGACCCCAAATTTATCTCGCGTCTGAAATAATTATACAAATCGATTTGAATGATCCCTGGTAAATCCATATAAACAAGTTGATGAGTCCCACTGGCGATTCTAATTTCTTTTTCCATCTTTTTGCAACATTCTCCCCTATTTCGCGATAATTCGGAGAACCAGACTTCTTCATCGCTATCACCAGAATCATTATATTTAGGTCTCATACAGTTTAACTCATCTGCTCTGTGACATATAAATTTCCAATCAAAACCAAAAGTATTATATCCAATTAAGATATCCGGATGATATTCTTGCATCATCTCAGTCCAACCCATTAACATATCGCGTTCAGTGTCAAAGCATTCGACAATAGTTTCTGAATTTTTAATACCAATTTCATCACAATCTCCTAGAACAGCCATATAATTCAGATATGGTTCTGTTTCTCCTACACGCATAAAAGTTGTTCCGATAAATGTGACTTTATCACCTTCCAATGCCAATGACTTGTTGTTTTTTAATCCTGAAAATATATATGTAACTGCTTCATCAATGATTTCTAGTTTTTTCCCTATGTCACATTTACTATCATTCA
>ENA-OREN01001987-OREN01001987.1-marine-metagenome-genome-assembly--contig:-NODE-1987-length-22169-cov-4.148968_pt1 | contig 22169 bp, 13 predicted proteins | sample MGYA00248624_ERZ508555 | MGnify/ENA primary metagenome ERZ508555 (study PRJEB26222, sample SAMN06267773) | marine metagenome | isolation source: Saanich Inlet, British Columbia, Canada | place...
AAACAATCAGAACAACTCTCCGGACCGTCAGAACAATACAGCTCTCCTATACTTCCAGTGACATTAATTCCGCATTCACATTCCTCATCACCCTCAATAGCCCCATCACCACAAACAACCTGAGGAACCAAATTGGAGTCACTTAAACCAAAACTAATCGCCCCTCCATTATATACATTTTTCACTTGCTCGGCTGTCAATGCATAATTAAATATCCGAACATCATCAATTTGACCATCAAAATCATCTTATCTTCAAAAAACCATTTCTCATATAAACATAATTCCAAAAATAGATAGAAATATTATTTATAACTTTTTTCCTTAATTTATTAGTCTGATAATGCCCCAATAATCCAAGATATGAATTTATGCCGGCAATAATTGATTCTACCTGTTCTTTATTCAATCTATTATCTTGTTTTTTGAGCAATAAATTACATTCTCTAATTTTGTTATAAAAATTTCCTTTACTACGATTTTCTATATATATTCTGTATGGTTTTATAAATGTCCCCAAAAATTTCACGCCTTTAGAAAAATGTTGCAAATATATCTTTTTCTCATGCAAATCAAGCGCCAGATTGTTCTGCAAATATTTCCTTATTCGCACTATAACAGTTTTTAAATATTCCTTATCTTTATGCACAAAAACCATATCATCCACATAGCGACCGTAATATTTTATTTTTAAACTTCTTTTTATAAATTGATCGAGATCGTTTAAATATATATTTCCAAATAGCTGTGAAGTTAAATTTCCAATCGGCAGACCAGTACCCGGCTTTGCAAAAAATAAACTTTTTGATTTTGGTAGTCCTGCCCAATCTTTTCTGTTTCCTTTTAGGGTAAAATTTTGTGTTGGATTGTGGAAAATCGTCTTATGAATCAAATCTCTGATTATTTTTTCAAGTTTTTCATTTTGATAAGCGGAATTTACTCTCTCTCTCTCTCTCTCTCGAACTGTATTCAATGTTTTTGTTATCCTACCATGCAATATCTTTTTATTAATCGACATGAAATATCCCTTAAGGTCCAATTTTAAAACATAACAATCTTTTTTATAATTCTCCGAGCAAGAACGAATAAAACGGTCTAAGCGTTTTATGCCATACGAAGTGCCTTTGTCGATTCGGCAACTATATGAATCATTTATAAAAGAACGTTCAAAAATTGGATTAATATAATCATAAATCAAATGATGAACGATACGATCACGAAAAGAAGCAGCAAAAATTTCTCTCTTGACTGGTTTTTTAACAATAAAACAAGAACTGGCACCAGGTTGATATTTTCCACTCCAAATGTCATCAGCTAAAGCGAATAAATTCCGCTCATAGTTCATTTCAAATTCGATAACATCTTTTTTGTTCCGCTTGTTCCTGCGTGCGTCATAATACGCTTGAAATAAATCTTCTGTTAATTGTTGTTTCATAAGATTAATAAGGTGTTTAGAGTTTTTATCTAAACACCTTAATTTAATCATGCCAGTCTTGGACGCAACGAACGGAGAAGCCGTTCGCCTTGGTGTTGTCATTGCGATTGACGCCCGCATTGGACGAATTCACGTTACGGTACCAGGCATTGGAGCCGGACTCAGATGAGGACCAGAAGATCCCGTTCGTGCCACGATTGTTGAAAGCGCCATTGTCGTTGCGGTTGCCGGCCAAAAGAGCCGAGCGCTAAAATAACTACTAAATTCTTCGCGTATTTTAAAATGAAAATACGAAAATTTTATTCCTTGCGTAAAAATACGCAAGAGAGTTATTAGACTGATCAAAGGCTCGCTTATTTCAGCCTTAACTAAAATAATTCTGGCCAATTTTTGTTCTATTTGCTTGAATTTTGCCAACTGGACAATTGTTTAGAAATTGATTCAATCAATTCATTGATATGAACTAATTTTTTAGTACTGATTTGTTGTAAGTCTTTCAATAAGCGCACATACAATCTAATTATTTCTAAATTTTCTCGTCCTTTCTGAATAATCTCTTTTTTAGTTGACTGGCTATTAGCTCGATATATATTTAAGATCATCTCAGTGGTTACATTCTTTAAATCCTGTCCAATCGTATATTTATATTCTCTTCCAAAATTCTTAGTTAATTGAAAAATAGCCAGCAGTAAATCATAGCTCGTTTTATAAACCGGCAAATAGTAATACAAGGCCATATTTTTTAAAAAAATAGTAAAATAGGCAAATAGTCGAATCAGTCTTGGACGCAACGAACGAAGAAGCCGTTCGCCTTGGCGACGTCATTGCGATTGACGCCCGCATTGGACGAATACACGAAACGGTACCAGGCATAGGAGCCGGACTCAGATGAGGACCAGAAGATCCCGATCGTGCCACGATTGCGGAAAGCGCCACTGATGAAGCGGGTGCCGGCCAAAAGAGCCGAGAAATTATAGCCATCATCCCCACCAGGATCACCAGCAGGATCACCAGCTTGCCCATTAACATTCGTTGCATTTTTAAGCTCGGTTCCCTCATTTGTTCCACGATATCCAGTAGTGCTTGTATCCTTCGGAAAAGTAGTGTCACAAGAGCCATTCACTTCAGTCTCACAAATATATCTTTCCAAATCAGTCCATTCATCATGTGTCGGCAAATGCCAATCATCAGGGCAAATTCCTTGAGCTCCAGCTACAGCTGAACCATTCATAGCATCTTGCCAGTTATAAGTATAGCCCTCAACTTCTTCCCAATCAGCATCAGCTCCATCATGTCCGCCGTTTGCGTCGCCATATGCTGCTGGTGGAGTGGTATCAGCATCCCCCGTTCCATCAACTGCAGAGCCATCAGCGTTTCGTGTTACCATTAAATTTTCTGCCATCCAGCATTGAGTGCCGATTTGGACAGTGGCGTAGGTATTGCTGTCGATGTCAACGAGGTTAGATGTACCACAGGTCCAGCTTGAAGTGAGAGCTGAGCCACTTGTGATTCCAGAATATCCAAAACCAACAGCTCCACCAGAGAAATCTGTTTTTGCTTGGGTGGATGTTAGGGAATAGTTATATAGTTTCACTTCATCGATTTGACCGATAAAATAATCACTTGCAATTCTACCAATATCGAAATCATTTGCATCAATTGCAGTCGCTGTTGTTATAAGCACATGATGCCAAGCGTTATCTGGAAGAGTTGTTTTGTTTTCTCCGTCAATGTATATAGTCGGGGAAGAAAAACCAGTTGCTGTTGCATTGCTGTCTGATATGGTGACAGTGTGAGTTCCACCATCCAAATCAATTATATTAGCGTCGGTATAGTCTTGCTTCAACCAAAATGAGACAGAGTTGATGTCTATACCAGTGTCTCCAATATCAATATAATCATCCGATCCATCAAAATCCAAAGCCTTCCCCACTTTTCCAGTCACCCAATCAGTCGACGCATCCATGTTTGTCATGGTGCCTTCATTTTCATTGCCGCTCCAGTCATAAACTGTAGTGCCAACTCCTTCATTCATTTTCCAATGTGCAATTGGTTTACCTTTGTTGTAGTCATAGGCTATTTGAGCTGGGGTACGGGCATAGTCATAGATTCTTACACCGTCTACAATCCCAGCAGCCTCATAATTCCCTCCATGTTGCGCTATATAAATATCTGATGCAGAATCAAAGTTACCAGTAAGAGTATCAGTATTAGAATTCTCTAATACACCATCAACATAGATCCTCACCTCACTATTATCATAAACACCTGTCAAAAAATGCCATTCATTATCATTCAAGGAAGTTATCCCATCTCCGGTGTCAGCAGAATTATTGTTGCTATCCCGAACATAAAAACTAGCTTTATTATCTGTTCTACATCTGATTAAAAATATTGTTGAACCAGAATAACGGCTCACATAGACATCAGAGCCGTCTCCTAGCGTGCAACTTGAAGTATCTGTTTTCACCCAAGTAGACACAGTAAACTTAGCAGTATCATAACTACCAAAATCAAAAACATCGTTAGTTGTTGGGATATTTACAATGTCATTCACCCCATCAAAATCCAATGCACTGCCATGTTTCCCTATTGGATCCCAACTCGCCCCTGAAATTGTCCCATTATTCCCATTCCCTGAAGTATCATAGACTGTCGTTCCTGTCATCTCATCCATTGCCAGTTCCAAAACCGGAGCATCACACTGTGCTGTGTCACCTGGCACACAATATTTGGCATTTGCCCCAGTCACTGTCGTGCCATCGTTGTTGGCAGAAGCAGTCCCTCCACCAAGCGACATTGCTGATCCACCGTTATATTCCTGCTTAACCTCATCTTCAGTTAAAGCATAATTCCAAATTTTTACTTCATCGATTCTTCCATCCCAAAAATTACTAGCACCGCCAGTTGCACCGATTCGTGTCATTTGACTTAATCCTGCAAAACCTCCCGGTGCTGTAAATGTTTGTTTTATGCTATCTATATAAACATTGAAATTACTTCTGGTTCCTGATCCTAGTCCATTATAGGTTACCCCGATATGTTTCCATGCCCCAGTTAAGTCTGCTGCAGGAGTATCAGTCTTTGATTGTGCCCAATTAGACTGAGAACCAATTACGATGCCCAAATAACTAGCATTATCTGAAAAGCTAATTTCGAATGGAGTTGTAGTATCAGTGCGCAAAATCGCTACCTTAGAATAAGTATTAGCAAAACTATCTAAATATATCCAACTGGTGAAAGAAAAAGGTTTAGTAGATGTAGCAAAAACATTACTAGATAATACATCCACCCAATCATCCGTTCCATCAAATTCCATCGCCCCGCCGTTTTTTCCGTTTTTATCCCACATTGAAGAAACCGTGGTGTTGGTTCCGCCAGCTCCTGAAGTCAAAGTTCCATCATTACTGTGAATACTTTTGTCATATGCTGTTGCTCCCCGTCCTTCATCAAAACTCAAATGCAAAACCGGCATCTTACTCGCCGGTCCACCACCATTCATATCTTCAAGAATTTGTTTTTGAGTGCGAGCATAATTGTAAATTTTTACGTCATCAATCGAACCTTCTAAGTAATGGCCTCCAACCCTGCCTCCTAAATTTAATGAAACTATTCCTCCAGTAATCATAGTAGGACTTCCAGCTGTCCCAATATATTCTCCGTTAACATAATAATTCTTCCCACCATCATTTTGAGTTACGGATATATAATACCAAGTATCGACAGCAAAAGGATATTCAATCCCATCATAAGATAAATTATTTACCCTTAGACATATGTCACCATCATTAAAGAAAAATTCATACTCAGTATCTTTAGAAACTATCATGTCTCTCACTCCGCTCAATACTGAAGGATTAACCCATGCACCTATAGAAAAATTAGTTACACCATCTAAAACAGACACATCTCCCATAGCTAAATAATCCTCATCCCCATCAAAATTTAAAGCACTACCATATTTCCCATTTACCCAACTTGATCCATTAGTCAATGTCCCATCATTCTCATTCCCGCTAGTATCGTAAGCTGTCCCTCCACTCTTCTCATCCATCTTCAAATGCATCACCGGCCCCGGCGCCCATTCATACAATTTCCTAACTTCAGATTTCGACAAAGCACGGTTGTAGATACGAACTTCGTCTAATTTACCACCTAATCTATAATTTGCTGCACCATATAAACCTCGAAGATGCGAGAACCTTAGAGGTTCACTACCGCTCCAAGTTATAGTTTTTGTCTTATCTTCAGAAGCATCTAACTGTCCGTCTAAATAAATGTATATTTTTTCTAAATCCCAACTTAATACCACATGATACCACTGTTCATTTTGAATCTGTGTAGTACTAAACAAATCATCAACGTCATTAGTGCCACCTGTCTGCATTCTTAAATAATGAGAATCATCTGGTCCTGATTGAAAAAGAGTTATCTCATATCCTCCTAATGCATCCCAATTAGAATTAATTGCTTTTCTTAAAATCCCCATTTTCCGTGTCTGCCCCAGAACTACTGTAGAGTCAAATTTCACCCAAAAAGCTACAGACCCACCACTATCTGGTAATTCATAATTAGGACTATAATCAAACTCAATATAATCATTTCCAGACTCCTCCCCTTTAAAAACCCCACCATTCCCAAACTTCCCTCCAGTAGTACTAGCGTCCCCACTCGCCACTCCATGATTCCCGTTGCCCGAAGCATCAATCACCTCATCAGCAGTCCCATCCCAGGCGCCAGCCGCAGAATCCATCTTCCAATACCCAACCAAACCATCACTCATCCACTTATCACTCGCCCCACCAAAACTCACCGCCACACCAGATTTTGATTTCACGCCGGATAGACCAGCGTTGTAGTCTTGTTTGATTTGGTCAGCAGTACGAGCATATGGATATATTTTTACTTCGTCGATAAAACCATTATGAGCATCCATGCTAATATTGCCAATTGTAATACTTGATGCTGTAATTGCTATATTAGTAGTCATTGTTATCATATTCCACTCATTTAGAACGGTTTGGTTCCCTTCTGTTCCATTTATATAAATAGTTGGGGAAGTAAATCCAACAATTGATATTACATTATAAGACATATCAATGTGGTAACTCATGCCGTTTAGTCTTATATAAGTATCTGCGCTACCAGTTGATTTTGCCCAAAAAGAGACTGTTTTTATTTCATTAATTGTATTGCTAATGTTTACTTCATCATCGTACCCGTCAAAATATAAACATTTCCCAGAAACACAATTTTCTTCATTACTCCAAACAGCCCCGGAAATCGTCCCATCATTCCCCTGCCCGCTTTCATCATGCGCCGTCGCCCCATACCCCTCATCAAAAGACCAATAGCCAACTGGGCCTGGGCCCACTTCTGCTGTGCCAACAGCACCGATTGTGTAATCACTAGCTTCAGTATCAAAATCACTACTTTCAAATCCATTTTCTGCTGATGGATTACCATAATAAAAATATATCGCCTGTTCACCTGCTTCAAAAGTTTGAAAATTAATATGTATCACATTACTCGTTGTTTGACATCCTGAAACGATATAATACGGTAGCACTTCACCATTTTCTTTTGTAAACCTAAAATCACCACAATCAGCTTGCATGCTAGTGCTTGCGGTATCAGTATCAAGAGTAACGGAGAGATATACATTAGTTTCTTGACTAACATTATTTGTCACTTGAATTGATTGACGATGTTGCCAAGAATCGTTCCACCAAGTTGCTTTTGCCTCCTGAGTATTTCGATTGAAAACAAAATAGAAAATTCCTCCAATAACTAGAATGAGGAAAACAAAAGATCCAAATGCACTTACGAATGGATGATGCGAAGAAAAATGCTTATTGAACTTTGTGAAATATTTTTTGAATGATTTCCACTGCTTTGCTACAAAAAGAGTTTTCCAAAAAGCATAGAAAGGAGAAATTGGATTTCGCCGAATGAAAAATTTCAATGTAGAGATGATGCAATCTTCGTAGAATTCCCAATGCAAAAGACACTTGAGTCTCTCAAGTTTTCTAAATTTAGCTCTTAGATAAAGTTTTATTTTTAGACCTTTGGACATTTTTTGTATATATCGTATTTGGTATTTTGTTTTTTTGTACACTAAACACGAAGCTTGTCCTCAACTATGATTGAGGCATTAACTTCCAGCTCTTGTATCATTATATAATAAAACTTATAATAAGGCTATCTATGAAATTTAAATAATAAAACAACGAGAAAACAGTTATTAAATCACAATATTTATGAAAAAAATCATCCTCTCACCTTTTGAAATATTATCACTTTCCTGGATCAGTATTGCAATTATTGCACTGTTTTTGGCTATTTGCGGTGTTTTCCATTCCTCCGCGATTATCGCTTGGATTATTTTTATTCCAATCGCATTTTTTCTGCTGATAAGAAAAGGTTATATAGAGGTCACCTCACACACCAAAGATGAAATATGGGTTTTTGCTTTTATTGTTTCTGTGGGGATTCTCTTGAGTGCCTTTGTGTCACCGACAATTTTCGGGGGCAGAGATGAAGGATCTCTTGCCACTAATGCTATTTTGATTGCACAAAATCATGGCTTGAATCACTCAGATGAGATGACTGTGCAATTCTTTGAAATCTATGGGCCTGGAACTGCTCTTAATTTTCCAGGATTTTTCTATACTAATGAAGGAATGCTCAGAAGCCAGTTTTTACCTGCATATCCAGCTTGGCTTGCAACACTCTATTCTCTCTTTGGATTAGCTGGATTTGCATTTGCAAATTTTTTGCCCTTAATCACTTTTGCATTTTCCTTCTTTCTCGTTTTAAAAAGATTTTCCAAAAAAGCAATTTTTCCTTTTCTGGGTGTTGTGGTTTTGATCACACTTTTCCCAATTACACTTTTTTATAAATTCACTTTAACAGAGATTTTTTTCTCAGCATTAATTTGGTTTTCATTGCACTTTATCTTGCGACATTTAAAAGAAAAGAGTTATTGGACATTTGTGGTGCTTTTTATCCCTCTTGTTATTACACCTTTTTTGCGAATTGAATCTATTGGTTTTGGTTTTGTGTTGTTATTTCTTCTGATTCTTTTGAATTTTGAGAAAATGAAATTACCCCGCTATCGTTTATTGTTTGTTGTTGGAGGAATTATTACAGTTTCCTCTTTTATGATTAACGCTCATTTTTTCACAGAAACAATCAAAAACTTTGCAACAATTTCACCAATTGAAAATTTCAATAAAACCACTGGTGACTCTTCGTTTTCAATCATCCCAGACGATTGGAAGAATTTCTATCTTTTGAAGATATTTTTTAATTACAATATCCTACCTTTGATTATCTTGGGTCTCTCATTTGTTTATGCCCTTTTTCGCAAAAAAATGTGGTTTAATTTAGTGCCATTTTTATTTCTTTGCCCCGCATTTATTTATCTAATTGATGCAAATATTTCTCTTGACCATCCTTGGATGCTGAGACGTTTCGTATTCGCAATTATTCCGGTATCACTATTGTATTCGATGATGCTCATAGAACGAACAGCTGCTATTAAGAGATTACCTCTCTATATCGTAGGAATTTTAATTGCCCTCAATCTTTCACAATCAGTTCCTTTTTTGACATATTCTCAAAATAGAACTTTACTCGCTCAAACACAGGAGTTGATGAAAGATTTTGATAAGAGTGATTTAATCCTGGTTAGTCAACAGGCATCTGGTAGTGGTTGGTCCTTGCTTTCCGAACCAGCAAAAACTCTTTTTGGTAAAAATGCGGTCTATTTTTTCAACCAAAATGATTTTGCAAAACTCGACACTACAAAGTTTGAGAATATATATCTAATTGCCTCTGATAGCGAAATTGGAAGTTATGACCTGCTCTTGAAAGAAAAAGTTCGTGATTATGAAATCACAAACAGTATTGTCACTCCTTCAAAAGAACCCTTGGCACAACCCAGCTCTTCACCAATCGAAGTTAGTGGAAGTGTTTGGAGGGTTTCAAAATAAAAAATACCACATGCCTTTCAATGTCTAATTCAAACGACGAAAAACTATACACCTTGGCTTTTAGTTTTGTTCCCTCAATTGGACCTGCTCGCTATGGAATGTTGGAACTTTTCTTTGGTTCTTTACGGAAAGCATGGGAAGCATCTGAGGCTGATTTGAAAAAATCTGGGATTGGAACAAAATCGGCTAAAGCAATCATCCAAAGTCGTGCGAAGATTTCTCCAAAAAAAGAATTTGCCAAACTTGAAAAGTTAGGCATTTCTTTTATTACAAAAAGTGAAGGCATTTATCCTAATATTCTGAAAGAGATCTCTTCTGCGCCATTTATTTTGTTCTATCTAGGTAATTTATCTATTTTAAAACAAAAGGCGATTGCAATGGTTGGGCCGCGCATCCCAACGCACTATGGAAAAAGTGTTGCTAATAAATTTGCAACCGAACTAGCAAATTCAGGATTAATCGTTGTTAGTGGTATGGCAAATGGTATTGACTCAGTTTGCCACGAAGCTTGCACAGAGAGTGAAAATCCGACGATTGCAGTGCTTGGCTCAGGAATTGAAACTGCTCGTCAAAACTTAACCAGTAAAAAACAAATAGCTTCGATTATTGGGACTGGGGGTCTTGTATTATCTGAATATCCGCCAATGACAAAATCGGCTAAGCATACATTTCCTGCTCGCAACAGAATTGTTAGCGGGCTTTCTCTTGGGGTGCTTATTTCAGAGGCTAATCTCAGAAGTGGCACTTTGATCACAGCAAGACTTGCGCTTGAGCAAAATCGAGAAGTTTTTGCTGTACCAGGAAATATTTTTTCTGAAAAATCAGCTGGGGCAAATTGGCTTTTGAAAAATGGTGCCACTGTAGTTGATTCAGTTAGTGATATCTTTAATACACTTAACTTTATTTACATACCCACTACTAGAGAACAAGAAATCAAACATGTTTTCAATGACGCTTTAGAAGAAAAAGTTTACTCATTGCTCTCAGTTGAACCGCTTCACATTGATATTATTGCAAAAAAAAGTAAGCTTGATCATGCAACATTGCTATCAAAATTATCGTTCTTGGAATTAGCTGGGATTGCGCAGAATGTTGGTGGTGGAATGTTTATCAGAAAATAAAGCTGTGTTTAACGAGGCAAATAAAGATATAATCGCTTGAAATATATCGCAAAGATAGAGCTAGGTTTTTTATCAAATACCCGCACGAATATTTTATAAATTTTGACTTTTTCCGAAAACCCTTTACTATCTAGAATAGTTGTGTCATTTATAGTATTTAGCATTTAGCGCTAGAAATTAGGATTTTCACACTTAATTAGCACAATACTATATATTATATATTAAATACTATCCACCCCTAATCACCACATTATGAAATTAATGATTGTTGAGTCTCCAGCAAAAGCAAAGACTATCTCCAAATACCTAGACAATAAATACACCGTCAGAGCCTCTGTCGGTCATGTTAGGGATTTGCCAAAAAGCAATAAAAAGGCAATTGACTTTGAAAATGGATTTGCTCCCTCATATGAAATTTCCGAAGGGAAAGAGCAAATTGTTGCTGAGATTAGTGAACTTGCAAAAAAAGCAACTGAGGTTGTGCTCGCAACTGATCCCGATCGAGAAGGAGAAGCAATTGCTTGGCACATCGCTGAAGCTGTGGGATTGAAAGATCCAAAACGTGTGACTTTCAATGAAATCACTCAAGATGCAGTTTCCGAGGCTATGAAGCACCCACGTAAAATTGATATGAATCTTAAAGAAGCTCAGGAGACACGTCGAGTTTTGGATAGACTCTTTGGTTATGATTTGTCTGGTTTGATCTGGAAAAAAGTTCGCTATGGACTTTCTGCAGGACGCGTTCAATCTCCTGCTCTTAGAATCATCATGGAACGCGAACGAGAAATTAGAGCTTTCAATTCACATATATATTGGATTATCACGGCTTTACTTCTCAACAAAAATAAAGAGCTTTTGCAACTTACATGCAAAGATGAGCCTATCAATAAGGATATTGTTAAAAAAATTGTTTCTGCAGGAAAAAAACAAACTTGGACGGTCACTGATATTAAAGAGACAAGTGCAAAGCGTTCTCCTCGAGCACCTTTTATCACCTCAACATTACAACAAGCAGCAAGTTCACGTTTTGGCTTCCCTCCTTCAAAAACAATGTCTGTTGCACAAAAACTATACGAAGCTGGACACATTACATACATGAGAACTGATAGCACCAATCTCAGTGCTGTGGCAAAAAACCAAATCAAGAAAATATTAGTGGGTGGCTTTGGAGAAGAATATTATACTGAACGCTTTTTTGGGAAGAAAAGCAAAAGCGCACAAGAAGCACATGAAGCTATTAGACCTTCTGATCTAAAGAAGCGAGACTGTGGAAATGCACCAGATCAAAAAAAGTTATATGACTTGATTTGGAGAAGAACTGTTGCTTCACAAGCCTCTGATGCAAAAACCTTGCGAACAAAGATTGTTGTTTCTTTGGAAGATAAAACACTTCCAATCTTTTTTGTAAATGGTTCACGGGTGCTGTTTGATGGTTGGTATCGTATTGATACTGCTTCACGAGGAGATGATGTTGAAGTGCCTAAAGTAGTTAAAGGTGAGGAGTTAAACTTTCAAAGAATTGAAACTGAAGAAAAAGAAACTCAACCACCAAATCGTTATTCCGAAGCTGGTCTTATTAAAGAACTTGAAAAAAGAGGCATTGGACGTCCTTCGACATATGCGCCAACATTACAAACATTGAAAAACCGTGGTTATGTTGAAAAAATCGGCAGTGCTCTTACTCCAACTGACACAGGAGATGTTGTGAGTTCTTTTGTAGAAGAAAATTTTGCTGATTATATCAGTGATTCCTTTACTGCAGAAATGGAAGACAAGCTAGATAAAATTTCTGAAGGGAAGGAGAATTATGAAAAGACTTTGAAAAAATTCTACACTCCTTTCACAAAAGATATCGCTTCAAAAGAAAAAATGGAGAAAATCACTACTCTTGGAGATGCTGACGCAAAGTATAAATGCCCGGAATGTGGTGGGAAAATGGTAATAAAACTAGGGAAAAATGGTAAGTTTATTAGTTGCGCAAAATTCCCCGATTGCTCAGGAGCGTTGACAATTGAAGGGAAAAAAATTCAAGGGCCTAAAATTCTAAAGGAGAAATGTCCTAAGTGTGATAACTTCTTAGTAGAAAAAGAAGGTCGCTTTGGAAAATTCATTGCTTGCAGTAATTATCCAAAATGCAAATTCATCAAAAATGACCCTAAGGAGGAAGCAAAAAAGAAAACCGGTGTGGAATGCCCAGAATGTAAAAAAGGAGATCTAATGGAACGTAAGGGGCGCTTTGGGGTGTTCTACAGTTGTAGTAACTATCCAGATTGTAAATATGCTATCAAAGCAAAGCCGACTGGAAGAATTTGTAAATTCAAACGTGATGATAAGGGTGGTGAAATTTGCGGAGCACTTATGATGGAAGGTACAAAAACAATCCCCGAGCGTTGCAGTGACAAACTTTGTCCGAATCACAATCCTCATAAATTAGAAAAATAGTATTTAGCACAAAAATAATACGGAAATAAAAAAGACTGCCATCCTCTGGGCAGTCTTTTTTATTTAACAATTTTTTTTGAAGCTAAGCTACGGTTTTTCGATTCCGATAGTCTTTGATAAAATTTTCTATTGATCTGTCATAACCACACTCCATTTCCTCGGAAAAAAAACACGCTGGAATCTCATTTCTCTCTCGATGATATTTAACACACTCACAGCAAATACCTTTTTTTCCACAGGCATTAAATGAACAGTTACACCATGTTAGGTTTTCAAGTTTTTTACATTCCATGTTTTTTTAGTTTAATTTAAATTATTTTTTTAAAAACTATTCTGTTTTAGCATATTTCGAGATATTTAGTAGAATCCCCACGGCCGTCAACATAAAAACTAAAGAAGTTGAACCATAACTAACAAATGGTAATGGTATTCCTGTTAACGGAATTAATCCTATAATTGCTGCTATATTGATGAAAGCTTGGAATATAATCCAAGAGGAAATCCCCACAGCAACCAATGCCGCGAATTTATCAGGTGCATTTCTAGCAATCTTTAAACCTCTCATAGCAAAAAGAACAAACAAAATCAGTAGTGACACAGCTCCAATCATTCCAAGCTCCTCACTTATAATTGCATAAATACTGTCCCCTACAGGCTCAGGAAGATAATTGAATTTTTGACGAGATTGTCCAAAGCCTAGCCCAAAAATCCCACCTGAACCAACTGCAATCAAGGCTTGATTAATCTGATAACCTATCCCCTGTGGATCAATAGTTGAATCTCGAAAAGACTTCAGGCGATTCAAACGATACGGTGCAACTGCAATTAAAGTCATTAAAAGTCCGATTCCTGAACCAAAGAGTGCAAAAATAAATCTAATAGGAGCACCTGAAACAAAGAGCATTACCAAAGAAATGACTGAGATTGCCCCCAGCGTCCCAACATCTGGCTGCTTGATAACCAAAAATCCAACAACTCCTAGGATTGCAATGAAAGGTAAGAGTCCTTCTTTAAAATCTGCTATCATCTTACCTTTTGATTCAATCCATAAAGCAAGGTAAAGAATAATTGCTAATTTCATAAACTCTGTCGGTTGAAACTGCAAAGGGCCCAAAGCAAGCCAACGACTGGCTCCTTGCAATTTAACACCGAATCCAGGAATAAAAATTAAGACCAAAAAAAGAATAGCCAATGCAAATAATGGCACGGCAATTTTTTTCCAAAAACTATAGTGTATTTTTTGAACAATAAACAAGAATATTAATCCCGGGATAACACCATAAAATAGTTGTCGTCTAAAAAGATGGTATTCATCTCCAAATCTATCTTTGGAAACTGCTATTCCTGCAGAAGAAATCATAACTAGACCAAAAACCAATAGTATAAATACTACTCCCAGAATAATCGGGTCAACTTTTTTATTTTTTTGAGCCATCTTTTGTTGAAATTTTTGCTACTTTTGTTTTTTATTCTCACGCCAAGCATCGATCTCTTTATGATTACCACTCAATAAAACCTTTGGGACCTCCCAATCGTTGAATTTGTCAGGCTTAGTGTATACAGGATAGTCAAACAAATCGTCTTCATTATGACTTTCACTTACTAGAGAGTCTTTATTCCCCAAAACTCCTGGCAACAATCTAGAAACTGAATCAATGATCACCATTGCTGGTAATTCACCTCCTGTTAAAATATATTTTCCAATAGAAATTTCCTTGTCTGCAACGTTTTGAGCGATTCTTTCATCAACACCCTCATATCGTCCACAGATAATAATCAGGTTATCAATTTTTGTAACTTCAGTGGCAACTTTCTGAGAAAACTCTTCACCCTTTGCAGAAGTTAGAAAGACTTTCACTGTCTCACCTTTTAATATTTCATCTTTTTTAATTTTTTCTACGCATTTAAAAATTGGCTCTACTTTCAAAACCATCCCTGGACCACCTCCGTATGGTGTGTCATCAACTGTTTTGTGCCTATCTTCTGTGAAATCACGGAGATTGTGAATTTTGATATCAATACTCCCACTTTCTTTGGCACGCTTAATAATACTTTCATTAAAGTATGATATGAAAATATCTGGAAAAATTGTAATGATATGAAAAGTCATAATTAAACTACTCTTAAAATTAGAATAAAAAAAACCGCGCTTTTATATTAGCACGGTTTTAAGCTATACAAAAGTCCATTCGGACTTTAACTAATATCGTTCACAATGTCATCAATACTCTTTTCTGTGTCTTCCTTTTTTTCCTCAGAAGGTACTCTTTCCGGAGATACTCTATCGGAACCCTCTGGTTCATTAATCTTAAGATTAACACGAGCATTGTTTCTTGCACCAACAACTCTGAGAAGCGTTCTTATCGCTTTCGCTGTTGATCCTTGTCTACCAATGATCATCCCCATGTCTTTTGGGTTCACACTTAGTGTAATGAGCACGCCTCGCTCATCAACTACTCGTTCAACCACGACATCTTCAGGAACATCAACAATAGACTTTACAATGAATTCGAGAAATTCTTTATCTTTTCCGTCCATTGGTCAAATCAGTTAATTCTAAATTCTCTCAACCCCACTGCCGACATCGACCTTTTAATAAGTGTCAAGGGATTATTGAAATTATATCAAAACACCATTTCAGTGTCAATTTTGAATATTTTCAAAATTGACACTTTGGTTTATGATCTAGGACCCTGTTTCTTGCCAATCAACTGGCTTTCTGCAAGATTTAGCACACTCATGCATTGTTTCTTGTAGTTCACTTGCGCAAAGACCGTCAATCGGAAAAGTTATCTCGGAAGAACAAGTTTTTGCTTCTGTACAGCGCCAGCAAGTGACTGGGGGTGGTAAAACATGTGAGAGAGATACACCTTTTGATTCCTTATATTCAGCTGTTATATCTACTGGTCCTCCATTTGTTTCTGTATAAGCAAGCCCCGTTGCTAGTCCTGACCCATCGACAGAAATAACTCCGTTATTAGCACTGCTCCAATCAGTTGGGAAAAAACCATCTCCATCATCATATCCATTAGTAATGTCGATGGCTCCGGAAGTATCTGAACAAGAGAATGAGAGATCTGCGTCTTCTTTGAACCAAGCTCTTAATTGGATTGTGTTTCCGATGTTGATAATTCTTGCTGGATTAGGACAGACGATAATTTTTGCAACGTGAACAGTTAGCTCATTGCTTTCCTCTCCTGAACTATTTTCACATTTCAAGATATATGTAGTCGTGACAGTAGGTTTTAAAAGCTCACTACTTCCAGCAGTACTTTGAGCTCCAACGAATTCTCCGTTGGGATCAATACCATAACACGAAGAAGCATGCCACACTTCCCAATCAAGTCTTATGCTCTCCCCGGCATCTATAAAATAGTCGTTCGCTTTGTAATTTCGGAAATCGACGTATGGAGCAGGGCCTCCGATTACTACGTCAATGGTTGCAGTGGTGCTTCCTGCTACATTTGAACAATGCAGTTCAAACCTTGTGGTTGTCGCCAATGCCAATGTTTGTTCTTGACCCCCACTAATTGCTTTTTCTCCAGTCCACCCATTAGAAGCTGTGCAACTTTCGGCGTTTTCTGCACTCCACCTAAGGGTAGTTGTTCCATTCATTGGTAGCGACATTTGATCAGCCCAGAAACTTATATTTGGAGCATTTAATTCTGTGCCACCCTTACTTATATTTACAATAGCAGTTCTTGAACCATAACTGTTTCCGCAAATCAACGCTAGCTCATTTTGATCACCTGAAAATATAAGTGTCTCTGAACCACTTGTGTCATCTTTGTCACCGTCCCATAGATCAAACTGATCCGAAATCGCCTCACACCAAGTAGCATCTGTCACATTCCAATTTAAAGTAAATTCCTCTCCCTCTGCTGCAATATATTTATCAGAAGAAAGACTTATCTCAGGAGCAACACCGTTCGAAGCCCCTACGTCAACTCTTTTATATCTTTGACTGGTTTTTCCCTCTGAGTTAGTACACGTCAAATAGAAATATGTCCTTTCTGTCAAATTAGAAGTTAGTTGCATACCGCTTATCTCTTTTGAACCACTCCAGGTAGGATTGGCAGGGTTTGCCCAGGCCGTACAACTTTCAGAATAATCAGCAAACCAAGACAGTGATGCTGGTGAATTATATGCCACGGGAGAAGGGGCACTAATCAAGATGGAAGGAATATGTTCTCCTGCTGTAATGTTAATATATTGCCAATTTGTATCCGAAGTATAATTCCAACATCTTAAATACAAGTAAGTGCTATAGTTAATTATTGGACCAATTGTAGCTGAAGATTCACTCCCAGCAACTTGATATTGGAATGGTTGCCAATTTGAAAAGCCATCAAAAGAATATGACTGACACCAATTAGCATTTTTTCCATTCCATGTTAACGTGACATCTGCATTTTGTTCAATTTCAGTATTGTCAGCATAAAACTCCAGTTCAACGGCGTTTTCTGAATCAATACTAATTGTCAATGAGAGAGATGTTGTGCCATTCACATTCTCACAATTAATAGTATAGAGTGTTGTACTGGATAGGTTATCTGTACCTTCTGTTCCCGCAGGAATTGCTTTCCATTTATTGCTGCTCTTATTCCAATTGTAAGTCCCGCTAGAACCCCAGCATCTGTCAGCATCAGTAGTCGTCCAATGAAGTGTTGTTGAGCCACTTCCATAGAAATTATAGTCATCTGCCCAAAAATTCATTGTTGGCATAGAACCTGGAGTTCCCGTGATACCGATTGTTAAATTTTTACTGCTTGTTCCTCCCTCACCAGTGCAGGTCAGAGTGTATGTTTTGGGTAAATATAAATTGCCAGTAGATCTATTTCCATCTGTATCAACATCTCCAACTCCTGAGAGTGTGCAGGCTATTGAGTTTGTAGAGGTCCAGTGAATTGTTGTACTGTTGCCATATTCAACAGGATTAGTATCGGCTGTTAGTGTTATTTCCGGTGGAAAACCAACTGGTATAACTTGAATTGTTGCAGAGTCAGAATTTTCATCAGCCGCATTTCCACAAACAATTGTATACGTTTTATCATCAGTCAAATTTCCAGTAAATTCACTTCCGTCAGCACCAACAGTAGTTGATGTGCTATCATATTCTAAACGACACCAATCAGCATGTTCTGTTTCCCAACGCACAACTGTTGGTTCGTTGTAAGCAACAATTTGGTCATCTGCAGTAATTGAAACATTTGGAGGAAACGTTGGTTCGCCAACAACCACTTCCACATCTTCAACTACCGTCCCTCCTTCACCTATCGCTGTCAGTCTATATGTCTTACTATCAATTAAATTTCCAGTGTCATAATTCCCTGATGGAATATTTTTGCCACCGCTCCAATCGCCAGTTGCATTTAAAGAAGTAGTATTTTCAACACTCCAATTAAGCTGTGTGGAGGTGTTATAATTTAAAGCAGAACTATCGGCTGAAAAATCTAATACTGGATCAGGCGCAGGATTTTCACCAACGTTAATAGTGACAGTATCTTGACTATTATGGGACCAGCTGTAACATCTTACTGTGAACGTTTTATCATAAATCAAATTACTTGAAGTGTAACTTCCTTCAGTAGCCAAACTCCCCGTCCAACTGCCATAATAAACTCGACAATAATCAGCATTGGAAGAGGTCCATGTAATCTTTGCTTTTTTATTGTATTCTATATTCAAATCATCTGCAGTAGCATCGACTGTTACCGGCTTTGGCACTCTTGGTGTAACTGCTATGGTAATATTTTTTTTCACACTACTACCAGAACTATTCGCACAATAAAGAGAGAAAGTTGAATTGCTAGTTAATTTAGCAGTCTCATATGAACCAGACTCTTTGTCCACAGAACCACTCCATGAACCAGAGGCTGTACAATAATCAGCGTTTGTAGCATTCCACTCCAAATTAGCTCTCTCTTCCCATTCAATGAAACTGTCGTCAGCAACAAAATCAAGCGCTACCTGAAGAGCTGGATTGGAAATACTAATGATCAAGGCTTTTTCCACACTCCCACCAACACCTTCGCAACTTATTCCAAATGTTTTCTCTGAAATTAAGTTTTCAGTAAATTCATCTCCGGACAAACCAGTCGCGCCTGACCAATCGCCATACTTCTCACAAGAAGTAGCATTAGCTGAAGACCAAATTAATCTGGTTTTAGTATTATATTCAATCTCACTGTCAGTGGTTTCGAGGCTTAGAGTAGGAGGATCTGCAACAATAATATTTACATCCACAGTAGTTGTTTCTGATGTTGAATCAACGCACGAAAGAGTGAAAGTTTTAACCCCTGCGCTAAGGCTCCCTGTCCCCTCCGAACCAGTCAAATCTCTTGAGCCAATCCACTCCTCAGATGCTTCACAAGAAACAGCATCAGTAACTGTCCAATTTAGAGTCGTTGAAGAGCCCACTGAAATCACTGTCTCACTCGAAGAAAATGAAATATTTGGTGCAGCTAAAGCAATATTCATCCCAAACAATCCTGAGGTAAATCCTAAAACAGCCCCCCAAATGACCGTGGTTTTTCTGACTGACCACATAATTTTTATTTATATTAAAACTTATTAAAATATTTTCATTTCTTTGTCTATAGACTAACCTCTTGCCAATCAACTGGCTTTCTGCAAGATTTAGCGCATTCGTGCATAGAATCATAAGTATCTGCAGTACAGTTTCCATCAATCGGGAATATTATTTCTGAAAAACATGTTTTTGAATCACTACACTTCCAGCAAGTTACTGGCGGAGGTGAAACAATAACATTAGCCTCTCCCTCAGTTTCTTTATACTCAGCAGTTATTAATACTGGTCCACCATGCAAATCCGTGAAATCTAGTCCTGTTGCCAACCCAGAAGATGAAACTGTTATAACGGTGCTGTTAGCACTGCTCCAGTCTGTTGGGAAGCTATTATATCCATTAGTAACATCAATGGACCCGGACGTATCTGAACAAGAGAATGCGAGATCTGCATCTTGCTTAAACCAAGCTGTTAATTGAATTGTGTTTCCGATATTGATGATTCTTGCCGGATTAGGACAGACAATAACCTTCGCAACTGTAACAGGCACTGTTGCAATCACTTCGCCTCCGTCATTTCCACAGATCAGTTTATAGACAGTCGAAACGTCCGGTGTCAAAACTTCACTCCCAAGAGTATTTTTCCCTCCGACAAAATCTCCATTGGCATCGATAGCGTAACAATAAGAAGCGTTCTCAGCAGTCCATGACAATGTCGTGGTACTTCCAGCGGAAACATCATATCTAGTTGCATTAAAATCAATAGTCACTCCTGGAGGTGATCCTCCTGCAACTATATTAACAATTGCCGTTCTACTCCCGGCCACATTGGTACAAGTTAATTCAAATTTTGTTATTACATTTAATGCAGCTGTTTGTTCTTGTCCACTACCAGCGGCTCTTGTCCCCGCCCAAGTAGTCGCGGGATCACTAATTGCAGTGCAACTATCTGCATTTTCGGTTGACCATCTGAGTTGAGTTTTTCCTCCTATTGGCACAGCTGTTTGATCAGCCCAAAAACTAATACTAGGTAGCCCCATTTCAATTCCACCCTTATTTACAGTAACAATAGATGACATTGAGCCTGCTGTATTTCCACAGGTCAATACCAGTTCTTGCTTATCCCCAGAAAAAACCAAAGGATCAAGACCAGCAAATCTATTTTTAGCACCGTCCCAAAGTCCATTTGGATTCGAACTTGCACTGCACCACGAAGCGTTGACGATATTCCAGCTGACATTATAACTCTCTCCCTCTGTTGCTATATATTTGTCAGAAGTAAATGTAACTTGTGGTGCTGTTAGATTTGATGCTCCAACTTTAACTAGTCTACTGGTTTGCCTTGCAATTCCTTCTGAGTTTTCACATTCCAAATAGAATCTTGTATTTACTTTTAGATTAGACGTCTGTTGAAGTCCCGTAACTGCCCTCGAACCATTCCAGGTTGGTTCAGCCGGATTTGACCAAGCTGTGCAACTTTCAGAATAATCAGCAAACCAAGAAATTGTAGCTGGTGAATTATAGGCCACGGGAGTAGGCGCGCTCATCGTGATTGAAGGTGGTGGATCACCTGCTGTGATCACAATAGGAACCCAACCGGTGCTACTGGTGTAATTCCAACACCTTATATATACTGTCGTTTGATATTCAGTAAAAGGTCCTACAGATGCTGAAGATTCTTGATCAGCAACCTGGCTAGCAAATCCCCATCCAGCAATGGCTGGTGAAGAAAAAGATTGGCATTGGTTCGCATTTTTTCCATTCCAGGTTAGCGTCACATTTGAATTTCTTTCAATTGTGGTGTTGTCAGCGTAAAAATCCAAATCAACATCACTTGCTTCATCGATAGTAATTATCAAAGAATCAGAAACTATTCCGTTGATATTTTCGCAACTAATGCTGTACAAAGTTGTTGCTGTTAAGTTTATAGTGTTTTCATCTCCAGTTGGTACCGATTTATCTCCATTCCAAGGACCGCTCGATGCCCAACACTCATCAGCATCAGTCGCGGACCAATGGAGTGTCGTTGAACCGTTGCCATAGAAATTATAGTCATCAGCCCAAAAATTAAGCGTCGGTACTTGAGCTGGAGTTCCTGAGATATTAATTGTCACACTATCACTTCCCGCTCCTCCTGGCCCAGAACAACTCAGAGTATAGGTTCTTGGAAGATATAAGATTCCTGTATTATGTTGGCTATTAACATTGACATTACCCACACCAGAAAGACTGCAAACTGTCGCATTTGCGGTTGTCCAGCGAACCATCGTCCCTGTGCCATATGGTACAGGATTTTCGTCTGCGGTTATATTAACAACAGGTGCAATACCTGAAGGAATTACTGCAACAGTTGTCGTTCTTATCGTTGAACCTGCTTCATTACTACATTCAACTTCATATGTTTTATTTGCAATCAAATTTCCCGTAAAATAGTTCCCATCAGAGCCAATATTTTGAATCACTGAATCATATTTCAATTGACACGAATCAGCATCCCCAGAAGTCCAACGAATAATAGTTGCTTCATTGTATGCAACGCTTGGGTCATCCGAAGAGAGGTTGACTGTCGGAGGAAAAACAGGATCACCAACAGTTATAGCAACTGCCTGAATGACGCTTCCACCGTCTCCGGTTGCTTCCAATTTAT
>ENA-OREN01001996-OREN01001996.1-marine-metagenome-genome-assembly--contig:-NODE-1996-length-22103-cov-3.932670_pt1 | contig 22103 bp, 9 predicted proteins | sample MGYA00248624_ERZ508555 | MGnify/ENA primary metagenome ERZ508555 (study PRJEB26222, sample SAMN06267773) | marine metagenome | isolation source: Saanich Inlet, British Columbia, Canada | place...
GCAGCCATATCGACATATGCCTCTTTCACAAATTTGCCTTTAGCGACGCCTCGTAGATTCCATATATATAAACGCACCGCGTCCTCCCCTGTCATGCCCTCGAAAGCCTCGGCTTTTAACATGCTCTTAAGCTTAGCACTCTTGCTAATTTTTCTTAATTGTTCGCTCTTCAAAAGTCGGGCAATTGAAACGTTGTCAACTGCTACGTCATATGGTATAACCAATTTGTCCAGCAGCCATTCTAGTTGGGCCTCCCCTGTTTTACCTTTAGCAAGCATCTTATACATCAACCCTACAAAGTCCTCGGCGGCAGAGATCATTATACCCTGATTTTTTAAATACCTAGAAGCTTTTTTACCGCGCTTGATAGCTTCTGTAGGGGAAACAATCTTATTAACAGGTATGCCGGCCGAAGCCTCTAGTATCTCATTTATACCTAAATTGAGGGAATTCTTCGCCTCCTGGTCCGCTCTTTCAGTGATGGTTTTAGCACTTGTATATGTGTTACCAGATTCTTTGTTGACTGCAGCAAGCCTTTCAGCCTCTCCTGTTTTGGTTTCTTTGCCGTGTGATGGATCGTGTTCCTTTGCTTTTTTGTCAAGCTTCTTAGCTGTCTCCTGAGGATGGGCATATAATTTTGCGGTCTCCCACACCCCATCCATTTTCTCTTTGTTGATGATTCCCTTCGCATACATAGAGAGATGCCCTAGTAAGGCGGTAACTGGGGGTTGATGCTCAATGGTTTGTTCAGCATTAGGGTTCTTTTCATTTATATACACCCCACCTAATTTAAAACCCCAACGCATAGCACTACGGGTCATGCTGCCTTGCATTGGCATAATCCATCTAAGCAATAAGTCGTGATTAGCTTCCCCTAATACACGCGCAAGCAACATAAGTTCTTCTCTCACCTCGTCGCTTTGGTCATTGAACTTCTCTAATTCAGCGGGGAGTAGTGTTCCGTTTATGAGCTTAGCCAGCAGGGGATCATTCTGGTCAAGGCTTCCCGCAGGTGTTATTTTTTTACCATTATGAGTGAGCGTCTCATATATGTGACCGGTAGCTTTACTGTTGTCATCTCTTACGCGTAAGCCTTTGAGATCTACAAATTCTAAATCAAACTGATTTTCTAAGCCATTATCTTTAATTATCGGATCTAGTACTTCTTTTTTATATACTGCGTTGGTTCGGAAAGGACTCGCAGCACCTCTTTGTGATAAGTCTGGCTGTGTCCACCGTATAACAAGGCGGAGGGCTTCCCCCTTCTCGATTCCCGCACCATCCAAGACAGCAAATAGGGTCTTGGTCGCCATTATATGGGCTTCTTTTGTCCAAGCACCTTTTAACCCAAAAATCCGCGCAGGATTAGGGTGTTGAGCTACCTCGGAAATAGTAGTAACCAAATACTTTTCAATAGCACCAGACTTTTTAAGGCGGTCTTTTAAGAGTTTAGTATTACGACGGTTGTAAGTGGCTACAGCTTTTCTAAAAAGTTCTTTATATGTATCGCTTTCCAAGTGCTCCACATGGTCGGCCATAGTCATAGTACCGTAGTGGCCATTTATTTCACGCCACGTAACAAGATTTTTAATATGGCCGTTTAGGGTTCGGCTACCGGTATTGAGCCCGTAGAATTTCAATCCTTTTCTAGCATCTTCAATCTGGGCTGGGGTTAGTTCTGTTAGTGCTGTTTGAAAGCGTTGGTCTTGTTGTCGCCCTGTAATTGCGGATACTGTTGCGATAATAGCTGATTCAGCCATGTTATTACCGGTGGCGTTTGCTACATGGGCAAGGACATTAATGGAGCCGTCCTCTGCATTACCCGCCTCATCAAACTTGGGATGAGTGGCATTATTTAAAGTTTCCATTGTGGCGTCAAGCCCCAGCTCCCTAGCTAGTAACCGAGCCATAGTCGTTTTGCGAGCAGGTTTAGTATTCACCGCCATTCCTTTACCCATCGCCCAGTCATAAAATTCAGCGGGTGTTGGGGAGATGCGTTGCCATTTCAATGGTCCCGATCCGGCTTTGTCTAGGGGTATGCCAGCGTCATTAGCTTCTATAACAGACATGCGAGCTTGCGTGCCGTTTGCATTAAGAACAGGCTTATAGAACAAGTCCATCTTCCCGTTAAGTAAAGACGCAATCGATATATGTTTATCCAATATTTCGAAGTTCTGTTTCACCCACATACGGTAGTCAGCGCCCGTCCCCATGTGGTTTTTAACCATCTTAAAGAGTAGTGTGTTGTATGTTTTCAGCAAGTGGTCATAGAAAGCCCTAGGCTTACCCGCTACAACTTTTCCTAGCCCAGGAGCAGTAACAAGCGCGCGAATTGCAGCTCGTCTGACTACATTCATCTGCTTTTCATCTAGCCTTAATTTTTTTCTGATAAAGGTTGCAACAGATGGTGCTGCGTCCTCTGCTAGAACATCGGCGCTTTGAGAAGCTGGCGGGGCTACAATATCTTTACGTTCTGTTACGTCCTCGGTAAATTCCTCCGCTAACAATTTTTTAGCCTCCTCGCTAGTACGCACTTCCAGATACGTATTTATATAGGCGGACAAGGGTATTCCTAAGTCTGGATTATATGACTCGACCATTCCTAGTACCCCGCGTTTACCAGTGAGCACCTCATCCACAATCAAGTCTTGGACTGATTCGTATCCTGGAACATTACGGTATTTAGCCACTTTGGTTATAACCAAGCCGCGATAAGCTTGAGCTATATCCCATTTCCCATCCACTCCTTGTTCCTCATAGATAGTCTGAATTTTATCAGATAGATCCAAGCTTGCGCGAGCCCCTTCTTCACTGTAATCTTCTGGCTCTGTTGTGTGGATTTTTACGGATTGTTTAGCAACTGCTCTGCGAAACCCTTCGATGTATTTACCCACATCCTCCGCACTGTTTAAGTGGATTATGTCCATCGCTTTTAAGTTACCACCTGTAGCGCTGTTCACCGCGGCAATAGCTTGGTTAGCCATTTCTTTTGCCATATTAATAATATGGTAGTTAGCTCCCCCCGTTGTTTCAAACGATATGATATTTCGCAACTGCATTTCCCCTAAAGCAGCCAAGAGCTCCTCTGCTATCACGGCCTCAGACCGAATGTTCCCATTCTTATCCTTCTTATAAACGCCTCTCACTTTTTCAAGAAGCCTCGCAGCGGCTTTGTTTTTTGTATTTGCTTTAATATATTTGAGAAGATTAAGCTCCATCTCCTCTATTGCCGCTATAGCCGTATCTGTAAGCTCTCCTGTTTCTCCATCTAGCAGCCGCCCAACGTGATAAGCGTGTAGCACTTCATGGACTCCTCCCCCAGATAACCGTTCTAATTCCAGTTCTAGATCTTCTAGGGCCTCTTGTGACGTCTCTCCCGCCTCCTTAAGCATCGTAATATTAGCAACCGCGTTGTGAATGTGGATATCTGCATTATGAGCAAAAGATATAATAGCCCCATCAGTTCTTTCGAATGAAGCAAGCTGTCCCTCTGCTTGTTTAGCTTTCACCGCGTCCGCGAGTCTTGTGCCGTATTTCGCCTTGAGTTTTCCGTAGGCCTCCGGTGTTAGCTTGCGGTTCGCGTCAAGCATCTCATCAGTCACCTCTATAAAATTTAGCCCCTCGCTTTCGGCTATGAGTTTAGCTACATAGGAGTTGTGGGCCTTCTTACCTAGCTCAAAAGCAGTGTCTTGTAGTAGTGCAGCTCTGTTCTTAACCGACGGTTGTTCGATGCTGGCATTGCTTCTATTAACACTATTTATAACAATTTGGTCAGAGTCTAATAAAGCCGCTTCCATATCTGCTTTTAGTTCATCGAGCTCTGCCTTAATTTTAGCAGCGAGTTTAGTGTCCTTGGCTATATTTGCGGCATCGTATTCTTGGCCTAAAATAGTTGCTCGGTCTTGGGCTTTGTTTACCCCCTTGCGCACTTTTAGCCATTTTTGTCTTTCCTCCTCTGTTAAATTTCTAAAATTAGCGATATCTGCTTCTTCTTGAAATCGCATATCACTTATTTCTTTTTCTATTTCAGCTGTTATTGCGGCTTTCGCCCATGCAGGTTTGGTCTTCTTCAATGCTGCCTCCAGCTTCGCAATCCGTTTAACACGGAGTATCTGTTCTCGACCAGTATTGTAGGAGACCATAGTGTTAGCCGCTGCCCGGAATAACCCTTTAGTTATGGAAGGTCCCTGTATAAGTAGTGATGTAAATGCAGTTTGGGCATAGAAGTCTTTATTGAGACCATCTAATAGATGTCTATCGTCACCATATAACTTGAGGTCTACTAAGTTGTTGCTTATCTGGGTGATAGTTTCTTCAGCCATCTCGATGCCAACGCCTCTGCCCACCAAGTAGCTTGCCGCTATCTTACCACGTATCCCACCTTTAGTGAGGTGCCGGGTAATATGCCTTCCAGCCCTAATCACCCGCAAAGACCCAAAAGCCTCAGCTACCACTTCCGTTGTGCCTTTTGCCAAGCTACCTGCCACTATCTGGGTATTTGATAATCCAGCAAGGCGCTCAGCTTCCTCAATTTGTCTTATTAACTTAGATTTCTCACCGACATCTGTAGTGTTAAGTAAAGCTGTTTTCAGCGACGGTAAGCTTTCAGCCGCTTGCTTTCGGCGCAGCTGTTGCAGCTCCATATCGCCGCCGGCACCCATAAAAAAGAATGGTACTAGTGTCCCCGCCATCCCTACCCCGGGTATTGCTAAACCCGTCATTGGAATTATAGAAGGGAGAGACTCAGCTAAAGCCTGCCCAGCCCACGCAAGACTAAGCTCGGCATTGATATGAGCGGGTTTATAGGTGGTGGCGAATTCGTTGCGTTTTTGGATACGGTCAAGTCTTTCCGCTGACGAAATTCCATGAAAAGCACTACTGATAGGGCTAATAAGCCCCTCTTCAATACTACTAGCCATCAACGTGCCCAAGTTGTAATTACGGGATAGAGCGTCAAGAGCGTAGTTTATACCCTCCCGCTCAGACTGCTGTTTATCGTACTTGGCTAAGCTTTCATCGTGGGCTAACCAGGCTGCACTAAAAGCGTCCACCCTTTTGTTAATGCCTGAAGCTTCTATTCGTTGAACCTCCGCATTATATTTGTCTAACTTAGTATTGAAAGCGGCTATTTCTTCTGGGGTAGAAGAGCTAGTAACATCTGAATCTTTTAGCTCACTGCGTAAACTAAGAGCTAATTCCATCTCTGAATTAAGGTGTTTTCCCTCTGTATTTAGCTCATCGGCTTTAGAGGAAATAGCTTCGTAATTAATAGACGGATTAACATTACTGTAGTCTGTAAGGTATCCTTGTTCCGTCCATTTACTCCCGAATTTGTATGAGGTGATCGGGATATACACTCTGCCCCCTAGTGTAGTGGTAGTCCTTAGTTTTTCATCTGTTAGTTCTTCGTAATCCGACTCGTCTTGAATACGTCTTTTGTATTCTAAAGCATAAGCAGGGTCGTTGTGGGCTTTGCTTAGCAGCATTGCGCCTACTTCGGATTGGAGGCGGGGGTTATCCTCTTCTCCTACAAGATCCCCTACTCGGTCTTCGATAGCTTTGTCTTTTGCTTTAGCAAGTTCTTTATCTGTTAAGCCGAAGTTCTGTTGTAAGTATTCAATATCGGGGTCATCCGTCACCAAGCGAGAGGCAAACTTCATAGCTTCTTCCCGGCTCAATTCAGGGTTTGATTTCATTAATTTGGCTGTCAACGAATCTATGTACTTCCCTGCCTTGCTAGGATTAGCTACCAAAAGACCCTTATAGATATCTTGCTTTTCAACACCCCATCGCTCCCTAACCAGGTCAAGAGCGTGGGTATTAATATTACTTTCTTTAGCGTCCACCTCATCAATACTCACTATTTCTTTGCCGAACCTAATCGCCTCATCGCTGAATTTAACAGTGAGGTCTAGGGGTTTAGCGGGGGTTTGCGCTAGTGTGTGGGTGTTCTCCTTATCTTGAATGTTTGCTAATACTCCTTTTAGCTTAGCTAAAGCAGCCGCAGCCTTTTTAGGTGTTCGATTTATGTTGTAATCAAAATCAATAATATGGCCTGTGTCAAGATTATCAGCCACGTCAAAAAATCCACCATTTTTCTTTTCTTTGTTGAAGCTTACTTTATCAATCGCCAACATACCAGTTGTCTCCAAACTTCCTTTAAGATTAGGATAAGCCTCTTCCAATTGCATAATAGCCTCATCCTCCCCTAAACCCATAAAAGCTAGAGTTGGCTCAAGCCTCCCTGTCTGCTTATTTGTCTCAAAGTATACCGGAGGATCTACTGATCCACCGCTTGAATCCGCTCCAGAGGCTTCTTCGCTTTTGGGTGCTTGGTTTCCGTCCACAGCGGCACCCACACTCTGAACATTTGCTTTTCCCGGCTCAGCGCCCATCAACTCACTAAAAGCGTTTATGTCTTTAGTATACCCGGCCTCGACAGCCAGACTAAATGCATCAGCCCTAGCTTCTTCGTTGTTAGCCATAAGCTCCTTAAAAGCTTCTAAGTCTTTAGTATATCCCGCGTTCAGGGATAAAGTAAAAACGTCATTCAGTGCTTCTTCATTCATACGATATAAGATTCTTAGAAATTATTATAACTGTTCCTACCACTTCCCCATGTTGACTCCGCGACTAGCGTTGGATGCATTTGCCGCCTTATAACCACCATATAAACGCGCTATCGCCGCACGCATTTCTAATAAATGCTCATTATTTTTAAGATCAAGCACCTTGCTGGTGGAATTTGTTTGCACCGTCAGCTCCATCTTCTCCGCATCAAAGCGAACGCCAGTAACATGTTTGCCGTCCCACATTACACTCTCCATAACGCTAAAGTTCTTGCTCTCTTGCATCTTCTTCACCGTCTCATCTGCCTTGTCTACAGCTGCCTGCGCCTCCTTTTGTTCCTTAGTATCACTACTGCTGGGGCCGGAATGCTTTGCGTTATATCCGTCATTAGCCACCTGACCTAAAGCATCCATCATTGCATCCTCCATGCGAGTGGTTAACTCTTCTGTAGATAAACTGTGCGGATCTACTATGCCAAATCCACCATCTATGATTGAATCATCTGTAGCCATATGCAATAACGTATCACGGTTTCCTCGGAGTATGTTGCGAACACTACCCCTGTGTAGGGTAGCCAAGGAACCGTTTAATTTGTTACCCGATTGGTATATCTTACCTGCAAGCCCTAAATAAGCGTTATTAGCTTTAAAATCCTTAAGCTTAAGAGTTGGCATATCCTTAAAATTCATTACACTGCCATCTTCGCTACTGAAGCCTAGATCCCCGGCATCGTTGATATGCATTGGCATAGTGTGACTATATACCTGTTCACTTACTGCTAGTTCGTCCAAGGGCATGCCTCCTGAAATGTGGTTACTGTCTGAAGCCTCTGCAAAAGCAGTCGACCCTGTGTTATAGCTATCTAATTGTACTCGAAGATTCTTGACTGCGGAATTTACCCCGTTCATGCCAGCAACAGCAGCTTGGTAAGCCTTAGAACCAACCTCAGAATTAGAAGCAGCTTTTGCATGCTCCCAATATACGTTACGCTGATTTAAAAGAAAGTCGGTGATCCCTGGGCGGTATACATCTGGAACAGCAGATGCGTCAATGTTACCGTCTAATTGGCTACCCCATTGTTCTGTTTTATTAGCTATCTCTCTACGTGCTATTTTTTCTTGGGCTCTAACCTGCTGGAGATGTTCGCCGGCAGCAGCAATGCCTTGACCGAAGGCACTACCCACGTCGTACATTGAACCAGCTCCGCGATTAGCTCGCACGTATTGTTCGCCTTTTATAAGATTTGCATCTGACATAGCTTATTGTTTTGCTTGTTTAATTTTATTGCCCTGTGAAGTCTGCTCCGAATAAAGCACTCCACGTCGGGCTATTACTAATCCAACCTTCTTTGCCTCCTTCTGCTTGGATGCCCTGTGCTCCAACAGCCCCTAAGACTCCACCTGCAAGTTGACCAACCCCTTGAGCATAAGCCTGGGTAGCCTGAGCTTTAGCATCTCTAGCCGCTCCAAATCGTGCTTGACCCATACCAAGCATTGTGCTCGCTGAATCCCTCTTCATACCACGTGACAAGTTTTCCCCCTGTCTCTCCATAGACTGGTTGTTAGCCGCCCCTGTGGCCGCTGCTCTTTGGTTAGCTTGCTCCTGTTGTCCGATGCTAGCAGAAGCTTGCTGTAGGTTCTGGGATTGCTGTCCGGCCATTGCTTGTGCTAATGATGCTATACCACTTCCCCCAGCAGCACCCTGAAGGTTACCCATCGTATTTGATAGAGCTTGCTGTTGCTGTTGTGAGGTGTAGTCAGCTTGTTGAGTATTAACAGTTAAATCTTCATACGTATTCTCCATATTAGCATATGGATTAGAGGTATCAAGATTCATATAATCCGCTTTTGTGCGATTATATTCAGCCTCAGAGGCGGCATACTCGGCTTGGCGATCTTTCCGTCCTGCCCAGGTAGAAGCAATCGTTCCGACGCCTTGGGCTACTTGCATAATTGGTATTGGCATAGTTATATATTTTTACTTTATTAGTATTACTCCTTTGTGCTGTTAGTTAACTGCTTATGAATGTTTGTGCGTTCACCGCGAATAGCTCTTTCATAGAGGACGAAGTAACCTCCATCTTTGTTTCAGCGTAATAACCCACAATTCCGGAGGTATTAACCTCGCTGTTTTTAGCAAAGAATATGAAATCTACCTCATCCTCTGGAATTGGCTGGCCTACAGTATGGGTACATGTAATTAAACTACCTGAGATTGCGGTGCATTGTCCAACCTTTACAGTCTTTCCAGCGCTGATATCTTTAAAAAATATAATATCACCTGCGTTGGCTTGTAGTGATACGTTTATATCCACATTCATTTCCATGGATAAAGATCCTATATTGTTAGTTACGTCCCCCACAGTGCCGATTCCTTGTACGGAAAATTCTTTAGTATCTAAACTTCCAGTGAGTAAATCATTATCCCACGTTGTATCAAGTCCCTTGATATAGTTATACCAGATGCCTTCCTTTTCTAGAAAGCTTAGTACACGTCCTGACTGTTGGTCAGTCTCTATAGAGGGAGTTGTCCATCCAGCTGAACCTTCGTACGACAAGGTTTGGTAGTTTTTAATGTTAGATGGCGCATCGTTAATCATAAACGTTACACTAGACTCTTCTGTTGCTGCGCCATAGAAAGTATTTCTATTAGCGTTGTCGTGTGAGTATAACTCACCATTTTTGAATGTGTAATACGTATTATTTAAAGAAAGTCCGCTTTCTGGTATAAAAGATTTCAGCGTCGGCCACCCTCTTACATTCTCTTTAAATGATGCGGTCTTTCCATTCAACGTTATATTGTAGCAGTTTGTTTGGTCGTCGAAAGATCCGATCACAGTCGAAGCACTTCGCAAGTTGTCTACGAAGAAGTCAGACATACCCGCGTTGGAAATTTCCGTTAGCCCATCTCTGGATAGCCTTAGTACAACACCTCTAGATTTATCTGAGAAATAAGCTCTGAAGCCGTAAGAAGCGAAGGACTCAGGATTCTTAGATATACCAAACTCCCCGACAAACGGCACCGTTTGACCTAATACCGCGCGATTAGACGTGATATTAGCGTTGCCATCAGCATTATATAAAGCATCCTTGTTAGATAGCACACGGAGGATCTTATCCTCACATAATACTATCATATCCGTATCTCGTGCGTGTAACCTCTGTATTGATCCATATAAGGGGTTCAAGTCCTTAGTGATAGGCTCAGCTAACGCAAACTGGTTAAGTTTGTTAACGCCGCTGGTTGAATTAAATATTCCGGAAAATATTAATCCGTTCTTTTTATGTTCCCTAGCATAAGGCTCATCCAATGGTGCAGAAACCTTGACACCCCGGCCAATACGGGCAGCATTGAAGTCATCTCTTATACGATCGCTTTCCACACCGTTGCCAAAGGAATAACAGTTAAACCAATCTAGTGTTTTAGTTTGAGCATGCTGAGCTATAGGAAAAGCGTCTGTTGCTTCAAAGTAAAAGTCTAAATCTACTGGCTCGCTAGGCTCTGTTTCAAATATAGCGGGGGTGGCTGAGCTTAGAATAGTAGAATTCTCGTCTAGCAAATGTCCCCAGCTTGTGTCTTTGTCATATACGGATATACCGGTAGTGGTGAAGTTGCCGGTTACGGTAGCGGTGAGTGTAATAACTTTATGCTTAATAACATGCTGAAACTCAATAGGAGACACAGGAGTACCTAACCGGTTGGTAGTATTCTCCACTACACCAGAAATCTCGTAATAAGTCCCTGACGAATCACCAGTAAATTTAATGAAATTACCAACAGATAGTCCCATGTCGAACCATAAGCGAGTAGTTGCTGTGGTATTAACAATAGCCCCCGAGCTAAGCCCGTCCCTAAACGGTGCAAACCCTACCCCAAATGTAGCGGACCCGGCTGTGGGTGCAGCCATCCCCGGTACTGCGTAAGCATTAGCGTGCTCCGTAAAAGCAAAGACACCAATGTGCTCCGCAAACGAGTCTGTGGGATCGTCTACCATGACGTCTGCCACTTCCCCAAAGGATGTTCTCACATAAGCAGGGTCTTTTTGCACTAAAGGGTTAATGATAGCGTCATCAAACGTTGGGTCGCGATTAATCTTAACAAAGAATTTTCCCGTATACTCCTTTTTGTGGCGTGGCTCAGAGGTATAAACCTTAAATTTAGCGGTCGCAACGGTATTTAACCAGTTATCCGCAGCATCTATTTCTCTTTCTAACTTTACACGGTATGTACCTGCTCCGTCTATTTCCCCCCCCTCTATTACTTCATAAAAATCTGATACATTATTGTTATCCCAGAATCTAACAATAGCGGTACTTTCTATAGCAGAGAAAAACTTAGGATTATTTATAGCAGTTGGTCCATAGAATGAAAACTCTTGAGAACCGGATTGAGGCCTTGGCGCCGCACCAAAAGTTATAGTAGCGAAGGCGGACGGCTCCCTTTTGTAGAGCACATCTCTAGGCGTTTCGTTGCTTATATCTAGAACCTTGTATCGCGCAGGTTCGTCAACACTGACTTCAGCGTCGTGCTCCTTTTTGATAGTTAAGTAACCCCCTTCTTTTACTTTATTTCTCTCAGCTGAAGGAAACGAAAGCCATAAATTCCCATCCACAGAGACATAAAACCTGTCCATAGCTATGTTGTAGTATTCGTTAGCTATATCCTTTATGAAATACTTGAAATACGTTGCCCAATCAGGGGGGGAAGTGGTCATCTCCGCAGTGATAGCATTAGTTTTCTTTGAATTCTTTTTTTCTATTGCTGTTGTTGCTTGACTTGATGTAAACACTGGGCTTTCTCTGCCGTCAGTATCCCCGTATACAACACCTAGCTGGTAAGACCTTTGGGCCTTAACAGAAGGCAAGGGATCTACTACGGAGGTATGAGTGGTTGATATGTGTCCCGCTGTAACTTGAGGCTGCACCAAAGTGCCTGATATAGTCATATCATAGCCTTGTGTGTAATTTCCGTACAAGACTCTATTAGCGGAGGACTCCTGAGCTTTAGCTGTTAAAGGCACGTTGTCCCAAGGCCGCAGTAGTTGGGTTGAGTCAATAACATCTCCTATTAATTCAGACGTAACTACATAAGAAGTGGTGGCTCTAGGGCGGTTCTCAATACGGTATATTACGTTGCTCCTAGAGCCTTTGTATAGAATGTCTATAGACGAAACCTCGCTTGGAGCCGTTTCAAACCCATTAAGCATTAAGTAGCGCAAGTTGTTGTTCATGCCACCGTTAAATGACTCTGCCGACGAATACCCAAATGGGCCAGGTACAAAGGCTACTTTACTAAAGGGTGAATAAGTAGAAATTTCTCCATCCGTGTATTCCCATCGGTATGCAAACCTAGGGAAGTCCAGCGCAAACATAGGGTCTTCCTCCTCTAACAAACACTCCCATTCAAAAGTGTTGTCTGTAATGTTGGGCGAAATTGTTAATATGTCGCCCACAACGGTAGTGGTCAGAGCAGTGGTATCATAGGATATAGCCGTGACGGTAATGCGCACTTGGTACTCGTTAGTGAAGTTTTTATCATCAAGCTTAGTCGCTTCCATGCCGATAACATCTCCAACAAACCAATTAGGATATTTACTACCGTTGAACACCGTAGTCATTGATACGGATGTACCAATGTCTTTTATTTTAAAGAATCCACCTGTTCCCGGGTTTGTAGTAAAATTATGAGACAGAGTTACAGGGTTTATGCCACACCCCACTCCGGCAACCGCTGCAGCTGCAACTGTGTGGATACGCCTGGAAGCGCCCACGTTTACAGTAGGAGCTACTGTTGGCCCACGCTTTATAACCTTCACGTCCGCTAAAACAAATGCCCTTGTGCTGCCGTAAACTTTTGTATGTGTATTGAAGTTTGTGGAGCCTGCTTTAAAGGTTGTTATGTTTATTTTGCATGGTTGGTTTAGGCCGTCTGTCCAAAGAAGTATATTTTCCAATATGTTGATACCCGTGATAAGATAGCTAGTACTGAAATTCAGTACACTGGTCTTGTCAACAATAACAGGGCTTACCGTGTCAGTCGTTTGGTTGTATTCTGCAATACAATCAACGCCGTCGGCAGTGATAAACCAATAAATGCAATTTGTGGAATTGTGACGGATCGAACCAATCACGGTGGCGTTTGTTAAGCCTAATGTGCTTTGTGCAGTGTTGCCAAGGATGTTTTCAATAGCGCCCAGGTCAGAACCTTCTGAGTGTCCGACTTGTATGTTTAAAGCATCGATGTATTCCCCGTTCTGAACAAGCCTCTCGTCGAGATCCTTATTCATCTTCCCGGAAGTGAACGTGTGTTTCAGCTGTGGCATATTCCTTAGTGTTTAATCTGCTTAGACTTACCTTTCATGATTTGGTTGATCTCCTCAATCTTAAGGTTCGATAAACGCAACTTGGCTTGTCTAATAGCAGCGGCTCTTTCTCTTTTAAATCGACCTATGATATACTCAGGCACATTTGCTCGAGCGGAAAGAATTCCATAGGCGATAGATTTATACATTGCTTCTTCAGCAAATTTGTGAATCTGCATCTCCGCATCCGTAGCAAGACTATCACTAATGTATTTAATAGTCACTACCGCATTTGTGAGATCAGAGCTGAAGTAGAATTTAGACTTAATAGGATCAATAAAGAATGAACCGTTGTTGTGAGCAAACTGTGGGTCAATACCAAACCGACGACCGTAAGACTGGTCCTCTTCCGGATAAGAATCCTTTTCCTCTGTAGAGTCGCTAGCGGTTGATGCCTTGTATTTACCCCAAGTCTCAGAATCTGCAGCTGCGGTTAAGTTGCCGGAACCATCAAAAAGATAATCAAAATTACCATCCTGTAGTAAAGCCTTTGGATTGCTAGTCTTTCTAGCTGGGTGGATTACACGCTCAATACCAGAGTTATCCATCCAGGTGAGCTTAACGTAGTTAACGAAGTCGTGAGGGATTGGCACCGTTAGTGCAGGTCCCACTTCAATCTCTTGTGATTTTTCAGAGCGCAAAGTGTCGTAGCTTAGTTCCTGGAGGGCTCGTTGTGCGTGGAAGGCAACATCCAAACGCTTAACCTTAGATATAGCTTTGTCTTCTCCTACATAGATAATCACAAAATTAGTTATGATATCATTTAAAGATACAAACTGGTAGTTGCCCTGATCACTGCCCTCATAATAACTTTGTTCTGTTCCGGTAAATAATCCCATCTATTAAGCTTTTTCTTGGTTAATGCCCTGTTGCTCTTCTTGCGCAGCGAGCTGGTATACTGCAGGGTCTTTTATGAGTAGGCCACTTAAGGCTAAAATGCCTAAAACCAAATCCACTTCTTCAGAGGCGTGTACCTCAAAGTTAGTTGATGTAGAAGCGTTATATTGTGCACTACCTGAAACCGTAGTATAACCCCACACTACATTAGCAGGTTTTTTAACATAATTGCAGCTAATATCACTTGCACCAGTAAGTTCAGCAGTGCCATAAGCTTTGATTCCGCTAAGGCCTTTTGTATATATTGGCCTAGCGTTAGTAGGTTTCGTAAGTGGCGCTTGGCTGACATATAAATATTCATTTTTGTTTATGCGCTCTACTTCGATAGAATTGTATTTAACAGTGCCTATTCGGTACATGTCCGCAGGTAGCAGGTAGTGATTACCGCTTCTAGTTAATGTTGCCTCCTTTTCGAATAAACTAACTTTTTCGTTAAGATTATCCAACATATCAGAGTACTCAGTATCGTTACCGGACATGCGGCCGAACTGGTTAATATCGTAAAAGTACTGCTCAAACATATCAAGCTGTACTTGGTTGGCAAAAAGGTTGAACTCTTCGGGGGTTACGAACCCGCGTTGTTCCTTATTTAGGATTGCCAGAACCCTTTGATAAACTGTATCTACGCTTACTGCCATAATTTTTAGTTAAATCATAGTGTCAAGTCACCCATTTTGAGCGACTTGACGACCATGAAGTTTGATTATTTCAATCGTTTCTCGATACTCTGGTATACCTCAACACCTTCATCGGTCTTGAAATATGCGGCGAGTGCCGAATAAGGTTGCTCCCCGAAGGGAACGGTCATTACTTTGCGACCTGTTGACTTCCACATAAATGTACGTTGGTCATCACCCAGCTCCATTAGACCCTGCTCAACAGCTAGTATACCCATACTCCGGATATACACGTTTTCATCAGAGGCTAAAGATAGGAACGTTTTAGGGTTGTTCCTAGCGAATATCAGTACATCTCGTTTAAGCTCTCTAGAGGACATCTCACGTACCTTAGAACCGACTTCTACGCGCATGATAGCTTCAATCTCATCGATATCCATATCGTGTGCCATATTCATCGCATCTAATTCTAGTTCGATATTATCAACTTCCACTTCTGCGTTTTGTTCAGGATTGAACTCTTCGTACAAGCTCCCTTTTAAGGGATGGTACAGAGACAATAGCTTTTGCAAAGCGATTTGTTGAGCAGGCACTGTTAATGTGCCGTCACGGAAGATGATATGCGCTAATGTTACGGCTCCCTCTTGCTCATCCACGAATGGAGATGGTTGGTTGCTTGCGTAGCGCAGTTCTCTTTGATAACCTAACTCCTTGTCAAACCATAAAAGCGAACGCTTTGAGGAATGTTTAGAGGGGACCGTCACAATAATAGGCCTCTTCCGAGAAATCAGATAATAAACCCTGTCTTTTATCTCCCACTCCGGTGTCTTTGGTGCGGCAGGTTGTTTGATAGGTGCAGCTTTTACTGGTGGCGCTTGCATTTCCACTTGGGGTGTAGCCTCCATCTCTGGAGCTGCTACGGCTTTTTTCTTTGCCATGATATAATTATATAAGATAAATAATAGTAAGGTTTACCCCCAACCATAAGGTCAGGGGTAAATTACTTACAAGTATTGCTTAGGCAGTAGTGTCCTTAAGCATGATGAAGTTATTGGCTCCTTGTACGCACAAGCAACGCTCAGAAAGCATGTGCACGTTCATTTCGTCAATATCAGAGGTGAAGTTTCCACCTACAGAACCAGTGATCCAAGTCTTCATACGACGGTCATCAGCTTCAGAAGCGCGATAGCGCACGTGAAGGAATGGACGCTGCATGTTCTTACCTAGATTCTGGTCATAAACAGTGGTTACACCTGCTGGTACAACAACACCGTCTACGTCAGCGGTCAAACCGCGAGTAGCTGCATCATTGAGATATTTCCAATCGGTCTTATAGAAATCATAAGAACCGCGACGGAAACCGCTAAACCCTAGGTTCAAAGCCATACCTTCGTCGTTGTTGAAAACGCCGTAAGAAGTACCGCCAGTACCGTAAGAGTTAGCACGTGCCAACATGTTGTCAATAGCCAAAGAAGTGCCACGATCCAAGAAAAGCATGTTCTCTTCGATTGCGCCTTGCTTGTCTAGCTCAGCCAAGATAAGATCGAATTCAGCCAAACCAGTCAAACCGGTAGTGTTGTTGAAATCATGATCGTTGAATACTAGACCACGGCTCTCGATAGCTGCGAATAGACCTTCAGTACCGCGAACAGTCTGAGAGTTAGCGTCAGTGATGTTAGCGCCATCACGGCCAGTAGCCGATAGGTCCACTTTTTCACCTTCAACCATTGCCATCTCCAAGTAGTCTTCGAAGCGTAAGCGAGTCTCGTGCTCAGACTTCAAATACCAAAGGTAACCTGAAGTACCCATTTCTGAAGTAACTTCAACCCATCCAACTTGTGCAGTATCAGAACCGCTGATGCTGTACTTGTCTTTGATGATAATTGGGCTGTTAGAGAACTTCTGGAAACCAGCGTCGATAGACCCTTGCATGCCAGCAGAACCTTTACCAAACTCAGAACCGTAAACGAACACCTTTAAATCAGGGTTGGTTGTCACGGCTACAAAAGCAGCGGGCCAGTCGACAGAGTCATAAGGCTTAGCCTCGATAGAATCGGTGGCTACAGAAACGACAAACGCACGAACAGTGGTAACGCCTACAGAAACAATAATAGTCTGGTTAGCGCGGATAGAGTGCCCAGTGATGTTAAGGGTGCTGTCACTAGCAGTGTTGGCTGTAGCAACTTTAACATTGTTGTAGGCAACGTGCAAACGGCCTTGCTCACTCCAGACGACTTCATCAGAAGCCATAGGAATCTCAGCGCCTACCATACGTAGGAATGAAGAGATTGAACGGTTGCCGTAACGCTCTACTTCCTTCTCGTATACTTCGGGAAGGAATTGTTTGGTGAAATCAAAGTCACCACCGCTAATTGACAAGTAGTTCTTGTCAAAAAGGGTTTTTGTTGGGGCTGGTGTCAGCCCAGCGGGATAGGCCCCGCCTGTATTGAAACTCATAATATGTTTATTTGAGGATTATTTACTTAGTTTAAATCGAAGCTTTGAAGAATCATCCCCGCTAACTGCCCTTACTTTAAAGCCGCCAATATTGTCAACTTTTTCATGAGTCCCTCTAGGATCCATATCGACATTCTTGGAACGCTGAATACTATCTTTCATAGCATCAGCCTTGCCTTGTTCATAAAAATGGTTAGCGATGACATCGGGGTTCATTGCAGTAAAGAGAGATTTATGATAGCCCTTAGCATCCTTTATCGTTCCATCATCCCCAAGAAACTTCTTGACAAAATTGTTGATATTGCTTTGAGCTGTTTTAACCGTCTCCGAGTCTTTGACATTAACACGATATTTCTTATCCCCAACTTCGTACTCAAAACCTTTGAATTTGTCGCTGAAGACCTTATCGGTCCTGTCTAAAAACGTTTGTGTCTGCTTCTGCACCGCTTTAGATGTCTCCTCCGCTTCTGCGTTGTGTCTATTAAAGAATTCCACAGCCTTCTGCTGATCCGGTGTTAACCGGGAGCCAGATTTTATATCTTGGTAATACTTTTCACGCATTCCATTCAGATGTTTCTGAGCTGTATTGACTTCCTCTTTAAACGCCAACTTCTTACGTCTGATTTCGCGATCGCTGTCAACATCCTCTTCGTAATCGAATTTATCTTCGATAAGAAAATCGATCTCACTAGAGTCGAGGTGAGGTTTTGATTGCTGGTAGTACTCGCGCAACATAGCTTTGTCGTCGAGTTCGCTAATGTCCTTGTTAAGGAGTACGTAGTCTTCTACTGTACCGCCAGTTTCGTTGATGAAATCAACTAGACTCTGAACATTCTCCGGCAATTCAATTGCTGGTGGCTGCTCAATCGTAGGTTCTTCAGCTACGGGCTCTTCCTCTTCAGGCTCTTCATCAGACTCCTCCACTAATTCAAGTGAAGGAATTTCTTCTTGAGCTTCTTCTGCCACTGCTTCCACGACTTCTTCAGTCGGTTGTTCAGCTGCAGGCTCATCTGTATTCGCTTCAGGCTCAGCTTCCTGCTCCTTTTCAACGAAATCCCGCATATCAAGACGAACAGTGTCGCTATCTACGGGTTCTTTTTCACTGCTCTCCTGAGCAGAAATGGCGACATCCTCTTCACGAGAAGTCTCCGGTGTTGGTACAACATTTTCAGGTGTTGCGTCGTCTTCATTATTTTCAGACATAATAAGATATTATAAGATTATACAAGTGTATATTACCTAGGATCAAAAGAACCTAAGCCAAAACCGCCTCCCATAGTGTCGTTACCTGACGACTCAAAGGACTTTGGTGGTTTGTTGTTTGTGCGCTGGTCAATCAGTTCACTTTGCTGTGATGCCTGGATCTTAGTGCGATCGTCTTTACGATCTTCTTTGGCGCTATCGCGGCCTTTGGATGCTTCCACCTCCATGCCACGTAATTTCATATTCATTTCAAACTCATACGCCATGAGCTCTTTTTTCAGCTGCCCCTCCTGCATTAGCTTTTGGGAATCAAATCCAGCGTTCGCTTCTGCAAGCTGTAGCTTCATTTGAGTAATAGCCTGTTCTTTCTGGACTTCCGCTTGAGCTGCTACTTGCTGTGCTTGTGCATTAGCCTGAGCCTGCGCTTGAATGTTCTGTTGCTGCAATGCCTGCGCCTGCTCGTCTTTTTTCTTACGGCGTAATTTAAGGAGCTGGTTAGCTAGCTTAAGATTGCGAATTTCGCGTACATCGATTGCGTCCTCCAAGTCAATACCCTGTTGAGCTAAAGCTACTTGGATGTTATTCTCCAGCATTGCCTTCTCCTCTTCGTCGGGTGTTAGCTCAATAAAGATACCAAAATCGTGCAAGTACAGGTCTTCCAGATCTGCTAAAATTCCTACATTGTGTGCACCAATCTTCTGAATGAATGCAGACTTAGTTGGCGAGTATTCTAAGATATCAGATATACGTAAAGAAATACCTTCCGCAAGTTCGGCTGTTAAGAACAGTCCTGAATTCAAAATATGACGTGTAGCCGTATTAGAATTTGCCGCTGCCATTTTCTGTACACCGACCAAAGCTTTTGCATCCGGTTGAGACCCATCCCGCGCTTCGTTAAGACCCGTAACATCACGAATCATTTGCAGGTAATAGTTATACGTATTAATAAGTGTACCTATTTTATTGCTACCGGAACCTGATTGTAGTTCCTGAATAGGAACCTTGCCGTGATTTATGTCGCCGTCGGCGGTCATAGACCTGCCAATAACGCTACCTGTTTGGAAGAACATATTTAATGCTTCCTGAGGGCTGTAGTTAGTACCGTTGCCTAAATCAACTTCAGCTAACCCGTCAGCGTCGAGGTATACCCCGTCCGGCACCATGCGTGCTAAGACTTGTTGTAGTTTCAAGTGGGTGAGCTGAATCATATCAGCAAAACCAGTAATACGGCCAACAAGGCTTTCAATACGCCCTTTATACATGCGTGGCGCAACAATGCTGTAATTCATTTTGACCTTCGTGTAATCGCTCTTAGGTCGCATCATGTTTTTAGCGATACCCCAGCTAAGCACATTATCAGAGCCTAGAATCTTTGCTCCTTCATAAACAACCTCTACTGACCGTGAAATCTTAGAGAACTGCTCTTGAAGCTCGATGGGCGGATCAAACTGGTCATCTTTAATAATGATTTTGCTTGCGCCAGTGGCATTGTCTTTAACCTTATAAACCTCGTTCATGTAGGTCTTGAAGTTGTAATACAATACCTGCACAGTGTTGGAATCCGTTTCAGTGCCATTAGAGTAGGCTGAACCAGTACCCTGCAGCCCATGCTTGGAGGCATTCTTCAACTCTTCAGTGTCCATATCTGGGTATTGCTTCTTAAGCTCATTGATAGGTATAGTCTTCACCTCACCCACATAGTAGATATCTTCAAAGTATGGTGACTCGGTGTATGAATAAATAAGATCCGCCGGATCAACATATTCTACCTTGATGCCTTCTGCTTTAGAGAATGTATTCTTAACAGCCCCAATACCTAATACCGTTAGGTCGTAGTTGATCTGTTTACGCGTTAGCTCGTAACGATTACCATCAAGGATGGTATTTAGTGCAACTTCCTCAGCAATTTCCACGCCTTGCTTATAAGTAAGTGCCATATGCAAATCCAGTTCTTCCTGCGACTCCGGTAACATTTCGGGGGCATTCTCGTATAAGCTGATGCCAAAAGCCTCACTAGCAAAGTCGTTAAGGTCTTTAGTTCTAATATCACGAATGATACTCTCCATGTATTTAGTGCGCTTGTCTACACCGTATGGGTCTTGAGAATACGTGTTAATATCGTATGTCCTCTCAGAAATACCATTGACCACAATATCAACGAACTTAGATATGATAGGTACCGGTTTCCAGTCAAGGTTAAGGTAAGATAAGTCACCATTAATGGATAGCTCATCTTTATACTTCTGGATTGATTGCTCGCCACGTGCGTATAACCTAAGGTTATGGAATGTATCCTGGTTGCTCTTGAACCGGTTTGTTCCCGATCCTCTGTTAAACCATTCATTTTCGATTGCTTTACCCACTTTCATCCCGTACTCTGGGGTGACTTTCTCTAGGTCGCTAGCAACCTGACTTGGGAAATAACTCTTTGTAACTGACTCAGCCATAGTTTTTAATTATCTTCGACGTGGCACCACTGTTGGTGTACTTGGCGAAACTTATGTTTACTTGATCTCTCTCGATTTTATTAGTCGGTGCATATAAATGTTTGTTGCAAGCCATTATGGCTAGTCCTGAGCTTATTGCGGCGTCGAACTTGGTTCGTTTTGTAATATCAAACTTACTCCAATCATTCAATGTTCTGTTAAAGTACATGGTTCCGTAGGTATTATCTTCCTTCATTCCTACGAAATTCTGTATATACATCTCAATCGCTGACGCGTGAGCTTGCTTTATATCTTCACTTGAGTTCGGTATTCCTCCGATTTCTCTTTCCGTTACTGACAATTTGTTAATTGACTTGTCCGGTCTGTTCATTGAGAAGCCCCTGTATCCTCTGCGTCTTAAATAATAAAGCAATCTAGGTTTATTATTCTCCGCTAGTAAAGGCATCCCATAAAACACAAGTGCCATCAGCACATCTTCAAAAAACATCTCTGCTGTCTGTGGCCGCGCTACGTATTCCAGAAAGAAGTGGTTTGGCGGGGCGTTCTCCATAGAGAAACGCGTCAAACCGTGTAATGCTCCTTTTGAGCCTCTCCCGTCTGTGGTACCTGATATATCATAAGAGTCACACCCAAAAGCACCCATGTGCTCGTTACCTGGATGCATGACTCCGTTCTTTTTAACAACGTTGTTCTGCGCATGCTTATCTGGAAACCAGGTTACTTTAAACCTGCCTTTTGCATCCGGGTTAAAAACAACCCTTGTATCTTTAATGCCGTTCTCCCATTGGAAGTTACCGACGTTCACTACATTACTATTACGTATACCTTCGTTATAATCAATCTGATCGTAGATCTTTACCAGATTGAATATACTATTCTTTGTTTCGTCCCGGAACGCGTGCTCCGTAGAACGGGGAAACTGACGATAGAATTCATTCAGTCCATCCTGGTCTCCTTTAAGGCCTTCAACTTCGTTATCCCAATGTTCTATAACCCCTACGTCTATAACGTCCCCCATCGGGCCTAAAACGCGTTCTGTGGGCGTTTGGAAGACAGGTGCACCGTGTTCGTCGATGAAACCCTCATAATTCCACTCCATGGGAACAAATAAACTGTATAAACCAGATTTTGTCTGGCCGTTTCTGTTTCTCTTGGTTACATCCGATCCTTCAAACAGCTTCTTGAAGTTTTCTCCTCCCTTGTCTAAAGCATTCGAAGTACTACCCATTAAACATTTGCCGATAACCCGACTACCTAGTCGCAAACAGGTTTTTGTAACCCTCCAGTTATTCAAAATGTTATCAGGCTTTTCCCATTTTCCTGATTCGTCATGAACCAATAATCGCAGCTTCTCTCCGTCATAGGAGTTATCTCCTGTGTTTTTCCAGTCGATGGTTGTGTCTAGCCCCTCAATCGCTTCCAAATCCGAATGCGTATGTAAAGACTTACGCGTAAACTTAGACGCCGGAACCCTGTAAGCAAGTTCAGACTTTGGTCTATCCATACCATCCTGTATGGGCTTAAAGAAAAATGGGTAGTTGACCGACATAG
>ENA-OREN01001997-OREN01001997.1-marine-metagenome-genome-assembly--contig:-NODE-1997-length-22079-cov-3.465639_pt1 | contig 22079 bp, 14 predicted proteins | sample MGYA00248624_ERZ508555 | MGnify/ENA primary metagenome ERZ508555 (study PRJEB26222, sample SAMN06267773) | marine metagenome | isolation source: Saanich Inlet, British Columbia, Canada | place...
GCTGGCTCTTCTTTTTCCTCCTCCATCATCTCGGCGCGGGTTTTGTGGATGGCGTCTAAGGTGTAGCTGGAGACCTTGAACGTCCAACCTTCGAGCTTGGCCAGCTTGGCCAAGTTATCGGCGAAGGTTTTGTCGCGTTCTTCCCGCAGCTTGGCTTGGCTTTCGGCATGGGTCTTTTCATTTTCGGCGATGAGTTTGGCCAAGGCGGCATTGTGCTCCTTGTCGAGGCGCTCCGCGTCTTCTGGCTTTTCGTCCTTGGCCTGTGCGCGCGGTTTGCTCTCGTCGGGCTGAGGTGTTCTTGGTGCGGTTTCGTCCGCTTGGGCAAGGCGCGTGCCGCTGGCGGCGAGGCTCATGTAGTACTCATTATCCTTCTTGGCCATCTTCACAACGTAGTTATAGCCCTCGAACGTGTCGATGGTCGCCGTGACGGCCTTGTCCATTCCAGTATCCTCCGGTTTGGCTGACTTGCTGGCAATGTCGTCGAAACTTGGAGAACCAAGTACGCGGCCGGCGCTGCTGCCTTTTGAGGAATCGAGTTTTTCATCCGGCTTGGCGTCGGACAAGGCCATGTCATCGCCTTCCTTGATGCGGGTCAGTGTCCATGAGTCTGTCTCGTTGGGCTGGGTGATGGTGATCGACTTGATTTTTTCGACTTTGAAAAAATCGTCCTTGGACAGCCAGTCGGAGGGGTCGGCGCTGACGTCGTTGAGCGCGCTGGAGTAGTCAATGGCGACGACGGTCACTTTGCCGTCGGCCAGGACGTAGCGTTGATTGTCGGATGAGCCGAACGGCGAACCGGCGTTGGCTCCAGAATTGGCACTACCTTTTTTGCCAAGTAACAGGCTTTTCAGCACCTGGCCCTGAGCGTCCTTGAACTCGACGCGCGTGCCGGTGTTTTCGTCGCTTTCGGCAGGATCGAGCAACTCGAACCGGCCGTGCTGTTTTTTGCTGGCACGAATTTGCCTCAACGACTTGAGGCTGACGGCGCTGGTGACGAGTTTTTGAATGTCGTCGAACTTGGCCGCGAATCCGTCTCGCTCGGTGACGGTCCATTTTTCGTCTTTTTGGGCCAATGTAAGAGTGGCGTCGTTGTCCGTGATGGCGATCGTGGTGATCTTTGCCGGGTCGAGGTCGGTGACGAGTGTTTTGCCAATTCCGGCCTTGTCACTCGCGTCGCCGCCCTGCGTTTTGTCGGAGCTGAAGTAGGCGATGCTGCCCAGTAATCCCAGGGCTAGAACGGCGATGAGGAGTTGTTTTCCTTTCATAGGTGTTAAACTGCTGCGGTTTTCTTACGTTTGCGGATGAAAAATCCGATGCCGAAGATGATGACCAACATGGGCATCAGGCCGATGTTGGCCAGCTTGATCTTGAGTTGAATTAGGTCGATCTCAGAACGGAGCTGCTTTCGGATTTCACGAATCTGTTTTCGTTTGTCGAGTTCCTTGGCTTGGATTTCCTTGAGGGCCTCGGGATCGATCCGTAGCGTGAACTGGTTGCTGCCTTCGCCGGCACTTTCAAGTTTGGTTTTTTGCTGTAGGATCTCCTGTTGCTCTGCTTCAAGTTTCTTGAGCTTGTCCTCGAATTTTTTCTGCGCCTCTTTCTCGAGATCAACAATGGTCGTAAATGGCCGGTTTTGGTTTCGGCTACGGATGTTGATCAGCGTATCGTCACCAAAGTGGTCAACGAGGTTTTGCACGAACGTTATGTTTTCGCTGATGAGGAAACGCTGCTGGAGGAGGAAATGATCGTCGACTAGGATATCAGTGTCGCCAATGAGGCAGACAAAGTTATCTTCGGTGGACTCGGTCAGGTGTTCGGTGGATGCGGGCTTGGCGTCGGGATTTGAAGAATCGGTATCCTCAGCAGACGGTTTCCCATTTGGGAAGGCTGTTGTGAATTTACCGCCAAGTTTCAATCCTAGAATATGCTTTTTTGTGCCAACTGGCTTGCCGTCTTCGCTTCCGGTTAGGAACGAGTCCATTATTTTGTCTCCGTTAAACTGCGAGGACATGCCGTCCACCAGTTTAGCCTGTTCGGAGCTTGTGATTAGCTCAGTGACTTTCAGCCCGGTGGCGATGTTGCTGGTATCGAAACTACCCGCGTAGGGAAGTCGAAGTGTGCCAAGATCGCGGGTGACGACCTCCGATGAATTAAGGGCATTGCGGTTCAGAGCGAGATAGGCTGGTTGCATGCGTCCTTGGGCGATTGGGTCGCGCGGGTTGAGGCGGTAGTTGAAGTCGGCGACAACTTGGCTATTGTCAAACGGAACGCCCCACTTGCTGAACAGGCGGTTTAGATTGGATCCACCCCCCATGCCTGGAATGCGCATTTGCGGGTTCTGTTGACCGGAATCGTCGCGCTGGGCGAGGGGATCGACAAAGGCGATCAATTTGCCGCCACGCAGGACGAACTGGTCGAGCGCGTATTCGGTGGCTTCCGAGACGTTTTTTGGATGAATAAGCAGTAGTACATTCACGGTCGCCGGAATTTCGGTCGCTGCCGGTTCAATCCGTTCCACGTTGAAGTCACGTTGCAACTGCTGCAGGAAGTACCATGGTGGCTGTTGCTGGCCGCGGTTCATCATGGCCATTGGGTTGGTGGGGTCCGCGCCCCCCCAGACGTTGAGGCTGCTCATCACGCCGACGACTTCACGTTCCTCCTTCAACTTTAGTACGTTTTTGATGGCGCGAGAGATGTCGTATTCGAGGTTGGTCGCTCGGGACGGATCGAGCACAGGTATGACCTCTGTGTTGTCGAGGTAGCTGACCGCCAGGCCAATATAAAAGGCGTTGTTTAGCAGTCGGATACCGTCATTGACTGCCAACTCCTCTGCATCGGTATCACGTCTTGGATTGATTTTTTGCAGTTCCAGATTGCTACCGGCATAGGCCTTGTATTGATCAAGCAGATCTTCCACGCGAGTGCCGTGCTCGTTCACGACGACTGGAACGCCCTTCTCACCTCGTGTGACGTAAAACCGGATCTCGAGCGGGCTGGATTCGTCATCGCCCTCGCGCTCCTTGGCCAAGCCGTTGAGCAGAATCTTTGATCCGTCGGATAAGGTGAACAGGTCGCCTTCGGTGAGATCGGCCTTCATCTTTAATTGCGCGGTGATGATATTGAAGGCGATCACGCACAGCAGAATGATTAGCGCGCCGCCGACAGAGTTTAGAAAAACCGCATACTTGCTTTCTTTTTTCATGACTAAATTTTCTGAGTTAGTTGTTTGGTTACGCGCGGAGCCCGCGAATGATGACGCTCGTGGCGAACAGCGGGAAGCCGATCACCGACAAAAAGTAGATCACCGCGCGGCTGTCGATCTGCCCGTTGTTGAACTGCTCGACGTTGGGCATCACGCTGAAGGCGGCGACGAATTCGACAATCGAGCGCGGTGCCAGCGTCTCGACGACATCCGTCACCGGCGGCCAGCCGCACAGCACCAGGAACAGGCAGATCACCACCGAGAGAATGAAGCTGATGACCTGGTTGCGAGTGAATGCCGAGGTCATGCTGGTGATGGAGAGATACGCACCGGCCAAAAAGAAACTGCCGATGTAGCTGGCGAGGATGACGTAGTGGTCAGGGTCGCCGAGATAGCTCACGGTGATCCAGATTGGGAACGTCATCACCAGCGCCAGCGTCAGGAACAGCCAGGAGGCGAGGAACTTGCCGATGATGCAGTGCCACAGTGAAATGGGTAGGGTCAGCAGCAGTTCCATGGTGCCCTGTCGGCGTTCCTCCGACCAAAGCCGCATGCCGACCGCCGGCACGAGGAACAGGTAAATCCATGGGTGCCACATGAAAAAGGGCTGCAGTGTCGCTTGGTTTCGATCCATAAATTGACCGATCAGGAACGTGAACGCTGCGGTCATTAACAGGAAAATCACCAAAAACACATAGGCGACCGGCGAGTTGAAATAACCGGCTAGTTCCCGTTTTGTGATGGTCCAAATGCTTTTCATTATTCTTTAAATTATTGGGTTTTAGTGTCGGACAGGGTGATGTTGCGGAAGACGTCGTCCAAGCGCCCTTCCTCTTTTTTGATCTCGTTGATCTTCCAATTATGCTGCGCGGCGGCAGCGAAGATCGCTTGGCCAAGCTCTCCGTCAGTGCCGGCTTTCTTCGGGAAGACACGGGCGACGACTGTCGGCGCTTTGTCATTAACAATAGTGACCTTGGCCGCCTGAATGACAGAGCCAAGTTTGTCGCGCACCGCAGAGGCTTCAATGCCGCTGATGGAGACGACGTACGAGTCGGCCAACTCCGACTTGGCCTTGAGTTCGTCCGGCGTGCCGTTCGCGACGATTTTGCCTTGGTCTATGATGATTGCACGGGTGCAAGCGGCTTCGACTTCCTCGAGAATGTGGGTGGAGAAAATGATCGCCTTCGATTGTCCCATGCGGCGGATGAGCGAGCGCACTTCGTGCTTTTGGTTGGGGTCAAGTCCGTCGGTCGGTTCGTCCATGACAAGGATGTCCGGGTCATGAATGATCGCTTGCGCGAAACCGGTGCGATGCCGGAATCCCTTCGAGAGCGTGTCGACGCTTTGGTGGCGAACCGACTTGAGGAAGCACATTTCGATTGCGCGATCGATCGCTTTTGCCTTGTCCGCGCCGTTGATTCCGCGCACCTCGGCGCAAAAACCAAGGAAGCCCTCGACGGTCATGTCAGTGTAAAGCGGCGCACTCTCGGGCAGGTAACCCATCAGGCGCTTGGCCTCGATCGGTTTTTCCGTCACATCGTTGCCGCCGACCCTTATCACACCCGCCGTGGGGGGGGTGTAGCCGGTGATCATGCGCATAGTGGTGGATTTGCCGGCGCCGTTTGGCCCGAGGAAGCCCAGAATCTCTCCCCGTTCTAGGGTGAACGAGACATCGTTGACGGCGACCTTCGGCCCGAAAGACTTGCTCAGGTTCTCGACTTTTATCATTTCTATTTGTTGAATTGGCCCGATTAATTCCCTGTCCCCCAAAAAAGGGCGGGAAAGTATACCCTACCTGTCAAGGGGTTTCGTCCGTTCTACGCCAAAAAACGGGAATTATTCAAATTAACCAATTTTGCCGGAATAGCGCTATTTCCCGAGCAAACGCTCGTGCTCGATAATGACAAAACGATCCGTCATGCAGGCAAGATGATCGCAGATGGCACGCTGCAGTCCGTGCCCGGGAATCAGCGACGGTACAAATTCGCCCATCGCCTTCGGGTGTTGCTCGTAATAGTGGAACAATTCCCCGAGTAACGTGGTCGCTCGCTTGTGCGGCTCATGAACGATGCTGTTATAATAAAGGTTCTCGTAAAGGTAGGCGCGCAGTTTCAGGTTGGCTTCGTGCCGGTTAGCGCTGTAGGCGACGAGCGGCTTGGCTTGGGCGCGGACTTCGTCGGCCGATGCCACGCCGGCTTCGTCGATGTTACTTTCGGTCGTGTGGACGACGTCGTGCACTTGGTCGTCGATCAGGCAGCGGATGATGAAATAGTGCCGGCATTCGTCTCCCAAGTCGCCGTGCTCCGAGCGCATGCGCCTGGAGGCGTCCCTCCAAAAGTCGATGTCTCGCTCCAGTTGTTCCTCGGTGAGCAGGCCGGAGTCGAGTCCGTCGTCGAGGTCGTGGCTGTAGTAGGTGATCTCGTCGGCGAGGTCGGCCACTTGGGCCTCGAGCGAGGAGTGGTGAAACTTGGTGGCCGCTTGGCCAAGCGGCGGCTCGGGCGCGGTGTCGTGCTTGGCCAAGCCCTCGAGCGTTTCCCATGTGAGGTTCAAGCCGGGGAAGGCGGGATACTTGTGCTCGAGCAACTCCACCACTCGGCGGCTTTGTTTGTTGTGCTCGAAGCCGCCGTGCTCGCTCATCAGCTCGTCGAGCGCCTGTTCGCCGGAATGGCCGAACGGGGAGTGGCCAAGGTCGTGGCCAAGCGCGATCGCCTCGGTGAGATCCTCGTTGAGACGCAACGCGCGGGCGATGTTCCGGGCGATGGCGGCGACCTCCATCGTGTGTGTTAGCCGCGTCCGCAAGTGGTCGCCGCTGCCGCTCAAGAAAACTTGTGTCTTGCAGTCGAGCCGGCGAAAGGCCCGGGAATGGATGATCCGGTCGCGGTCGCGCTGGTATTGTGTGCGCCACTCCGGCGGCGGCTCGGGGGTGTTTCGACCCCGTGAATCCACGCTGAACTGTGCATAAGGCGCCAGGGAATCGCGCTCGCGTGACTCGAGTTCTTCGCAGTCGCAGGGCATTCTTTATGGCGACACATCAGCGGCGCTCTCCGCATGGATGGAGCCAAGCACCTCGCTGGACGGGGCACCCCTCAGCTCGTAGGTCCGCAGGATGACTTCCTCGATGAGATTGTTCGGGCAGGAGGCGCCGGCGGTGATGCCGACGGTGAGTTCGCCCTTTGGCGGCAGCCAGTTCTCGGCGACGACCATTTCCTGTTTGTGCTGGAGGAAATGGTTGAGCCGCTCTGCCGACTCAATTTCACTGGCATCCTTGATGAAATATGTCGGCAGTTTTTCCTCACCCATCTCGGCAAGGTGCGATGTGTTGGACGAATTGTAGCCGCCGACAACCAACAGCAAATCCATCGGGCGGCTGAGCAGATCCCGGAGAGCGTCCTGACGGTCCTGTGTCGCGCCGCAAATCGTGTCGAAGTAGCGGAAGTGTTCGGCGATGACCTCTTCACCGTGCTTTTCAATCATTGCCGCCCGCAGTCGACGCTGCACCTCCTCGGTCTCGCCGCGTAGCATGGTGGTCTGGTTCGCCAGGCCGATGGCGTCAAGGTGCTTGTCCGGGTCGAAGCCATCGGACGTGGCACCTTCGAATTTTTTCAGGAACGCCTCGCGGTCGCCGTCTTGGGTGATGTAGCGGCAAACGTAGTCCGTATCGTCGAGGTCAAACACAACGAGGTAGTGGCCGTTTTCGTACGCCTTTGCCTGCGAGCTGGTGGCCTTGGTTTCCTCGTGCCACGCCTTGCCATGGATGATGCTGGTGACCTGGTCGCGGGCATTTTGGCGGACGCGTTTCCAAACACTCATCACGTCGCCGCAGGTGGCGTCGATGATCGTGCAGCCTCGTTCATTGAGGAGATCGGTTACTCCGACCTCCGTGCCGAACGCCGGGATCACTACCGGGTCGCCCTTGCCGAGGTCATCGATGCTGGCGGCCTGGTGGCCACCGGAAAGAAAAGTCAGCCCCATGTTGCGAATCTGCTCGTTGACATGCGGGTTGTGAATAATCTCTCCGAGAATGTAGACCGGCTGTTCCTTGGGGAAATGCCGCCGCGCGGCGTAGGCCAGGTCGATCGCCCGCTCAACCCCGTAGCAAAACCCGAACTCCTTGGCCAACCAGATGCCGGTGTCGCCGTAGGCGAAGGTGCAGCCGTTGGCGCGGAGGTGCTCGACCAGTTCGCTGCGGTAATGCGTCACCACCTCGGCCTTGACCTTCTCCATGATGTCCGGCCGGCGGACGTTGATTCGCTTAGGTTTTTCTGCGCTCGGCATCGCGCGGAGTGTCGCACCGGCCGGCCGCCATTGGCAATGGAATTAACCGGCCAACCAAGCGAGGATCGCCTTTTGTGTGTGCAGCCGGTTTTCGGCTTGGGTGAAAATCGTGTCGGCGTGGGCTTCAAACGTTTCCGCGTCGATCTCCTTCCCTCGATAGGCGGGGAGGCAGTGCATCACCAGCGTATCCGGCTTGGCCAAGCGCATCAACTCGCCGTTGATCTGGTAGCCGGCCAGCTTGGCCAAGCGCGCCTCTGCCTCGGCTTCCATGCCCATCGACACCCAGACGTCGGTGTAAACCATGTCCGCTCCCTTGACGGCAGCGCGAATGTCTTCCGTGCAGGAAATGTTTCCGCCGGCCTTGGCAAGGATCTCCGTGCTTGGCTGGAACTCCGACGGCGCAGCGATGCGTAGCTCGAAGTCCAACGCCGCCGCCGCATGCACCCACGAGACCGGCACGTTGCACCCGCCGTCGCCGACGTACGTGACCACCTTGCCCCGGATCGGGCCGCGCCGTTCCTGAAACGTGAAGATGTCGGTCAGGATTTGGCACGGATGCTCGTCGTCGGTCAGCGCGTTGATGGTCGGGATGCCCGAGTACTCCGCAAACTCCTCGACGTCCGCCTGCGCGAAGGTGCGGATGACAGCACCGTGCACCATACGGCCTAGCACGCGCGCGGTGTCCTTGATCGGTTCGCCGCGGCCAAGCTGCATGTCGTTCGCGTTGAGAAACATCACCGAGCCGCCGAGTTCGCGAATGCCAACCTCGAACGACACCCGCGTGCGCGTGGAGGACTTGGTGAAAATCAGCGCCCACGTCTGGCCGTCAAGCGGCTTGGCTTCGCCACCACCTCGCTTGGCCTTAATGACTTTCGCCGAGGCGAGGATTTCCTCCATCGCCGCACTTGGCTTGCCTTCGAGTTTTAAAAGGTGTTTCATTCAATTACCTTCTGGATGGTTTGTTCAAACAAATCGAGACCGGCTTGGGCCTCTTCTTGCTTCAAGTTGAGCGGCGGCAAAAAACGGACGACTGACGAACCGGCCGGGATGGTCAGCATCCCGACCTTGTGCAGGGCCGATACCCACTGTACTGCGGCCGGTTTGCTGTCATCGAACGATCCAAAGCCGTGACCCATCTCGATGCCAATCATCAGACCAAGTCCGCGCACTTCACGGATGGCTGCCGGATATTTCTCCCGCAGATTGGCCAGCTCATCGAGAAAGAATTGACCAAGAGTATTCGCGTTGCCAGCCAGATTGTCGCGATCGATCACTTCCAGAATCTTGTTTGCCACTGCGCAGGCCAGCGGGTTGCCGCCGAACGTCGAGCCGTGCGTTCCCGGGCCGAGCACGTCGGCGTGCTTCTCTGAGATCCATACCGCACCCATCGGGAAACCGCCGCCGAGCGCCTTAGCCATGCCGACGGCATCCGGCAAAAAATCACCGGTCTGATCGCCGAGTATCGCCTGGAAACTCTGGAACGAGCCGGTCCGAAAATGCCCGCACTGCACGCCGTCCCATAGCAGCAGCAGGTTGCGCTCGTCGCATAGTGCGCGCAGGCCAAGCAGGTATTTCGCCGACGCTGGGCGAATGCCACCCTCGCCCTGTATACCCTCAATCATCACCGCGACCGTGGCCGGCGTGATTGCCGACTGCACGGCGTCAATGTCGTTGTACGGCACGTGCGCGAATCCCTCGAGCAGGGGAGCGAACCCGTCCTTCAGCTTTTTTTGCCCGCTTGCCGATATGCCTGCCATCGTCCGGCCGTGAAATGAGTTTTCGGCGGTGATGATTTCGAACCTGCCCTCCGCCTGGCCTAGCCGCCGCGCCAGTTTGAGCATCACCTCCGACGCCTCCGCGCCGCTATTGCCGAAAAACACACGCCCCTGGGCAAGTCGCTTGGCCAAGCCTTCAGCGAGCTGCACCTGGCCCTCAAAGTGGTAAAAATTAGTGCAGTGCATCAGCTTGGCCGACTGCTCCGCGAGCGTTTGAGCGATCTCTGCGTTTGCGTGGCCAAGGCAGTTCACCGCGATCCCGCCACCGAGGTCGAGGTAACGTTTGCCGTCGGTGTCCCAGACGTAGGCGCCCTCGCCGCGATCGAGCGTTATCGGGAACCGCCCATAAGTCGGGGCGACGAATTGCTTGAAGCGTTCCATGATTTTCTGGCTCATCGTTTCACAATCTCCGTGCCGACTCCGGCGTCGGTAAAAATCTCCAACAGCAGCGAGTGGCTTAACCTGCCGTCGATGAAAAAAACCTTTTCGACTCCCGCCGCCACCGCCGTTACGGCGCTGTCTACTTTCGGGATCATGCCTTTCGAGATCACGCCGCCCGCCTTGAGCGCCTCGACCTCGGCCACCGGCAAATGCGAAATCACACTCGCCGGGTCGTCCGGGTTTTGCAACAGGCCCGGCACGTCGCTCATGTAAACCAGGCGCTTGGGCCCGAGCGCGACCGCCGCCTGCCCGGCGGCGACGTCGGCGTTGCAGTTGTAAACCTGACCGTCCTCGCCTGTGGCCGTCGGGCTGATCACGGGCGTGATGTCCTGCGCGATGCACTCGAGCAGCGGCGCGGTATTCACCCCGGTGACTTCACCGACCAAGCCGATGTCGAGCGGCTCGCCCGCTTGGCCAAGCGGGCGAAACGGTTTGCAACGAAAAATCTCCGTGCCGGAAAAACCACGCGCCTTCCCTCCAAGTTTGTTGATCATCCCGACGATGTCGGGGTTGATCTCCCGCGACAAAACCTGCTCGACGACCTCGACCGACTTCGGCGTCGTCACGCGATACCCCTGCTCGAAACGAGTCTCGACACCGGCCTGTTCCAGCGCGCGGGTGATCGCTTTGCCGCCACCGTGCACGATGATAGGGTTGATGCCAACCGCCTCGATGAAAACGACATCGCGCGCCACGCCGCCGCGTACTGCCGAGTCGGTCGAGTCCATAAAACTGCCGCCGTACTTAATGACAAACGTCTCCCCCCGAAACCGCTGCACATACGGCAATGCCTCTAGCAAAGTATCCGCCTTGGCTATGAGATTATCCATTTCTTAGCCCCCGAGCGATGAGGGGTCGTTGATGTTGCCTTTGTTGAACTCTACGTATGCCTCGGTGAGGTCGGCAGCGTGGAGCACGGCGGTGGCCCTACCGAGGTTTAGGTTGATGTGCAGGTCGAACTCGATCGGTTCGACTGCCTTGCAAAGGGTCCCGAACGCGGTGCGTGTGGGCCGTCCCTTTTTGAGCGAGTAAATTTTTTTACGTGAGCCGCTCGCGCTGTAGGCGATGTCCACTTTTTCCTCGACGACTCTGGCGGGGGAGTAGCCCAGCGCATCGATGATCCTGCCCCAGTTCGGATCGCCGCCGCTCCAGCTTGTCTTGACGAGCGCGCTGTTGCCGACGGCCCGCGCCGCTGCGTCGGCGTCAGCAAACGACTTGGCCCCGGCGACGCGCACGGTGACGACGCGGCTGATGCCTTCGCCGTCGCGTACAATCATTTTCGCCAACGCGAGGCAGACGTGATTCAGCGTGGCTTGAAACGTTTTCAGGTCGGCTGCGCCCAATTTGCCGTTGTCGGCTAAGCCGTTGGCCAACAGCAGCACGGTGTCGTTGGTGCTCATGTCGCCATCGACGGTGATGCAGTTGAAACTTTGCGCGACGGCTTCGCGGAGACATTTTTTCAAGTTGGCCGCATCGACGTTTGCGTCGGTGGTTAGGTAGGTGAGCATCGTGGCGTGAAGGCCCTGCGGCGTGGAGGCGGGCCGCGCGCCGGTCGGGCTCATGCCGGGCTGGATCATTCCCGCGCCCTTGGCGATCCCGCCGAGCCGCACCGTTTTGCCGCCAAGCAGGAACTCGACGGCGATCTGCTTGGACTGCGTGTCGCTCGTCAGGATGGCCTCGGCGGCTTCCGCAGCGGCGGCCTGGGTGGGCTGGAGTTGCCCGGCGACGGCGGTGATGCCCTTTCTAATGTTCGGCATCGGCAACGGGACGCCGATCCGGCCGGTCGAGCCGACGAGCACGTCGGTGGTTTTCAGGCCAAGCGCTTGGCCGGTGAGCGCGGCCATCTCGAGCGCGTCGGCCAAGCCCTGCGGGCCGGTGCAGGCGTTGGCGTTGCCGGAGTTGATGACGACGGCGCGCGCGGTGTTGTTGCGCAAATGCGCGACGCAGAGCTTCACTGGCGCGGCGCAAATCTGGTTTGTCGTGAACATCCCGGCGGCCTTCGCCGGGACGTCGGAGACGATAAGCGCGAGGTCGCGTTTTTGGCCCTTGTTGCTGCCTTTGCCGGTGCCGAGTGTTTTGACATCGCAAAACCGTGCGGCCGCCCGGAAGCCAAGCGGCGTGGTGATTGATCCCCTGATTTTTTTAAACTTGGCCACGGTTTAGATGGGCAACCCGGCTGTTTTGTCGAAGCCAAACCGGATGTTGAACGATTGCACCGCCTGCCCGCTGGCACCTTTGACGAGGTTGTCCTCGGCGCTCAAGACGCGCAGCCGCCGGGTGCGCGGGTCGGCGGTCCAGGCGATTTCGATTGTGTTTGTGCCGTTGACGTTTTTGGTGTCGGGCAATCGGCCGCTGCCGGTGAGCCGTACGAATGGCTTGTCGGCGTAGCGCTTGGCCAGGCAGTCGGCGATGGCGTCCGTCCATTGGGCAAAGTCGTCCGCTTGGCCAGGCGCGGGGGCGAGGTAAAGCGTGGTGAGAATGCCGCGGTTCACCGGAACCAGGTGCGGGGTGAATTGAAGAGTGACCGGCGCGCCGTTGGCCAAGCTGAGTTCCTGCTCGATCTCCGACAAGTGCCGGTGCTTCGGCACGCCGTAAGGCCGGAGGCTCTCGTTGCATTCGACGTACAAGAGTGACACGTCAGTCTTCCGCCCAGCACCGCTGACGCCGCTCAACGAGTCGGCGATAATTTGCTCGGGATCGATCAAACCGGCCTCGAGCAGCGGGAGAGTCGGTAACAAAATGCTCGTCGGATAACAGCCGGGCGAGGCGATGAGCGTCGCGTCGGCGATGGCGTCGCGTCGGATTTCCGGCAGTCCGTAAACGGCCTTGGACAGCCACTCCGGCGAGGGGTGTTCAGCGCCGTAGAACTCGTTGTAGGTATCGGCGTCGTTGAGGCGGAAGTCGGCGCTCAGGTCGATCACCGTCACGCCGCGCTCGACCAACGGCACGGCAAACTCGGCGGCGACGCCGTGGGGCAGAGCGAGGAAAACGGCCTGCGCCTTATCGGCGATCAGATCGATCGATGGCTCGGAAAAAGTCAGGCCGTTGGCTCCGGTGTAACCGGCAAAGCGAGGGAAGACAGAGGTCACCGCTTGGCCGGCGTACTGGCGCGAGGTCAGTACCGACAGGTTGACGTGCGGGTGCCCAAGCAACAGGCGCACCAGCTCCTCGCCGGAGTAACCGGAGGCGCCCACGATCGCGGCGTTGATTTTTGTCCCTGACATGATGGTTTAAATGTTGCGGCCTCGTTTGGCCAATATTGCTTGAAATGACGGTACCGGAAAACAGAAAACCCCGCCAGCGTTTCAACCAGCGGGGCTCGAAAAGTGTTACAATTTAGCGTTTGCTGAACTGGAAGTTCTTCCGTGCGCCGGGTTGGCCGGGCTTCTTTCGCTCTTTTTTGCGCGGGTCACGAGAGAGATGACCGGCATCCTTGAGGGGCTGCCGCAGTTCTCCATCGTACTGCTCCAGCGCACGGGCAATGCCGAGTCGCACCGCGCCGGCCTGGCCGGCGATGCCGCCACCGGCGACCTTCACCCGGACGTCAGCCTTCTCGTTCATCTCGACGGTCTCGAGCGGCTTGACTGCGATCGTGCGCTGGTTCTCGACGGTGAAGTAATTCTCCACGTCACGACCGTTGACGGTGATCTTGCCGGAGCCGCCAGCTGTCAACCGCACGCGGGCAACCGCAGTCTTGCGGCGGCCTGTTCCTAAAAATTCCTCAATTTGAGCCATATAAAAAATCTGTGTTATGCCAGTTCGAGGGCAGCCGGTGCTTGCGCCTTATGCGGATGATCCGGCCCAGCGTACACTTTCAGTTTCTTGAAAATTTGCCGGCCCAATCGGTTGCGGGGGATCATCCCCTTCACGGCCTTCTCGACTAGCCGCTCCGGGTGTTTCGCCCGGACATCCGATGGTGAAAATTTCTTCAAGCCGCCGCGGTAACCGGAGTAAGTGGTCATTACTTTTTCCGTTTCCTTCTTGCCGGTCAGCACCACTTTTTCTGCATTGATCACCACGACGAAGTCGCCCGTGTCGAGATGCGGCGTGAAAGCTGGCTTGTTTTTGCCGCGCAAAAGGTTGGCCGCTTTGGTGGCCACCTTGCCCAGCACAGCGCCATCGGCATCGATGATGTGCCACTTTCTCGGCTGCTCGTCGATGGTGCGGTTTAGCTTGTCGATCTTTGGTAAATAGGTCTTCATTCAGAACTCCCCGGAAGTAAAGGGGCGGGAACATTACCAAAAATCAAAAGCGAGTCAACATGTTGTTTGAAGAAAAAAACCAGCGTTTTGGTCGGTTTTTCGCGTAAAACGAAATCTCCGCATTGACTCGGGGGCGCTCGCGCTTAATTTTCGGTGCTGTTTCTGCTTTTGTGAAATTTGAACCGTTACAAACTGGCCGGCGTTTTTTCCTGTTGGTGCTATCCGCCTTGGTGGTAACGCCTTACCGGGCGTTGGCCAAGCGCTTGGCCAAGGGGCCGCTCGTGTACCTCACTTGGCGGGTCGATCCCACCACCACTATCGTTGTTAACTGGATGGATGGCGATGCTCGCAGCAATGACTTTGTGATGTACCGCCGCTCGGACGCGCCGGCTGTGAGCCGGTGGTCATTGGCCCGTGGCTTCAATCACATATTTGCCGACCAGGAGAAAAGAATCGTTCACCACGTCGAACTTCGCGGGTTGCAGCCGGACACCGAGTACATGTTCACTATTCGATCCGAGACTCCGATCCGCGGCGGGCGGTACTTCAAGTTTCGCACATTGCCGCGCACGCTCCCGGCCAATTTCCGATTCGTGACCGGCGGCGACATGATGCACAAACGCAAGTACCTCGACGCGATGAACCAGCGCGCGGCCCAGCTCAATCCGTGGTTCGCGCTGTTGGGCGGCGATCTGGCCTACGCCAACGCCAGTTCCAAGGAGGTGGCCAAGTGGGACGACTGGCTGGAGTCGTGGATTCTCAACAGCGTGCGAAAGTCGGACGGCTGCCTAATCCCGATGGTCGTGGCGATCGGCAATCACGAGGTTGCCGGTGGCACTGGTAAAAAGCCGAAAGCCGCCAAATATTTTTACAGCCTGTTTCCGCTGCCGGCCAAGCGCAGTTTTTACGCGATGGACTTTGGCGACTACTTGAGCTTGATCGTGCTCGACTCCGACTTGACGGAGCGGGTGGAGGGGGAGCAGACGGTCTGGCTCGGACAGGCCTTGGCCAAGCGCGCAGGGAAGGTTCCCTTAATCTTCGCGTGCTACCACAAGCCCGCCTACGGCACAGCCAAGCCTCCCAAGGATAGCAACGATCCATCAAAGGATCCGCTGGCGCAGATGATCATCAAAAACTGGTGTCCGTTGTTCGACAAGTATCTCGTGACTGCCGTTTTTGAGAATGACCATCACACCTACAAGCGTACTCACCGGCTTCGGGGCAACAAGGTGGACGAGAAAAACGGCATTCTTTACCTCGGCGACGGCTGCTGGGGAGTCGATACCCGGACGGTGCCCAAGCCGGGTAAATTGTGGTATCTGGCCAAGGCGGCGAGCAAGCGGCATCTCATTTGTATCACGATCCAAAATGGAAAACCGTCCTACGTCGCCTACGAGGCGGACGGGAAAGTGATTGATCAGTACGGCTGATCCGATACGCTGCCGGGCGAGTTAAAGTGTAACCAATCATGCCCATTTATATTTACGAGACTATTCCGGCGAAGAAGGGACAGAAAGTCCGCCGCTTCGAGATCGAGCAGAGGATGAGCGACGAGCAGCTGAAGAAGGACCCCAAGACCGGCCTGCCGGTGAAGCGCATTATCACCGGCGGTTCCGGCACCATTTTTGGCGGGCTCAGTGTGATGGCGATGAATCGTAAGAAGTGAAATTGAAATCGATCACGGCGGCGACGCTGCTGTTTTTGGCGGGCGCTTGGCTGGCCAGCGAGGCCAATGCCGATACGCTCTTTGAGAGCGGGGCAAAGTGGAGCTACTACAAGGGCAACGACCATCCCTCCGGCGGTGACTTGGAGTGGGCCGAGCCGGACTTCGACGATAGCGATTGGCCAAGCGGCGCCTCGCCGATCCGTTACGGCGACGGCAACGGCGGCACGGTGATCGGCGACATGCGCAACACTTACTCCACGATGTTTTTCCGCCGCACCTTCACTGTGCCCAATCCCGCGCAGATTTCCGCACTCGACTTGCTGGTGGACTACGACGACGGCTTCGTTGTTTGGATCAACGGCGAACAGGTGCTCAACGTCGGCGGCTCGGCCGACTTTTCGCACGACTCGTTCGCGAGCATCAGCCACGAGTCCGGCAACGTCGAGACGTTCGCGCTGGCCAATCCCGGCCAGTATCTCGTCGATGGCAAAAACCTGATTGCCATCATGGGATTCAACATCAACCTGACGAGCAGCGACTTCATGATGGATGCCGAATTGCGGAGTTACCGGCCGGACAAATCGCCGCCGAAAGTCGTGTCGCTCAATCCGCCGCCGGGCAATGTCCGTTTGTTGCGTGAGATAACGGTACGTTTCGACGAGCAAGTCACAGGGGTTGATGCCGATGACCTTTGGCTTAACGGCGACCCGGCGGTGCAGCTTCGCGGCGGCAACAAATCATGGACGTTCACTTTTGCGCCGGGTGATTTTGGCGAGGCGACGCTGTCGTGGAAACCCAATCATGGCATCGCCGACACGGCGCGTCCGCCCAATCCGATGGCCGCCGCCACGCACCATTACCGCATCGTTGATGACATGCCGCCCTCGTTGGCAACCATCCTGCCGCCGCCGGGCAGCACGGTGCGAGGGTTGAGCCGCGTGCGCCTGTTCTTCAGCGAACCGGTCCGAGGTCTCGACGTGTCCGACCTGCGAGTCAACGGCCAAGCGCCGACTTCGCTCGCCGGCGTGGCCAGCGGCCCGTGGCAGATTGAGTTCGAGCCGGCCGAGAGCGGCATCGTGACGATCGCCTGGATGGCGAACCACGGCATCACCGACCTTGCGGCGGAGCCGAACCGGCTCGCGGCGGAGGGCTGGCATTACAAGGTCGATGCCGATCACGACTTTGGCCAAGTGGTAATCAATGAGTTTCTCGCAGCCAACCGCGACGGGCTTAAGGACGACGACGGCGAGGTCGGCGACTGGATCGAGTTGCGGAACAACGGCGGCTCCACGGTCAACCTCGCCGGTTGGTCGCTGAGCGACGACTCGGCCAAGCCGGGCAAGTGGGTGTTTCCCGGCGTGACGATCCGGCCAAGCGCATCGCTGATCGTGCACGCCACGGGGAAAAACCGCCGCGCGCTTGGCCAAGCATTGCACACGAATTTCAAGCTCGGCGTCGAGGGCGAGTACCTTGGCCTGTTCAGCCCGGAGCTGCCGCGGCGTGTCGCCGACGAGATCGCGCCGGCGTTCCCCGAGCAGCGCAGCAACATTTCGTACGGCCGCTTGGCCAAGGGTGGCTGGGCTTGGTTTGCGACACCGACGCCGGGCCTGGCCAATCGTGGCAGCACCATTCGCGGGATGCTTGCGCCGCCGCTGTTCAGCGCGCAGCGCGGTATTTATGACGCGCAATTCCGGGTGCACCTCACCACCGGCGAGCCGGGCGCGGTGATCCGGTACACGACCGACTACTCCGAGCCGACCTCGACCAACGGCAAGAAATACACCAACCCGCTGGCGGTGCGCCGGACGACCGTGGTGCGGGCGGCAGCGTTCAAGAGCGGCATGCTGCCGTCACGCGTGGAGACGCACACGTACGCCTACAATCTCAGCAAGGGCGTGACGTCGCTGCCGATGATGTCGTTGGTGACGGAGAACTCCAATCTGTGGGGCAACACCGGCATCATGGAGACGAATCCGCGCAACACGACCAAGCGAGGCATCGCGTGGGAGCGGCCGGTCTCGATGGAGCTGATTTATCCCGACACCGGCGAGACGCTGCAGGCCAACGCCGGCCTGCGCGTGCAGGGCGGCAACTACATCCGCGGCCGCTACAACCCGAACGCCGGGCCGCCCGCCGGCAAGTATTCCTTCCGCCTCTATTTCCGCGGCGACTACGGGCCGGGGCGACTGCGGCATCCGTTTTTTCCGGCGCTGCAGGTGGAGGACTTCAATCACATCGTTTTGCGGGCAGGCATGAACGACAACACAAACCCGTTCGTCATCGACGAACTGGTGCGGCGGCTCTCGGCGGACATGGGCCAGGTCGCTGCGCGTGGCACGTTCATGAACCTTTATCTCAACGGCAAATCCAAGGGCTACTATAACCCCACCGAACGCATCGACAGCGACTTTCTCAACTCGTGGAACGGCGGTGAGTCGGAGTGGGACATCATCGCTCAGTACGGTGAACTCCGCGAGGGTGACATGACGAAGTGGAATGAACTCAAGAGCGCCCTGCTGAAAAACCTCTCCGTCCCGCAAAACTACGCGGCGGTCGAGCGCCTACTCAATGTCGACAACTTCATCGACTACATCATGCTCAACGTGTATGCGAACACTGGCGACTGGCCGCATAACAACTGGCGGGCTGCCCGTGAGCGAGTGCCCGGAGCGAGGTGGCGATTCCTCGTGTGGGACGCCGAATGGTCGTTCGGTAACAACGGCCGCGGCGTCACTGGCAACAACCTCACCAGCGGCCCGCTCGCTGGCGGGGCGGACATCGCCCTGTTTTACCGCTCGCTGCAGAAGAACCCAGAGTTCCGCATGCGCTTTGCCGACCGGGTGCAGATCCACTACTTCAACGGCGGCGCGTTGACTGACGAGAATGTGCTGCGCCGCTTCCGCGAAATGAAGGAGGAAATGACCGGCGTGATTAGCAATATGAACTCGACTGTCGAGACCACCTGGGTGCCCCGCCGGCGCGCCATCGTCATGAGCCAAATGGCGACGCAAAACATTCAGGCATCCGCCGCCGCGCCGCAATTCAGCCAGCCCGGTGGCGCGGTTCCAGCCGGTTACAGTCTCAACCTCACGGCGACCGATGGCGTTATTTACTACACGACCGACGGCAGCGACCCGCGCCGCCCGGGGGAAGTGGCCGAGACTGGCAAAACCATTCTCAACGGTTCCGCCGAAAAGTGGGCATTGGTTCCATCCGCGGACAACGGCGGCAACACTCTCGGCACTCAGTGGCGCGGCGGTAGGGAACCGTTCGACCACGACGACTGGGACTCCGGCAACGACGGGGTTGGCTACGACCAGAATGCCGATTACGATCCACACATCGGCATCGATGTGGACAGCGAGATGAACGATATCAACCAGTCGGTGTTTGTGCGTATCCCGTTCCGGGTGTCGGTAGAGGACCGCAAAAAGTCTAACTTCATGGTGCTCCGCATGAAGTACGACGACGGCTTCGTCGCCTACCTCAACGGCACACGCATCGTCAGCGCCAACGCCGCCGCCAATCCGGGCTGGAACGCCGGCGCTACCGGCCAGCATGACGACGCATCGGCGGTGACGTGGGTCAGCTTCGACGCCGGTAAGTACATCAATAAGCTGAAAGCCGGGAACAATATTCTCGCCATCCATGGCCTCAACTCCGGTCTTGGTAGTTCTGACATGCTCATCAACGCAGAGCTGTCGATTGGCGAGCGCAGCGGTGCCGAGATTGCCGACGGCGTGCTCAAGTACACATCGCCGGTCAAGCTCACGGGCGACACTACGATTCGCACCCGCACGATGTACAACGGCCAATGGAGCGCACTGGTTGAGCATTCGTTTCAGGCCGGGCGCGCCGGCACGCCGCTGCGCTTCACCGAGATCATGTACAACCCGCTCGGCGGTAGTGAGTACGAGTTTGTTGAGCTGCACAACAGCGGCACGTTCGACGTATCGCTCGGCTGGCATCGGTTCGACGGCATCGACTTTACTTTCGCCGGCGACGCCGTCATCGGCCCCGGCGAGTTTCTCGTGCTTGCGTCCGACAACGACCCCGACGCATTCAAGCTGCGCTACCCCGGCCTAGCTGTGGCCGGTTGGTACCGTGGCAGCCTGTCAAACAACGGCGAGCGGTTGGCCCTACTCGATGCCAGGTGGCGGCGTGTTGTCGAAGTGGACTTCAGCGACGGCGGCGCTTGGCCAAGCTCGGCCGACGGCGACGGGCATTCGCTCGAGTTGATCGATCTGTTGGCCGACCCCGGCGCGGCGTCGAACTGGCGCGACAGCGCAGCCAAGGCCGGCTCGCCCGGGGAAATCGGCGCGTCCGCCGCCGGCTCGCTGCTCATCATTAACGAGGTGCACGTGCAGTCGCCGCTCTCGCCCGAAGCCGATTTTGTTGAGTTGCGAAACCTTGGCCAAGTGGCGGTCGATCTCTCCGGTTGGACGCTGCGCGATGGCGACGGCAACACGTTTGGTTTCCCCGACGGCACCGCGCTTGGCCAGGCGGGTCTGCTCGGCGTCTGGTGCGGCGAGGGGGAGGGCGACGGGCTGCGGGCCGGTTTCGGCCTTGGCCAGGCGGGCGACTCGGTCGCGTTGTTCGATGCCGACGGCAGTCGTGTCGATGCCGTGACCTTCGGTGCTGTCTGCTCGTCGATTGTCCGCACCGCCAACGGCTGGACAACGGCCAAGCCGACGTTTGGCAAACTCAATCAACCCACGCAACCGGCGGCCCTCACGAATCTTGTCATCAACGAGTGGCTCGCTGACCCGGCGGAGGGCGGGCGCGACTGGCTCGAGTTGTACAACCCCGACGCCAACGCACAGGCGCTCATTACCGGCCTGCACATTCGGGTCGATCAGCAGATCGACGGGCTGCATCGCATCGCCACCATCCCGCCTCGTGGCCATATGCGTGTCTGGCTCGACACCCGACCCGACCCGGGACACGTCGATCTTTCGCTGCCGGCCGATGGCGCTACGATCACGCTGATTACGTCCGAGGGCGTCGAGTTTGCGACGATGAAATATGCCCGGCAGCGGAACGGTGTGTCGGAGGGCCGCCGGCCCGACGGCAGCAGCGGAACGGTGAAGTTCACCAAGGGCGCCACGCCCGGCGCGCCGAACATCGTCCTGTCGTACGACGGCCCCCGGCTCAACGAGGTGCTGGCGTTTAACCGCAACGGCACGTCCGACTGGGTCGAGCTTTACAACGACACCGGGTCGGGGGTGTCACTCGACGGCGTGAGCCTGTCGCGACGCGCTGCCGGCGCCGGCGACTGGACTTTCCCTGCCGGCACGACGATCAAAAATGGCGGCACCGTCGTCGTGCGGTTTGATGGCAACCAACCGGCTGGCGGTTTCAACACCGGTGTTTCGCTTTCGGCTGACGGCGGCGGCGTGTATCTGTTCGATCCCGACGGCTTTCTAGCTCACTCGATCGAGTACGGCTTTCAGGTGGCCAACCAGCCGATTGGCATGAGCGCGGGCCGATGGCAATTGTTGAGCGAGCCGACTCCCGGCAAGCCGAACGCGGCCCCGGTCGCGTTAGCCAGCCCGCTCAACGTCGTGTTCAACGAGTGGATGGCGAAGCCAACTTCCGACGCCGACTGGTTCGAGCTGTACAACCCGGAAACCAAGCCGGTGGACATCGGCGGCATGACGCTGACCGAGGATTCCACAGCGGTGGGCCGTGGCAAGTTCACTATCCCGGATCGTACGTACATCCCGGCGCAGGGCTGGGTGCGATGGCTGGCCGACGGTACGGCCGAGGCGGGTCATGTGAACTTCAGTCTGCGTGGCCAGGGCGAGTTGCTGCGGCTCTACGGCAGTCGGCGCAGTGCGATCGACGAGGTCGAGATTTTCAACGCAGCCGAGGGCATCTCGCGTGGACGTTTGCCGGACGGCGCGGAGACGCTGAACGATTTTCCGCTCACCCCCACGCCGGGCGGTAGTAATTATTTACCCATTGCCAATGTCGTGATCAACGAGGTTTTGTCGCACACCGACGCGCCGCTCGAGGACGCCATCGAGCTGCACAACTCCAGCGAGTCGCCGGTGGATATCAGCGGCTGGCTACTCGGCGACGCGCTCGATCCGGCCACGCAATTCACCATGCCTCCGGGCACGGTTTTGGCGGCGGGCGGCTACACGGTGATTTATGAGGGCGGCTTCAACCGGGGTGGCGCCGGGTTCAGCCTCAACTCCGCCCACGGCGACACGGTTTACCTCTCGGCAGTCGGCGCGAGTGGCAAACCAACCGGCTTTCGCGCCGTGCAGACGATTCCGCCGATGGCCAATGGCGTCTCCGTCGGCCGCGTGACGATACTTTCCGGCGTGAAGTTTGTGCCGTTGGCCAAGCGCACTTTCGGCGTCGATGCCCCCGAGTCGGTTGTCGCGTTCCGCGAGGGCGGGGGAGCGCCCAACGCCAAGCCACAAGTCGGCCCGGTCGTCATCAGCGAAATCATGTACGAGGGCCACCCGGACGTCGTCGGTCTTGGGCAAGCGCAACTCGAGTACGTC
>ENA-OREN01001999-OREN01001999.1-marine-metagenome-genome-assembly--contig:-NODE-1999-length-22061-cov-4.724709_pt1 | contig 22061 bp, 19 predicted proteins | sample MGYA00248624_ERZ508555 | MGnify/ENA primary metagenome ERZ508555 (study PRJEB26222, sample SAMN06267773) | marine metagenome | isolation source: Saanich Inlet, British Columbia, Canada | place...
CCATTTTTCAATGATGCTTGGAATTGGCGCCATACTGATATCCTATCTGGCAGCCACAAGCAGCAATAAAAAAGTGAGGGGGTTACTGTGGGGTTTTGCAGTTTTCTTACTTTTTATGCAGTTTAATCAGAATGCGCGCGGGCCCCTCTTGGCTACAGTTCCCACATTGATACTTTTGCTTTTTATGCTCTACAGAACACACATCAAGAAACTACTTGGCATTATCGCAGCAATGATCATTGTAATGGGAGCTTTCGCCTACAACAGTAACAATTTTCATGAAAGAGTCTCCCAAGCTCAAGGCGATATCGAACTAATCCAACAAGAGAACTATGGAACTAGCGGGGGGTATCGACTTGCCATGTGGGATGTCGGTCTGCACGCCATTGCTCAACGTCCTTGGTTCGGCTATGGCACAGGTATGGCAGCCAGTGCTTTTGAACAAACTGCCGAAACCTACAAAGGTGGTCGCTACAAGAATCTAGCGAATTTCCAAAAAAACCCGCATTATCACAATGACCTGATTGAGATGGGAGTGTATCTTGGAACACTTGGACTATTGGTCTATATTTCTTTGCTGTGGAGTTGGTTTCAAACGCTACGAGCACACAGGCTGACTACCTTGGGGATAGCTTTGGTGTGTTTCATCTTTCTGGCAGGACTAACGGACGTGATTTTTATTTATAGTCAGATTCCTTCCCTACTCCTTGTAATAACCGCCATTGCTATTGGCTGGAAAGAAGCAGAGTTAAGCAAAGTTACACAAACAATACGCTAATTCCTAGATAAGAGTACCTATTATGAATGGCCACTTAGATTAAGTTGGCAATACTGCGCTCTTTTTAATTCTGGGTGGAAAAAATTTCCACATTGAAAATGTCCATACTAAGAACATACAATATAAAATGATAAAGAATTGAGCTGGAAAATCCCAATAAATAGTTTGCTTAATCCAATAAGAAATAAATGAAGTGGATTCATAAATTCCACGTAAATTATTTTCAATGGAAGTCAGTGGGCAAGTTATTCCCAATAATGTCTCCAAAGTAACAAATATCATCATCCCACAATGAAGAATTCTTAATTTCAAATTTGTAACCCAAACCCAACCAAACTTGTAACCAATTGGTATAAGAAAGAAACCAAAAGTTATAAAAATGACAATACAGAAATGAAAAATCAAAACAATGTCAGCAATCAAGATCATATACTCTGGCAACACTGCTGCGCATGAAAGCAAGCGCTAATATCCATCAGAATCCATTATTGCTGGCGGGTTCGTAGCATAAGGGTTATTTGGGCTGTCATTACTGTATTTAGAGCCGTACTGCCCATATGGATTGTTAATACTATCTGGCGAGTACTTTGATCCATATCGACCATACGGATTACTAGTTGAATTGGGATCGTATGGATTAGAACTAAGGTTACCTAAGTACTTTCCTGTTTGTTGATCAACAAGAATAGGTGGAGCCGTATTAGCTACAGCAGAATAGAATAAAAAAATGAGTGCGAAAACCGAGAAAAGAAGATTTATAAACCAAGTTATCTTAGTCATTTTATCTTCTCATATCATAAGGACAAATAATGCTTAGCTAGTCTCAGCCACATTCATGATGAATAGTATTCTTATTCCTGAAAAAGACTACCGAATGCAAATAACCAGAACGCAAATGCGGCAACTGCAAAAAACAGATATACAAACCAAGTTATTTTAATCATTTTATCTCCTCATATCGTAAGGATAAATAATGCTTAGCTAATCTCAGCGATACTATTATTGAATAGTACTCTTATTTTTGAAAAAGGGTGCTTATTATGAATATTAACTTAGACTAGGTAGGGTTACATCAGACAACAAAAAGCCCCTATGCGTTTATTCATAAGGGCTTTTTGTACTTTTATGATACCAACAACAAATACACCAACAGATGTATGACGTTTGCAGTTATTAAATTGTAACCACTACCATCTTAATAAATAGCAGATAGCATTACAAAGATTTAACCATATTCTCGACTACTTTCTTAGCATCACCAAATACCATCATGGTTTTATCCATGTAGAACAGATCGTTGTCTAAACCTGCATAACCAACACCCATACTCCGTTTTACTACCATAACGGTTCGTGCTTTATGAGTATCTAAAATTGGCATTCCATAAATAAGACTACCTTTATCATATGCCGCAGGATTCACAACATCATTTGCACCTAAAACCAATACAACATCAGTATTAGAGAAATCACTGTTAATCTCATCCATCTCTAATACTTGATCATACGGTATCTCTGCCTCGGCTAATAAAACATTCATGTGCCCCGGCATACGCCCTGCAACCGGATGGATTGCAAACCGCACATTGATACCTTTTTCGATTAATACTTCTGCAAGCTCTTTCACTGAGTGTTGCGCTCGTGCTACAGCCAGACCATAACCTGGAACAATGATTACGCTATCTGCATTACCTAACAAGAAAGCAGCATCATCTGCGCTACCACTGCGATGAGTTTTTTGTTCTCCGTCACCAACTGCAACTGTTCCACCATCGCTACCAAACCCACCAAGTATGACGGAAAGGAATGGTCGATTCATGGCTTTGCACATAATATAAGACAGTATTGCACCAGAACTACCCACCAGAGAACCTGCAATAATTAGCATTGGATTGCCAAGTGAGAAACCGATACCTGCTGCTGCCCAACCTGAATAGGAGTTAAGCATAGAAATTACTACTGGCATGTCTGCTCCGCCAATAGGAATAATAATCAAGAAGCCCAGAGCAAAGGCAATTACAGTCATACAAATAAACGCTGTCCAATTAGTAGTATCACTAAAAAAGAACCATAAACCAAACCCAATCATCGCCAGAGCTATGATTAGATTAACCATATGCTGCCCGTTAAATGTAATAGGTGAGCCGCCCATACGACCTGATAATTTTAGAAATGCAATCACTGACCCTGACCAGGTCATAGCACCAATAAATGTACCCAGGAATAGCTCTAATTTACTGCCCATCGGTAGAATTGCAGGTAAGCCAAATGAAACTGGGTTATTAACAGCTGCGATAGCGATAAATACAGCCGCTAAGCCCACCAGTGAGTGCATAAATGCAACAAGTTCTGGCATAGCCGTCATTTGCACTCGTTTTGCCACAACTGTACCAATCGCACCACCTAAAGCGATACAAGCAACTATCAGCGCCCAATTCTCGGTGATTGTAAGCGTAGTAAGAACAGCAATAGACATTCCTACCATTCCAAATAAATTACCTTTACGGGCAGTAACTGGCGAACTTAAACCTTTTAGCGCCAGAATAAAAAAAACTGACGCGATAAGATAAGCTAAAGCAACTAAATTCGGTGACATTTACACGTTTCCTTTTTTATCTTTTTTTCTAAACATATCTAACATACGTTGACTAACAAGAAATCCACCAAATACGTTGATTGAGGCTAGCGTCACAGCAATTGCACCTAACCAAACACCCCAATCCGTTTCTACAGACCCGGCAGCCAACATAGCACCAACTAGAATAATGCCTGAAATGGCATTAGTCACCGACATCAATGGTGTGTGCAAGGCAGGAGTAACGTTCCACACAACGTGGTAACCAACAAATATTGCTAATACAAATATCGTGATATTAATAATGGTTGGATCAATTTCTCCAATCATGAGAGCTCCTCCTAAATACCTAAAAAATTTAACTTAAAAATACTTACTTTACGTTAGATACCACTTCCCCATCTATACAGGCTAGGGTTCCTGCAATAATTTCATCTTCACGATCAAGCTTAAATTCTCCGCTCTCTGCGTCTAGCATTAAATTTAAGAAATTCAATAAATTACGAGCATAAAGCGAACTAGAATCTGCTGCCACTAATCCCGGAATATTGGCTATTCCTATGAGATTTACACCATGCTTAACTACAGTTTTATTTAGCTCTGATAACGGACAATTCCCGCCAGCCTCTACTGCCATATCTACAATCACTGAGCCTGGTTTCATTTCTTTTACAGTCTCTTCACTAATTAAAACTGGTGCCGGGCGCCCTGGGATTAATGCCGTAGTGATAATGATATCTGCCACTAAGGCTCGTTGATGCACTAATTCTCCCTGACGACGTTTATAGTCATCAGACATCTCCCGTGCATAACCGCCGGCGGTTTCTGCCTGTTCCTTTTCCTCATCGCTTAGGGGTACTTCAACAAATTTCGCGCCCAGACTTTCTACTTGCTCCTTCGCTACTGGACGCACATCAAATGCTTCAATTACTGCCCCTAGACGTTTTGCTGTAGCAATGGCCTGTAAACCAGCAACCCCTGCTCCTAGTACTAGTATACGTGCAGCCTTCACGGTGCCTGCAGCTGTCATCAACATAGGGAGAAATTTCTGATAAACATTTGCTGCTATCAGCACAGCCTTATATCCAGCAATATTGGCCTGTGAAGAAAGGACGTCCATATTTTGAGCGCGAGAAATACGAGGTATCTTCTCCATAGAAAATGCAGTTAACCCATGGGCCGCTAGAGAAGCAATACCTTCCGTATTATGTGGAGATAACAGACCCAATAAAACTGCATCCTTACGTATCATTTTTAGCTCAGAAGAATCCGGGGTTTGTACTTTAAGTACGATCTGCGACAATTTATAAAGTTCTTCCGCATCATTTACTATAGTTGCACCGGCTTCCTTAAAACTCTCATCAGTAATACTTGCTCCAGCACCGGCTCCTGACTGTATCAGAACGACATGAGTCCCATTAGCAGAGAACTTCTTAACAGTCTCTGGAGTAGCTGCAACGCGGGTTTCTCCATCCAATATCTCCGCGGGTATTCCTATAAACATTGACAATCTCCCTTATAGATATTTTATATCTCTATAAAACACCCATATAAAATCTCCACTAACAAATAACTCTCATTTTTCTAAGAGTCCTCGATTATAAATAATTCTGGGTATGATGTGTTGCGCAGAATACAAGATAAGTTAAATTTTATACTCTTAGCTTCTAATCTCGCCTGATTCCTTTAAACAATGACTAATCCACTTTGTGGTCAATTTCTCCTGAGCACTATTTTGGCGTAATCGTGATGCAAGTCCGCCAAAATCAACCTGGTCAAGCGGTTGATCCTGATTGAAACATGAAAATACATAAGTAATTGCACCCGTTTCCGGATTTTTATGAGGCTGCAAGCACTGCGCACAAATTTCTTTCATCATGCATTGCATTGGTGAGTTTATAGAGCCGATTGCAAAATGATCTGATTTTAAATAGGGCCGTAGCTCGTTTCGTCGAGCAATACCTACCGCTGCCATCATTCGGTCTGAACCAATAGTAAGTATTCTGTCAGCATCAGATAACTGAATTGGCTGAGGCCCTAAAGCTCCACTACCATAGGCAACCATTGCTTCTACCATATTTCCAATATAGCTAAAATCGCCAGGCCGTGAAGGTTTAAATCCTGGCGACTCATCACAACACCATACAACTGTATCTGCAGCAGCTTCAATTTCTGCTACTTTATAACGATCAATCAATTTTTTATATCCAGCAAAATATAAGACCTTTGATCCCGCTGCTCTTGCTGCAGCGCCTATAGAAAATAAAACTGCATTTCCTAGCCCGCCTCCAACTAGCACCTTGGTCTCACCTGGGACAATTTCTGTTGGGGTCCCTGTTGGGCCCATTAATACAACCGGATCACCAGGACTAAGCGTGGCACATAAATCAGCTGACCCACCCATTTCTAATGCTATTAATGATACCAATCCTCTTTCTATATCTACTGATGCACCTGTCAGGGCAATTCCCTCCATAGCAAGCTTCGTATTCCCTGCATTAATTGCGAGAGTTTCAAAGTTCTGAAAACGATAGAACTGACCTGGCTGGAAACGTTCTGCCGCCATAGGTGCATGCACTACAACTTCAATAATAGTTGGGGTGAGTCTTTCTATACTATGTACTGTAGGTCGTAACCGTGCATTAATTCCAGAAAAGAATTGTGAATTTTCTTCTATTGATATTGGAGACTGCCGACTCAGCGCCCGACTTACCACAGGATAACCCTGCTTTGCACTAGACATTGCCTTTACCACATTCCCAGAATAAGATGGGTGGAGATCTCCAAAAAAGCTAATGAACCGTCCGTCATTACAACGACTTAAGAGGACCATTGGAGATTCTGGTTTAGGATTTCCATGGGCCGGCTCTACCGGGTCCCCATTCTCATCACAAGAAGCAAAATAACGCCCGTGTAGTTTGAAATTTTTCGTATCTTCTCTAGCAAGCACTGTGTTCGGCTGCGTACCTGCTGCAACCAGTACAGCACGTGCCGGCAATTCAGTTTCTCCGACTTTCTGCCATGAACCTTCTTCGTCTAGTTCTTTAATTGAAAATTTTATGGATTTAGCATGTTCCCATTGATCGAGCTCTATACTTTCAGGTGTAAGACCCTCAGAGAATGTTATCCCCTCCTCTAACGCCTTTTCCACTTCTTCATGATTCAGGGTATAAGATGGGCTATCTATCATCCGTTTCCTATACGCAAGAGTGGCCCCTCCCCAAGATTGGAGTAATTCTAGAATTTTTGGTGCGCGCCCTTCATTTTTTGCTAATTTACGCTCGTCTCGAATGGCACGTGCATGAGTAAGGAATTCATCTGCAATTTCACGCTCCTCCTCGTCCCATAAATTACGAGTTTCTTTTTCACCCTTTATAGATGAAAGAGTCTCATAGCGACGAAGAAATTTATCTACCTGCACCGGGTAATAGGCAAGAGCTTCAGTTGCCGTATCAATCGCTGTTAATCCGCCTCCAATCACCACAACAGGTAAACGTAGCTGCATATTTGCCACAGAACTATCTTGAGCCGCACCAGATAGTTGTAATGCCATCAGGAAGTCAGATGCGGCGCGAACTCCACGGGCAAGACCATTTGGCAGATCTAGTACGGTTGGGCGACCCGCTCCAGCGGCTAGTGCTATATGATCAAACCCCATATTAAGTGCATCATCCGCTGTAATTGTTCCTCCAAAACGAATCCCTCCAAACAAAGAAAATTCCTTCCTTCGTTCTAGCAGCAACCGAATTAATTTTAGAAAGTTTTTGTTCCACCGTACGGTAATTCCATATTCCGCCACACCGCCAAAGCCTGCAGGCATACGTTCATTTAAATCCTCATCAAGTTCTTTTGCATCTCTGATAGCCCTAAATGGTACATGAGCACCCTCTTTGGTTCCTGAGATATCTGATGACAGAGACTCTATTTTAAGCCCGTCTATACCCACTACAGCATGACCATCATTCATCAAATGATGCGCTAAAGTATATCCTGCTGGTCCCATACCAACCACTAACACTTTATGACCAGATGGAGCTTTTGGAACAGGACGATTCAAATCTAACGGGTTCCAGCGTGTAAGAAGACTATAAATCTCAAATCCCCATGGTAATTCAAGAATATCCTTAAGAGACCGTGTTTCTGCTTCAGGAATATTTACTGGTTCTTGCTTTTGATAAATACAGGACTTCATACAATCATTACAAATCCGATGGCCAGTTCCAGCGCACATAGGATTATCTAATACAATCATAGCTAGACTACCGATAGCAACTCCCTCGGTCTTAAGCTTATGGAATTCAGAAATACGCTCCTCTAAAGGGCAACCGGCAAGTAAAACGCCAAACTGACTTTTTTTGAAGGATTTAGGCTCATCAGGTGACTTTGGCTTAACTTTCAATCCTTTTGAGCAGGAATCCTTTCCCTGTTCATGACACCAAATGCAATAATTTGCCTCATCTAAAGCGCCTACAAGATCAGTACCTTGGTCAGTCAGTGAAAATCCTTCTCTCCGACGCAAATGATCTAATCGATGAGAAACATAACCTTCAGCAGTATCGATAACTGACGGTACTAAACGCAAATAATCCAGCTTAGGGTGACCTTTAAAAAGTACACCTTCTTGGCTACGTATTTTTCCTTTAACTGTTTTCAGTGCCCAAGCAGCATAAAACAATGCTGCCTTAAGGAGCTCTTCATTTTTTTCTTCATCCTTTAGCCACTCTATTACTTTTGTCGCAAAAACAAGCTCAGAAAATGGCTCTTTAAATTCAATCTCCAGCTGTTTCTCTAATTTGAAGCCATCAATCTTTGATATGTCTTCATCGCTAACTTTATTCATCGCTTTCCGCAACACAAACTGCCTTTTGCAAAAATACAGCGGCGCTAGCTCGTGATGGTGCGCAGAAAGTGCCTGAACCTCGGTCTCTATACAGAATAATTTTGAAATAAAATCGTCAAGCAATGGAGCAACTTCAATTAATAAATTAGACTCATCTTTCGCATTAAGGCTATCGCTATGAGAGCGAGCATGATCAAGCCGAGTATATAAATCAGGATCACTATCCTTTAAAAAATCAAGAAAAGCGTGATCCAGTTTTAAAAGTCCCGTACGTTGATATAAATCAGCAAAATTCATATCAAAACCCAGAACAAGGGATTCTCCAGCTTCTCCTAACTTAGTACCTGAGTCTGATCCTATATTTTTCATATTCAGTAAATTATTAATGATGTTAAATAAATAGAAATAAAATTTTTATTAGCGCTTTAATTTATAATTTTGGGACTTATCATTGAAGTACTAAATTACTTATTGGCTGGACAAATCATTCCTGCTGCAACAGTATTATTGCTAGCTTCATCAACTACAATAAAACTGCCTGTAGCATGATTCTTTTGATAGTCATCACAAGCTAGGGGCTGCTGCACATTAAGCTCCACACATCCTATATCATTCATTTTTAAAGTATCTACTGCCTCATGATTTAGCGTATTGATATCTACCCTGTAATCTATCTTACTCACTCCTGCCTTAACTATGCGGGTAGAATGCTTGAGAAGATACTTACATTTAGGGTCAAGGGCCGTCTCAGATAGCCAACATAATATTGTATTAATCTTTTTGCTAACATGCGGGGCATTTTTAGTTTTTACCAACATGTCACCACGGGAAATATCGAGATGATCTTCTATAGTTAATGTTACTGACTGTGGCGCAATAGCATGATCAAGAAGCCCATCGTAAGTAACAATTTCTTTAATGCGAGAACTCAACCCAGAGGGAAAGACTGTTACTTCATCTCCAACAGAAATCTGACCTGATTCAATTCTTCCCATGTAGCCACGAAAATCATGGAATTCTTTAGTTTTTGGACGACATACCAACTGTACTGGAAAACGAAAATCTTCAAGGTTAATATCGTTGTCTATGGGAGTATTCTCCAGCACCTCCATTAAAGTCGAGCCTTTATACCAGGAAAGATTATCCCCGCGTTCTACTACCATATCTCCATTTAAAGCAGACATTGGGATATACACAATGTTATCTAGGCCAAGCTTGGCTGCAAATTCGGCAAATTCCTGACTAATTTTCTTAACTACATCACTAGAATAACCAACAAGATCCATTTTATTGATAGCTACAACCAAATGAGGAATGCCCATCAAACTAGCTAAATAGGCATGGCGGCGAGATTGTGTAAGTACCCCTTTCCGCGCATCAATTAGAATAATTGCAAGATTCGCAGTAGATGCGCCGGTCACCATGTTACGAGTATATTGCTCATGTCCAGGAGTATCAGCGATAATAAATTTTCGTTTCGGAGTAGCAAAATAACGATAGGCCACATCAATAGTAATACCTTGCTCACGTTCTGCCTGTAAGCCATCAGTTAATAATGACAAATCTACGTCCGTCATTCCGCGTTTGTGCGAAGTGTTTGTAATCGAACTTAACTGATCTTCAAATATCGATTTAGAATCATATAATAAGCGCCCAATTAAGGTACTCTTACCATCATCTACACTACCGGCTGTGATAAAACGTAATAACTCAGTATCACTAAACGAAATTTTATTGTTTCCTGCCATTTATTATCCTTCTGGGAGTTCGGATTGCTGTAAATTTCTCTGATCACCTACTTTAGGTGAACCACTTACTCTAAAAATATCCCTCTTTCTTACGTAGTTCCATGGATGCATCTGATGTTTGGTCATCCATACGAGTAGCACCCCGCTCAGTAATATGTGTAATCGCTGTTTCAGTAATAATTTCCTCTACATTCTCCGCATCAGATTCTACTGGGCAGGTACAACTCATATCCCCTACTGTACGGAAACGAACTGTAATGTTTTCTGATTGTTCACCGTCCTTAGGTTGAACAAGATGAGATACTGGCAACAGGCCATTTTCACGTCGATACACATCTCGTTTATGTGCAAAATAAATATGTGGCACCTCCAATTTCTCACGCGCGATATATTCCCAGACATCCAGCTCGGTCCAGTTACTTATTGGGAATACACGAATATTTTCTCCTTTATGCACTCGTGTATTATAAATATCCCATAATTCGGGCCGCTGATTCTTTGGGTCCCATTGCCCGAATTCATCTCGGAAAGAAAATATACGTTCCTTTGCCCTAGCTTTTTCTTCGTCGCGCCGTGCGCCACCAATACAAGCATCAAGCTCAAGCTCTGCGATTGAATCTAGTAGTGTCACTGATTGAAATGAATTTCGACTCTGATTCTCTGAGCGCAGAACCACCCTACCTTGTTTAATAGAGTCTTCCATGCTGCGCACAATTAAACGCTCACCTAATTCCTTAGCTCTCCTATCACGAAATTCAATTACTTCTGGAAAATTATGGCCAGTATCTATATGCAACAATGGAAATGGGAAAGGACCTGGACGAAATGCTTTTTCTGCGAGCCTTAGCAACACAATGGAATCTTTTCCCCCTGAAAAAAGTAATGCAGGATTCACACATTCTGCTGCAACTTCACGCAGAATATGAACTGATTCACTTTCCAGAACGTCTAAATGACTTAACTGGTTTTCGGTCCGTCGTTTAATAATTACTGACTCATTTTTCATCATAATACCTGGAACAGGGGTAATAAAATCTTACTTATCGTTTATTAATATATCCATCTGCTAATTCTCTAAAATTATCAAATAAATTTATATTATTTCTTATCTTTAAGATGCAAACCACACTCTTTAGTTTCAGGATCTTCCCACCACCAACGCCCGGCACGAACATCTTCGCCAGGTGTTATTGCGCGGGTACATGGCGCACAACCAATACTGCTATAACCTTGATCATGCAATGCATTATATGGAGCATTAAAATCTTTAATGTATGCCCATACGTCAGACAAACTCCAATTTAACAACGGACTAATTTTCTGAAGACCGTTATCTGCATCAAACTCTGACTCCTCTAAATCGCTTCTAGTTAAAGCCTGATCACGCCGCAGTCCTGTTATCCATGCGCGGTTATCCTTTAACGCTCGTTTTAATGGTTCAACTTTCCTCATAAAACAACAGGATTTACGCAGGGCTATACTGTCATAAAACCCGTTTAGACCATTTTCAGCAATATATTTCTCCACTGCAACAGGCTCAGGAAAATATATTTTAGTTTCTATATTATAGTGATCCTCAACTTCCTTCATCAGACTATGAGTCTCTTCAGGGAGGCGACCCGTATCAAGAGTAAACATAGAAATATTTGGAAAATTTCTCCCAATTAAATCTGTTAGCACCATATCTTCTGCACCAAAGCTATTGGCAAAAACAACCGGGGTATAGCTTTTATTAACTGAATCTAGCAACACCTTAACTTCTTCAACCTTTTGACTTAAGCTCATGTTCTCCCCAGATCTATAGGTTTATAGAAATTTATTGCCTCATGTCAGTTGGTTGCTGAGTCTTCTGATCCTGCAACTGACCAGGCATAGTTATCTGCGGCAGTGCTCCTGTTAAATCAAGCTGATGATCAAAGCTTAGGCAGAGCTCTGCAGCTTCCACTGTCCACTCATCCAACTCTAAAAACCATTTATTTAGCTTAATAACATCTAACTCTTCATCTGAATCCATAAAATACTCTGAAAATCTAGTTAGCTGTTCGGATAATTTTGGTTTAGTAGGTAATGCATGCCCTAACGCTTCTGCCTGTTCCTTCAAATTATCTTTCTTAGGCCCGCCAAATAATTCTGTTACTCCCTGGCTAATTAAAAGAGCAATTTCCTCGGCACATTTAACAGAATCTCCAAATTTACGCTGGAATTTTAATGCATCCCGATAGTTTCTCTCATGTGCTGCCTCAAAAAAACTTGAGCCGATCTTTACTTGACTAACTCCCGCACACTCTCCCCCACCTAATTGCAGAACCTTAAAATCACTTTCTTTTCCATGGTCACGTAGAACTAGTTCTAGATCTTCAGCTTTAACATCCGTGACACACTTCAACAACTCAGTTATGTATTCTTTACCAACTCGTCTTACCCAGAGAAAAAATGTTTCGCCTGATTTGCACTCTGAGCTATATGCTGCTTTTATAAGGTTCACAGCCTCTTCAATACGTGCAGCAGGAACTGCCGGGGACTTAATTGCCAATTCCCCATTTGCCATCCCATTTCCTCCTAGATACATTTGATAGTGCGGCACTAATTTACCATGCATACGTTTACCTACTCCGTACATACCAATATCACCAGTTTCAGGCTGTGCGCAGCCATTATGGCACCCGGAAACACGAATTTTTAAATCATGTTTTCCCCCGCTTAGTTTCGGACCAAGAACTGTGCTAGAGGTTATTCCCAAACGACAAGTCGAAGTACCTGGACAGGCAACAACATCATCACCCATTTGTGGCTTACCCAAATCTAGTTTAGATAAGGCAGAAAGCAGAGTATCAATTCTGCCTTTTTCTACATTTATCAGAACCATATTCTGATCTTGAGTTGCACGAATCTCATTTAATTCAAAATTATCTAGAATTTCTGCAAGTCCTCGCAGTTGTACTACGTTTAAATTACCCATTGGGGTGCTAATTGGGAAAACACAAAGTCCAGATTGCTTCTGATCAAATAATTTGCGTGGCGCACCAATCCCAGGAGCCTCACCATCAGTCCCCGCATTCCACTCTCCTTTGGGATATTCCTGTGTTGCCAATGCTGCCTTGGTACGCTCTAATTCCTCATGGTACTTATCAATGAATCCTTCCCGCCCAAATTTATCAACTAAAAATTTAATTCTTGCTTTAGCACGCTTCACACGATCTGAATATCGGTTATGCAATGAGACAATTGCCTCCATCACCAATAACAAGTCTTTCTCTTCAATAAATTCTTCAACTACTATGGCTTCATGTGGTTTATGCCCAAGGCCTCCACCAGCTACAACCTTAAAACCAAATTTAGCGCCCTTTCGTACTGCAATAACCCCCATATCATGCATCATTCCCTGTGCACAATCAGATTCACAAGCCGAAAAACTAATTTTAAATTTACGTGGCATTTGTTGTGTTAATGGATTACGCAAAAAATGCTGAACAGCCCCATCCAGGTGCTTATTAACGTCAACGTGTTGGCGAGGACATACTCCAGACAAAGAACACGCGGTAACGTTACGTATAGTATTACCACATGCTTCACGTGTTGTTAGCCCTGCTGTGGCAAGATGCCGAAGTACTTCAGGAGTATCCCCAAGTGGGACATAATGAATCTGTATGTCCTGGCGTGTAGTAATATGAACAACGTCGTGTTGTACATATTTTTCTAAAATATCTGCTATTACTGCCAATTGCTTCGAATTCAAACGGCCACCCGGCAGCTTGATGCGAATCATATTGACCCCTTCCTGGCGCTGGCCATAAATACCCATTTGCAAACGGGCGGCTGTAAATCTATCAGCGTCCATGCTCTGGTTTTGAAAGTCCTGCAGCGCTTTATCAAATAAGGTTATTTCATCTTCATTAGCAAGATTTACTAGCTCATCCATCTAATTTCTCCACAATTTACTACCATATTAATCTTCCCCCAATTATGACCAAAATTGCCGCTAATGTTGGCCGCAATATTCGTTCTGGTATCCGCCCACCTATATGGCTCCCAATATAAATTCCTGGCAGGGAGCCCAATAATAAACTACCAAGCAACCCAAAATCTACTGTTCCAAGATAAACATGCCCCATTCCTGCTATTAAGGTAAGTGGAACTGCATGGGCTATGTCACTACCAATTAGATTTATAGTAGGAGTACGCGGATATAAAGTAATAAGCGCTACCATACCTAATGCTCCGGCACCCACCGATGTCATGGTTACTAAAATTCCTAAAACAACACCTGTCGTAATCGTTGCTGTAACTATATTCTGATCACGCCACGCTACTAGAGCACTAAAACGGGATTTTCCTAAATGTGCTAGTTGATTACGAAAAAATAATGCTAACGCAGTCAAAATCAAAGCTATTCCAAGCGTACTGGTAATTAAATCTGAGAAAATTTTATTTTCAACCCCTAGCGCATTTAACCCCAGCACAGTCAATAATGCAGCAGGTAAACTGCCTATTGATAGTCTTTTAACAAGTTTCCAGTCTACGGTACCACGACGACCATGAACCCATACGCCACCTGCTTTTGTCAACGAAGCATACAATAAATCTGTACCTACAGCAGTAGCTGGGGAAATACTAAACCCCAGTATTAACAGAGGTGTCATAAGTGATCCTCCGCCTACTCCGGTGAGCCCTACAATAAATCCCACCAGCAAGCCTGATAGAGTGTAGCCCCATTCCATACCGTTTATCCTAATCACCCAAAATTTTGAAGGCTGGATATTAACAATAAATTGATATATTATCTAATACTATTAAATTAGATTGTTATAACTATAAATTATAACATCAATTAAAGTGAGAATTATGAAACTACAGCAATTAAGATATTTATGTGAGGTTGTAAATCAAGATCTTAATTTATCCAGGGCTGCTAAGAAACTACATACATCGCAACCTGGAATAAGCAAACAAATTCAGCTTCTAGAAGACGAGCTTGGTGTAGAAATTTTCATTCGTAATGGCAAACGAATGGCTAGCATTACCTCCCCAGGACAAACTATAGTTGAAATAGCTGAAAAAATTCTCAGAGAAGAAAATAATCTGAGATGTGTAGGTCAGGAATTTACAAATAAGGACGTTGGATCTTTAACTGTCGCCACCACTCACACTCAGGCACGGTATGCTCTGCCCCCTACAATCAGAAAATTTACTACCCATTACCCAAAAATAAAATTAACAATACGTCAGGGAAATCCAACTCAAATATCCAAATTAGTGACTTCTGGAGAAGCAGATGTTGCAATTGCAACAGAAGCCATCGAATTTTTTCATGAACTTGTGATGCTTCCGTGCTATCAATGGAATCGATGTATCATCACACCACCTGAGCACCCGCTACTTTCACTCCAAGATGTTTCACTTGAAGCCATTGTGAAATATCCTATTATTACCTACGATTTTGCATTTACAGGACGCTCAAAGATCAATCAGGCTTTTGAAGCCAGAGGCTTAGTACCCAATGTTGTATTAACTGCTTTAGATGCCGATGTCATTAAGACATATGTAGAACTAGGGTTAGGTATTGGAATAGTGGCGCAAATGGCGTTTGATCCTAACCGAGACAAACATCTTCGCTCCATAGATGCAGGGCACCTTTTTGAGTCAAGCACTACACGTATTGGTATCAGAAAGAATAGCTATCTTCGTGAATATATACTCGATTTTATTCAAATGTTCTCTCCTCAGCTCAATAGAGCTACTGTCAAAAAAGCCATGGACAAACAACTATAACTCTACGAAGAAGGTAGATTGCATTTATTTTATTTACAAGATATAACATTGCTTTGTACAGTACATAGCAATTTGGAATTGTATAATTGCAATGACCCCGTTTAACTACTCTTTAAATCTGTGATTAAGCTCCTGCCCGACCTTATTATTAATCAAATTTCTGCCGGCGAGGTAATTGAGCGGCCTGCCTCAGCACTTAAAGAAATACTTGAAAATAGTGTGGATGCTGGTGCCCTAGAAGTAAAGGTACAGCTTGAGGAAGGTGGGGTTAAATTAATCCGTGTAGTCGATAATGGCAACGGAATTACAAAGAATGATTTGCCTCTTGCCCTTACGCCTCATGCCACAAGCAAAATTAAAACCTTGGAAGATTTGCAAAAAATAGGAAGCCTTGGATTCCGAGGTGAAGCACTTGCAAGTATCGCGTCAGTTTCTAATTTAATTCTAGCAAGCCGGAAACTAGAAGAAAAACATGCCTGGCAAATACAAGCTAAAGCAGGGAGACTTTCACGACCCGAACCCTCATCACTTGTTGATGGAGTCACGGTTGAAGTACAAGACCTCTACTTCAATACTCCTGCACGGAGAAAATTTCTAAAAACAGAGACCACCGAGTTTAGCCATTGTGAGGAGACCTTTAAACGCATTGCATTATCATCCCCTAATATTAGCTTTACACTACAACATAACGGCAAAATACGCCGTCATCTACGATCATCTGATGTAACACAACGAATTACACAATTACTTGGCAGCGACTTTGAGCAGGCTTCCCTACTTATAAGCGAACACGCGGCAGACTTGCATCTGTATGGGTCTGTCGCATTACCAACCTATTCAAAATCTTCCCGTAATGCACAGTATTTCTTTATTAATGGTCGCTTTGTACGAGACAAATTAATCGCACATGCGATTAGAGAGGCCTATCGTGATGTTCTGCATCTGGACCGGCACCCAACATATGTTCTATTTCTAAATATGAATCCAGAAGGCTTAGATGTTAATGTCCACCCAGCTAAAACTGAAGTTAGATTTCGCGATCCACGCGCATTACATCAATTCATTTTTCACACAATTAGCAAGTCATTAGCTTCTCCACACCAGAAACTAGAAACAAATAATTCTATGGCGGCTATAAATGAAGAGTCCATCCCTTCCGCATCAGCCTATGTAAGACAAGATCCCATGCAGCTCGGTAGGGAAATTTCACCTCCCTTTCATTATCAAAATCTATTTGGTGCAGGCATCAAAACACAAATACCCTCCTCCACTACTATCACTGAGCAGGAGCAAAAACAGGAAGAAATTCCACCCTTAGGTTTTGCGCTAGGACAGCTTATGGGCATATATATACTAGCCCAAAATAGTAAGGGCTTAGTCATTGTTGACATGCATGCAGCACACGAACGCGTAACTTATGAAAAACTAAAGTCATCGCTTGATAACCACACAATCTCTATGCAACCACTGTTAATTCCTGTGACATTCCAGGGAGACGGATTAGATGTTGTCACTGCAGAAGAGAATAAAGAAATTTTAAGTAACTTAGGCTTTGAAATTGCCATACTCTCTCCTACCACACTAGCAGTACGCGCAGTGCCGACTATATTAAAGGATGCCGACACCGTTAAGTTAGCCCGGGACATTCTAAATGAGCTTCGTGAGTTTGACACAGGTCAGCTACTGACCAACAAACGCAATGAACTCCTCTCAAGCATGGCCTGCCATAATGCAATTCGTGCTAACCGAATACTTAGCCTACCCGAGATGAATGCGCTACTACGTGAGATGGAAGAAACTGAACGATCAGATCAATGTAACCATGGAAGGCCAACATGGTTTGAAATCAGCCTAGCTAATCTTGATAAAATGTTTATGCGAGGGAAATAAGGCCACAAAACTCAGGTCAATTCTTTAACCAAATGTAAAACTTCTACAGCATGATTTCGTGCTTTCACACTATATAAGACATGCTTCAATACGCCATGCATGTCAATGATAAAAGTAGATCGTAAAATACCAGACTTCATTTCACCATTTATCTCTGTGTCCCGCAAAACATCATATTTTGTACATGCTTCATTTTTACTGTCAGATAATAAACATACAGTAATATCATGTTTATCTCGAAATGATCCGTGACTTAAGCAATCATCACGACTAATACCAAAAATTACGGTGTCACAACCTGCAAATTTATCTTTTAAAGCACTAAATTCTAAAGCCTGAACCGTGCACCCAGGAGTATCATCTTTAGGGTAAAAATAAAGCACGACATTCTTCTTATTCCTATAGCCAGATAGGCGCACTATCTCCATATCAGCATCAGGCAAAGTAATATCTGGTGCCATCTCTCCTACTAGTAACATTTATACCCTTTATGTTGATTTTTTTAGTTAAAATACGATGTAATCAAATAATTTTAAGCTAATTCTAGTTTACTTTAAATAAAAATATCCATTACATGAATTTACTATGCCTCTGAAAATTTGAAGACCTCACTGTGTTACCTGAGGGTCTAATTTAGAGAGAGTTCCTTCTGTATGCTTTTTACAACCTTCTGCAGACAAATACCATACTTAACTAGACAATATTTATTAATTCTGATATTAATATGACGGTCCTTTCGGTTTTAAGAATTAGTTTCTGAATGGCCGAAACGCTTTAGTTATAAATTTATTATAACTTTATAGAATTACTACTCGTCATAAACAAAATGGGAGATTAAAAATGAAATACCTGCTCCTCGCTGCCGTAGTTACATTGTCACTATCTGCCTGCGATCTATTTAGAGAAAAGGAAGTCGGTCAAGGAAAACCTGGGCAATATCCACCTAGCCTTTGGGATAAACGTGATAGTGCTCCTCCAGGACCTGATGATGGTGCTGGTGATGCTTCAGATCGTCACGAAGCTCCTGCCGAATAATATTTGGCAAAACAAGAAAGCCGTCCTTCTGGGCGGCTTTTTTAATTGTTAATTGGAAACAAACATGTCAACAATATAGCTAAATAGCCCTAAATATTTGAGTAGTTTTAGTGCTTCTGCTATATTGCGTAAAATCTAAATATCTAACGGAATTTAAATAATGAAATTTTATTCATTCTTGATTGTTACCCTGTTTGCACTTTCACTTAGTGCATGTGGCGAAGGTAAAAAGAGCCTTGATGGCCATGATATGGAAAAACCACCACCCTCAGCAGATGCAGCCCGCGATTCTGAGCCTAATTTTGATGATCTTGATAATCCTGATAAACAAGACAAACCCAAGAAATGGTAAACCTTATCAGGAAGAATTTAGACTTTCATTTAGCTCGATAAAAAGAACCAACTGCAAATAAAATGCAAATGGGCTAGAAGCAATTGAATTTAAAAATAAAAAATACGATTTAATGACAGTCTGCTAAGGATATGGGATAAATTTATAGGCAACGGAAGATATATTTAAAAGTGATATTCTTTGCATTAAATAACCTTTAAATCAACCATAAAGTTTTATACTTGAGCAGTTAGCTACTTTAGAGTAAACTGCCCGACTCTACAACTTATTTATCATTACTACTAAGGAAACTAAACAATGAAATTTTCACTAATCACAGCTGCTTTAGTCGCGCTAGCTCTTACTGCTTGCGGCAAACCACATCAAGCCAATCCAGAAAGTATTGAAGGGTATGGCACCAGAACTGAAGAAGGTACTACTGTAGCTGAAGAACGTGCTCAGGAAGGAGCAAATTCAGGTGTAGCTGACCCTTCAAAATTTGAAGTAAAAAGCTCTGGCCAAGACCATCAAACTGATGCAGAGCTTGCTGGTGGAGCAGCAGAAGATCCAGAAGATGAATACAGTGGTAAAGCAGTGCTTCCAGGACATAACCTAGATGGCAATGGCAATCCTATCACTGATGGGAAAGATCCTACCAAGCTAATGCACTAAAAGATTCGTTTCTTGCGATCTTATAAATAGAAAAAGCCATCATTTATGATGGCTTTTTCTATTTCAGACTTAAACTATAGACTTAAAGACTTCCTAATTTACACTAACTGACGCCAATCAAAACCATTACTCTGATCTGCTACCCCGATCCAATCTGGACTGCAGTTAATGGCCTCACTAAGTGCTGATTGAGCTAATTTCGGCGTATTATTTGCCTCACTTAAATGTGCAGCAATAAGATGCTGAAGCAAGCTACAGTCTAGCTTTGACAAAAGCATTGCTGAGGAAGCATTCTCAAGGTGCCCCAAACGCCCTCCTACCCTCTGCTTCAAACTTTTAGGGTACTTACTGTTTGCAAGAAGCGTAGCGTCGTGATTACACTCCAATACCAGACCATGACAACGATTTAAAATTGTTTCGATGTGTGTTGTTGAGCAACCCGTATCAGTCAGCACCCCTAACTTAACGGAACCATTACTAAAAATAAATTGTGTCGGTTCCTGAGCATCATGCGGAACAGGATAGGGTTGAATATCAATATCACTAACAGAAAAGGCTTGGTGACTATCTATTATATTAATCTTAGATAATGTAGAAAAAGTTTTTTTTGCAGCACGTAATGTGCCATGAGTGAGCCAAACAGGAAGATCAAATTTACGTGCAAACCGCTCTACCCCACTAATATGATCCGCGTGTTCATGGGTAATAATAATACCATCTAACATATTAGGCTGGATACCAAGCCTGAATAGACGGGCAATAATTTCTTTTGTTGAGAAACCACAATCTAATAGTAGCCTAGTATTCTTTTCTTCTACAATTAAACAGTTTCCTTTCGAACCGCTTCCTAGAGAGGCAAATCTCATATTTGCTGCAAACGAATATAAAATTTGCCTGCAAAGAGGACATCTATATTAAATGGCATATTCAAAACAGAATAATTCTTTAATAAAATAATCCACTCTTTCATCTTATATTCTTCTATAAACATGTTATTTAAGTTGCTCATATAACAAGTTCAAAATTCGATACGCAATATCAGATTTCTGCAGTGAACCATCCACATTTACTATCTTTACTTCGCATCCAGATTCTGTGCCAGTAATTAGGACCCTATACTCCATCGGCCTATTCTCATCTTCATTATCATCACCTCCGAAGGGGTTAAATTTATCCCAAGCACCAGGCTCTACATTTATTTTATTCTCTGGGTCAACATACCGTACAAAATAAATTCCTGCTGATCTATCCCGATCTTCAACAGTAAAACCAATACGATCAAGTGCTAATCCAACACGGCGCCATGAACGATCAAATGCTTCTTCCATCGTTAAAATACCTTTATTTTCAGGGTTAAGGTAAGCGCGTTCTTTAACTTTTGAACTACTTACTACGGATCTAGCCCGCTCTTTAGCAACCCCGAAATACATAACTAATTGTGTAAGCATTTCAGCTTCTAGATCCGGATCAGCTGGATGTTCCATACGACGATGACTAATAAAAATTTCAGTTGTTCCCCCATCTCCTCGTTCCAAACGAGTTCGGAATTTATCAAGCTCGATATTTGAAATTTTCCTAAGAAGAATGTTTTGTGGGGTAATGGCACGGTTTTCAGCCCAGTCTGTTTCTATTACCCCAGCCTCTGGTATTTCTACCGTAATACCAAAACCCATCTCCTTCCAAAAATCTTTAATAATAGGCCAGACTATTTCTGGTTCACTTTTTACTACTAACCATCTTTGAGTACCAGAACGTTCGATTCTTATCATAGACTCATCAGAGTTTTCTGGTAAAAGGCGTATATTGGCTTCATTCTTTCCATCCGCGCGTTCTTTACTATAAGCAGAATATGTTTTACTTTCTATTGGTTTTAAGTCCGGAACAATATAGCGACCTTCTGTTTCAGGTCCGGTCAAATCTGGTGGAACCTCAAGTGAAGGAGTCTTATCTACAACTGTTTGATATTCCATCTCTTTGCTCTCAGAACCAGTACGAGCATCATACAGATTGTATATAGCACAACCAGAAACTGACATTGTCATGCCTAGCAATATAAATCTCCAACACCTGGTTTTTATTATCAAATTTTCCGATAGCATAATGCTGCAATAAAAATTATAGCTGTATCCCTGACTGAATCATGGCATCTCTGACAAGCCCATGATGTTCCTTAGATAAATTTGTTAATGGCAGGCGCAACCCTGTCTCCATCAATCCCATTTGTGCTACTGCCCATTTTACTGGAATTGGATTAGCCTCAACAAATAAATCGCAGTGTAACCTCAATAATTTAGCATTAATAGAGCAGGCAGTAGTTACCTCCCCTGCAGATACTGCAACACACATCTCGTGCACTAATTTCGGCGCAACATTTGCTGTAACCGAAATTGTGCCATGCCCACCTTGTAATAATAAGGCCAGGCT
>ENA-OREN01002000-OREN01002000.1-marine-metagenome-genome-assembly--contig:-NODE-2000-length-22048-cov-3.414455_pt1 | contig 22048 bp, 24 predicted proteins | sample MGYA00248624_ERZ508555 | MGnify/ENA primary metagenome ERZ508555 (study PRJEB26222, sample SAMN06267773) | marine metagenome | isolation source: Saanich Inlet, British Columbia, Canada | place...
AAGGTATCCCGAATGCTTCCGGGCCTCGGTCATGGCCTGGCCCATGGACTGCTTATCGCTCTCCGATGCCTCAGCCGCGCGTCCGCGCATGATTGTACTCAACGGGATTACCAGCGCGATCATCAGGGCCAGCAATGTCAGCGCCACGGGCCAGCCATAGGCCGCCAGAAAGGCCTGCCCCAAGGGGACCAGCAAGAATTGCCCCATGGAACCGGCGGCGGTGCAAATACCAAAGGCCAGATTGCGCCGCGCTTCGGGTACCATGCGGCCCAGGGCCGCCAGAACCAGCGGAAAGGAGGCTCCGGACATGCCAAGGCCAACAATAAGGCCGCCGGTAATATGAAACATGCCTGGGCTGGTGGCATGCGCCATGCCGTAGATGCCCAGCGCATACAGCGCGCCGCCGATCGCAAGTACCCGGCCGGTGCCAAAGCGGTCGGCGATCATGCCCGCCACCGGCTGGCCCAGGCCCCACATCAGGTCTTGAATGGCGATGGCCAGCGCGAATACTTCCCGCCCCCAGCCCAGATCGGCGGACATGGGCGCCAGAAAAAGGCCAAAATTGGCCCGAATGCCGAAGCCTAAAAGAGAGATCAGGCCGCCAATCACCACCAAAAACCAAAAATTACGCCGCAACAGCCCCAACAGCGCCCCCGTCTCGCCCATATTCAACCCTCAACCCTTTCGCAATCCCATCAGGGACCATTGATGCTATATGTGTACTGAGCGTGGGACGGGGTCAAGCCTGGGCCGGCGATTAGCTGTGACGTTTGTGTGAGGATGAATATGGCGCGGATACTTGTCACCAATTCCGAAGGTAGACCCGGCGTGGGCCGCACGGCCGAGATGCTGGCCCAGGGCGCGGGCGGTTTGGATGCGATTGAGGCCGGCATTCGGGAGGTCGAAGCGGATACCACGATCAGGACCGTGGGCCGGGGCGGCTGGCCGAACCTGTTGGGGGAGGTTGAACTGGACGCCGCGATGATCGACGGCAGCACATTCCGCAGCGGCGCGGTTGGCGCTTTGAAAGGCTATCTGCATCCGATCACCATTGCCCGCGCGGTGATGGAGCAACTGCCCCATGAAATGCTGGTGGGCGAGGGCGCGGCCCGTTTCGCCCATGAGATCGGCGCTGAAACCACGGACAATCTCATTCCCGATTCCGAACGAGTCTGGCGCCAATGGTTCGAAGACAAGCTTTCCGCCGCCGAGCGTGAAAGCTGGCCCGACGTGCCCCTGGCGGAACTTTGTCAGCAAGCCATCGACCCGGAGAAAGGCATGGATACGACGGTTTTTTTGTCCCTGGACAGTAAGCAGGAAATCATGGCCGGGGTATCGACCTCCGGCTGGGCCTGGAAATATCCGGGCCGTCTGGGTGACAGCCCGATAATCGGTGCCGGCTGTTACGCCGACACCCGTTTCGGGGCGGCGGCCTGTACGGGCACCGGCGAGATGGCCATCAGGGCCGGCACCTCTCGGGCCATTGTGCTGTACATGAAAATGGGCCTGTCATTGCACGCCGCCGTCGATGAGGCCATTGATGACCTGCGCCAACTGAAAGGCGGTTTGATCCAGCGCATTACCCTGCATGCCATCGACCGCAATGGCGATCATAGAGTAGTTGCGGTCAATGCCGAGGAGCAATTAACCTACTGGCTGTGGCAGGAGGGCGATGACGCCCCGCATGCCGAACCGACGGAATTAATGGCGCTTTAGGCTTCCGATGTGTTTTGATCACCCATGCGGCCAACCCAGCCGCAATCTGCTTGACCGGCGTCAGCTTTTGGCGGGTTTGGCCAGTGCCGGCGCGTTGGCGGGAACGGCAGGCTGCGTCGCGACCAATGCGGCATCGGGGCGGGACAGCTTTACCGGTTTTCAGTCCATCAAGGACGATATCGCCGAGGGCCGGGCCAACCATCCGAAAATCCTTAAATCCTTTGGCGGCGCCTACGAAGACCGGCGGCTGGCGGGCTATGTACAGAACATTGGGCTGAACCTGGCCAAAGGGACCGAATATCAGCAATACCCTTATCGATTCACCATCCTGAATACGCAGATCGTCAATGCCTTCGCCTTACCCGGCGGCTTTGTCTATATCACCCGCGGCTTGCTGGCCTTGGCTTCGTCCGAGGCGGAACTGGCGGGTGTATTGAGCCACGAACTGGCCCACGTCACCGCCCGCCATGGTGCTGAACGCCGTGGCGCCCAGCAAATCGCGCAACTAGGCTTGTTGTTGGGCGCGGTGGGCCTGCGGGCCGCCGGTTTGCCGTCGGACCTGATGCAGATCGGCCAGACCGTCGCCATGGCCGCCATCAAAGGTTATTCCCGGGAGCACGAATTCGAGGCCGACACCCTGGGTGTCCGCTATATGAGCCGGGCCGGCTATAACGCCGATGCCATGGCCTCGTTTCTGGGTAGTTTGCGGGAGCATTCAATGGTCGAGGCGCGGGTGTTGGGCCTGCCGCCGGGCAAAGTGGATGAATTCAACATCATGTCGACCCATCCGCGCACCATGGAGCGGGTCAAGCAGGCCCAAGCGGCGGCGGCAAGCGGCAGCGGCGGCGGGCGCTGGCGGCGGGATGAATATTTGAACCATCTGGACGGCATGATGTTCGGCGATGATCCGAAACAAGGCGTTATCCGAGGGCGGAAATTCATCCATCCTGAATTGCGCTTTGAGTTTCAGGCGCCCGAAGGTTTCCGTCTGCGCAACAGCCCGGCACGGGTGGAGGCGCGCCATCCCTCCGCCGCGGCGATGATTTTCGATATGGCGCCCGCGAAAGGCGCCTCCACCGCGGCGAATTATCTGCGCCATGTCTGGGCCGCCAAGACCCGGTTGCGGGATCTCGAAAGCGTCGTCATCGATGGTCATCGAGCGGCCACGGCCTGGGCCGAGGGGCGGGGGCAAAACGGCCCGGTGCAAATTCGGGCCCTGGCGATCCGCCGCGATCGTGACCGGTTCTATCGCTTCATGTATATTTCGCCCCTTGATCAGGCTAGGCGCTGGGCCCGGCCGTTCCGGCAATCGGGGCTGTCGTTCCGCCGTATCGGCCAGACGGCGGCGGCCAAGGTGCGGGCACACAGGCTGTTGGTGGTGCCGGCCCGGCCCGATGACAATATCGCTGGTCTGGCCCGCACATTGCCCTACGGGCAATATAACGAAAGCTGGTTCCGGGTGCTAAACGACCTGGCGCCAAACCAGCCGATCAGAAAAGATCAACGGCTGAAGATCGTCGCGGGGTAGGCGTCAACTTGGTATGAGAGCGCATTCGAAGAAAATGCGCTCAGACCCTTAAGTGTCGAGCAATTGAACCAATTACTTAAGTCGCGCCAAATAAGCTTTGGTGGCGACTCCGATTAATTGAAAATTGCTCTAGCTGTCGCTGTCGCGGCCGTAATCATCCGCGCTACGCACGATATCGTCCTCGCCCAGGTAGGCGCCAGATTGTACTTCGATCAGGTTCAGATCGATCTTGCCGGGGTTCTCCAGACGATGCCAGGTGCCGACGGGGATGAAGGTGGACTGGTTTTCCTCCAGCATGATGGTTTCATCACCACGGCTCACCAGCGCCGTGCCTTCGACCACGATCCAATGTTCCGCCCGGTGGTGGTGCATTTGCAGGGAAAGTTTCTGCCCCGGTTTCACGCTGATCCGTTTGACCTGAAAGCGGTCGCCACTGTCCATGCCTTCATAATAGCCCCAGGGACGATAGACCCGTGGGTTCTGTTCAGCCTCGTCCCTGCCTTCGGCCTTCAGGCGGTCGACGATGGCCTTGACGTCCTGGGCCTTGTCCCGGCTGGCCACCAGTACCGCATCGGCCGTCTCGACAATTACCAGATCCTTGACCCCAAGGGCCGTGACCAGGCGCTTTTCCGCCCGGATATAGGAATTGCCGACATCATCCAGAATAACGTCGCCCATGGTAATATTATTGGCTGCATCGCCCGCTTGCTCCAGACCCAGTTCCCACAATGCCGACCACGAGCCGATATCGTTCCAGCCGATATCGGCACTGACCACCGCCGCCGCATCGGTCTTTTCCATGACCGCATAGTCGATCGAGGTATTTGGGTTTTCGGCGAATGCGGCGGCATCCAGACGGGTGAACGAGAGGTCCCGCTGCGCCGTTTCGACGGCCGCCCGGCACGCCTGTACAATTTCCGGGGACAGACGCTCCATCTCGGCCAATAGCCGGTCGGCACGGAACAGAAACATGCCGCTGTTCCAGCTGAAGTCGCCGGATTTCAACATTGCCTCGGCTTTCGGCAGGGCCGGCTTTTCAACGAATTCGGCGACCTGGTGGCAACCCGTGATGCTGGCAATGGCGGCGCCGCGCTTGATATAACCATAGCCGGTTTCCGCCGTCGTCGGGGTGATGCCAAAGGTTACCAGGGCGCCGCCTTGGGCGGCCTTTGCCGCCGCATCGACCGCGGCCAGAAAAGCCTCGGTATCGGCGATGCGGTGATCGGACGGCAAGACCAGGATGATCGCGTCCGGCGACCGGGCCGCCGCCAACAGCGCCCCGACCGCCGCCGCGGGCGCGGTATTGCGGCCCACGGGCTCCAGCACGATGTCGGTTGGTTCGACGTCGATGGCGCGCAGCTGTTCGGCGATGATAAAGCGGTGTTCATCGTTGCAGATCATTGTCGGTGGGTTGAAGCGGGACGGATCGGCGACGCGTTTTATGGTTGCCTGCAACATGGAGTGGCGGTCGATCAGAGGCAACAGCTGTTTCGGATAGGCAGCCCGGGATAGCGGCCACAGCCGGGTGCCGGAGCCGCCTGAAAGAATGACCGGATCTATTCGCACAGCCATGATTCATTTCCTGTTTTTCAACGCGCCGTAACTTGATGCCGCCTACCGGCAATTTCCCGTAACGGCCTATTTGCCAAAATGCACCGCCAAGGTAAAGCAGGATTGTACCAATATACCAGTCGCGGTCATGGGGTTAAGGGAGCGGCCGTTGCCGAACTGGCAACGTTCGGCATGGGCCTTGATGGTGATGCCCAGGCCCAGAACGTCCCAGGCGATACTGGCGCCGGGGGTGTTGATCCCTCCCAGGGCGCGCATGGCTTCCCAAACATCGTCACGGGCGCGCAAGATGCCATATGGCTCGTTATGTCCCGGGTTGAATGGCCCTGCTATCCGCCTGATGTCCCGGCTGGCCAAACCACTGAGACTGGCGCGCTGGAAAATGGCTTCGAATTTCTGTGCCCCCGCCGCCGCATGATCGTCGATACGGCCCTTGTTCAACAGGGCCTGCACGGTGTCGGTGGCGCGCATGGGATAGCTGGCCGGCCCAGCACCATCCTTGTTGCTGATTTGCGCGCGGCTCAGGGCCGGGCCGTCTTCGTCCAGGGGATGATGTTGCATGCGCCAAGGCGATGGCTCCATTGCCGCATCTGCTTGCGCGGGGCCCAGTTTCAGGCGGCGCCTTCGCAGGCGCCGTTGCCGCCGCCCGCCCCCCGGCGGTTTCATCTGTTGTCCGTTGCCGCCCATCTACACCTCGTCCAGCAAGGGCAGGCTGGTTAGGTGGAATTGGCGGTTTTCCTGCTCGGCCGTGAATTCCCTGTCGCCATCCGCGTCGATGCTGCGGATATAGTGGCTAGCGCAATATGATTTGCCCGGTATTCGCGGATGCTGGCAATAGCGCCATTGCCCGCTGGCGACCTCGCCGTCGATCCAGCGGCAGCCAATTATCTGTTGTTCAGGGCAGCGTTCGGCCCGGCTGGTGCCGGGCCCTTGCCCATATCGAGGCACATGCCCAGGCGCATGTACTCTGGCGGAACAATCAGAAGCAGCATGCTCTGGGCTGGGATGATCCAATTGCGATGGCGGGAAGATGATACGCGTCGGGTGCTGTGTCATGCATATAAAATATACGAACTCGTATAAATTGCAAGTAAAAAATACGTATAATAATTTGCTTTCGTATATAAGGCGGTATATCTTATGTCCCATGATTGATTGGCCAGAGACCGTCCGGCGCTTGCGTCGGGAGCGGCAGGAGACACAGGCGCGGTTCGCGGCGTTCCTGGGGACAACCCAGGCGACCGTCTCCCGGTGGGAGTCGGGGCGGCAGTTGCCGGACCGCGAACAGGCTCAGGCTATCGCCGCCCTGGCCGGGCAAGCCATGACGGCTTATGCCGAGCCCAAGGAAGAGCCATGGCGGGCGCCGGGCTTGGCGGATAATCTGATCGCCACGGAACTGCCCGGACCGCCGGGGCGGATCAAGGATTTGCCAATTCTTGGTCACGCGGAGGCCGGGGAAGATGGGACATTCCTTGATAATGGTACGGTTGCAGGCTATGCCGGCCGGCCGGCCAATTTGGTCGGGGTGGCCAGCGCCTATGCCCTGATCGTGCATAATTCCTCCATGCGGCCGCGTTACGAGCCGCGTGAGATTGTCGAGGTGGACCCGACCATACCGGTGCAGCCGAACGACTATGTCGTGGTGCAGACCACCGATGACCGGGCCTTTATCAAATTGCTCCGGCGGCGGACCGAACGGGCCATAATTTTGGAACAATTCAATCCCCCCAAGGAGATCCACCTTGCCCCTGAAGATGTCGCTGCCATGCATTTGATTGTCGGCGCCCATCGGGTCTACCGCTAGCCGCCGATTCGACGGAACTGGCCGCCGCAATACGCGGACGCATAAAATTTCTTGCAAAATTTTATACGCAAACGTATAATAATTGACCCTGAACATCAAAAGGATCCAGCCTTGCCCTACGATGCCTCTAATCTGCTTTGCGTGGCTGGCAACGGTCAGGCTTCGCATTGGTCCTACAGCACCGTGGACCGCCTGGCCGAGGTCCTGACGCCTGGTTACTTTCCCGATGACCCGATGCGTAATTTCATGCTTCCTGGCGAATTGTTGACCCTGACCTGCCTGCCCGATAGGGCCGGGCGGCGGCGGCGCAATCCCGTGGCCGTGCTCCAGGCGGTGAGCGCGCGGACGGCTAATGGCGTCTGGCTGGTTCTGCCCCTAACCCCGATCGCCAGACCGGGTCAGGCGGCAGGAGGCTGATTTGCCCGGAGTGGCGCTAGATCGTCAAATACCGCTGCCGCGGATCGGCATTATCGAGGACTTCCTGCGCCGTTCCCTCGAACACCACTTGACCCATGTCGAGCAGGATCGCGCGGTCGCCCAGATGCAGTGCGGCAATCGGTGGAAGCAGTGGTGCCCACAGAGTGATTCGAACACTCGACCTCTCCCTTACCAAGGGAGACAAAGTACTATTTATTACGGGCACTTACATCATTTCCCCCGTGTCTAACCCCTTGTTTTGCGTCGGGAAAGTCGCTCGATAACATCATGCGCGTGCTTGTCCGGCGTGCCGGTGTATCGCTTGACGCTCTTCTCTGAAGTCCATGTGCCGACATCGGTAATATCCCGGTCCACGGCCCCGGCCAGCGCCGTTAAAGCGGGGCCGTGTGTTTGGTACCTCATCTCCATTTGACGCCTGACCCGCTCTATAGCGGCGTGCAGTTCACGACTTGCTGTTCTGTCGGCGTCGTGAACCTGTCGATAAAATCAGGCGGCATTACCTTGCGGATCGCCCTGGTATCCATGCGCTGGATTGTCCGGGTTTTGACATTGACCAATGTCCGCCGCCCGGTCACCTTGGCTGCGCCTGTATCAAGAAATTCGGCGCGAAGGCGCTCGTACCGCTCTTTGGCTTCACGATATTGCGCCTGCGCGTCACCCAGGTCGTCGGCCAGGGCGGCGATGTTGTCGTGGTTGCTCATGATGTTCCCTCCGTTTCGCACAACAGATCGTAGAGATTATGGAAATGCTGCCGTATCGCTTCGGCAGCGGCGGGGTCGACGCTGGCGCACCGCATTAATTCGCTCTGCGACGCGGGGCGGTAGCCTTCATCCGTCTGAACCACAACCAGGCCAGGCCAGGGCGATAGCGGCCCGTTGAAAAACAGCTGCCGGATTGGTGGGCCGGTCGGGGTGACATTATTCATCGGGCGTGTCCCTTCCCGGCGCCCTCAATCAGCGACCGATATGGTCTCAGCATTTCCGCGAAATTTAGGATGATGACATCGTAAGAGTGGGATAATTTAATGGTTTGTTCCTCGAACAAGCTATCGCGCTCGAGTATCTTGCCCCATAAGCCACCGTCCCCATCATCAATGTCCCCCACGCGGTAGAGGGCAATCCGCGCGGTCTGTACTTCGGTCTGTATTTTCATATCGAGAGCCCAGACCGCGTGGTTGTAAAACATGTCGAAGCTGGTGCGATCTGCGACCAAGATGTGAATTGCGTCCACGCTGAGGCCTAGGCTCATCAGCCTGTCTGCGAGCGCTATGACACCGACATCTTCGGCAGCGTATCTCTTGTTTCTGCCACCTGTTTTGACGGTTCGGATGATCGGCCACTCGCCTTCGGCCCACATCCGGAGCCTGCCGCGAAGCTGTTCAATTTCACTGGCGGTGGTGCGGCCGGCGGCGCCCGCCAGCTGTTTCAAAGAAAACATAATCGACCTCCTCACAATCATTAATCGGATTGAATTCCGATAATATACGGCCGAAATACGGTCGTGTCAAGATAAGTTCTTATATAAAAGGAATTTATTTCCGTTTTTTTTCGTTGTTACGGATGTTTGCATATATCGATATAGGCGGCTCTATAAACGCTAACGGCCCTATAGGCGGATAAGGAAGTATCCGTAACATCCGTAACATCCGTAACATCCGGCAAAAGGTACTACCTGGGCAATCCTACGCGGGTAACGCGCGACCGCTGATGTTTTCTAGCGACAGAAATTTTCGTTTCGCCGCGCATATCACACGATATTGGCGGAATTCTGCCGGAAACTTGTTATTCACATAACTTTAGTGTTGATTTATTTTGCTATAAGCGTTACATTGTAACATAACATGGAGGTGCGAATGCACTATCGACTATCAGACGTTGCGGCAGTCGCCGGTCTGGCCCACGGTGCGGCCCGCGTCATGCGGCACAGGGGCCAGCTGGGTATTGCCCGATACGCCCACCGCCTGTCGCTGACCGACGCCTGCGTCGTCGTTCTGGCCGGTCGCCTGACCAATCTGCTCGGCATGCCCGCCGCCGCCGCCGCACGAATTGCCAGTCAGGCCCGCGCGATCATCGCAGACGTGGCCGGTCGTTGGGACAGGGGCGGAGACGACGACACTTTCTTAGTGTTCTTCACGCTCCCCGGCGGCATCTGGTGCGAACCGGCGCACGGGCGCATGGAATACTACGCCCTGCTGGACGCCATGACGGCTCAGAGCGAACACGAGCCAAGGGTCAGCTTGAATTTATCGAATCTTGTCATGACGACCGCCGGCGTCCTTAAGAAGAAAGAAAAACATGAACACGCACATTAAACCGCAGGCGGCGGTGCTCTACCGCACGTTGGAAATCGACATAGACAGCGCCCGGGCGGCTGGTAGCGCGCGTCAGGTGGAAGCGTCATTGAGTTCGGAGGCCCCTATCGACAGGGGCGGCTATTTAGAAATCTTGGATCACGGTGCCGATGCCGTTGATCTGGGGCGGGCCAAGGACGGCCTGCCATTGCTGGCACACCACGATGCAACCGATGTCATTGGCATCGTTGAAAACATCCGTGTGGTCGCCGGCAAGTTGCGAGGATTGCTGCGGTTCGGAAAGAGCCGGCGCGCCTTGGAGGTCTGGAACGATGTCAAGGACGGCATCCTGCGCAACGTATCCATCGGTTACGCGGTCAAGAGCACCACGCCTGACGGCGACACGGTGCGGGTCACGAGCTGGGAACTGCTCGAGGCCAGCTTGGTCGCGATCCCTGCCGATCCCTCGGTCGGGGTGAATAGGACTAGAAAAATGGAACCCCAAAACGAAAGAGAACGAAGCGCCCTCGGTGACGGCGTAGAGGCTGAGCGGCATCGCGTCCGCGAGATCGTGGCGCTGGGCCAGCAACACAACGAAACCGACATTGCCGCCGAGGCGGTTGGTGACGGCACCCCGGTTGAGAAATTCCGCGCTAAATTACTGAGTGCGCTTGGGCAAGCCAAGCCGCTCGACGTGGCGGATTATGGCGGGCACCGAGACCAACGCAGCGTGCAGAGTTTCTCGCTGCTGAAGGCCATCCGCGCGTCTGTAGACAACGACTGGCGTGACGCCGGACTTGAACGCGAGATCATAGGTGAAACGCAACACCGCTCCGGTCTGAAGGCGCGCGGCATGCTGGTGCCCTCGGCCATGTTCGCCACCAGGTCGGCACTAACCGCCGGCGCGGTGTCAGGACTTGGTGACGGCAGTCAGATGGTCGCCACAGATCATCTGGCAGATCGTTTCGTTGATATCCTGCGCAACGAAACAGTGGTCGGCGGCCTCGGCGCAACATTTCTAGCCGATCTGGAAGGTGATGTGAGCATCCCCAAAATGACGGCTGGGGCGACAGCGTCCTGGGTGGCGGAGGGAAGTGCGGCCAGCGAAAGCACGCCGACCTTCTCAAATATCTCCATGTCGCCGAAAACAGTTTCGGCCCGCGTCTCTTACACGCGGCAAATGCTGCGGCAGGCATCGCCCGATATCGAGAACCTCCTGAGGCGCGATCTCGTGCGTCAGATCGCGGTGGCGATTGATACGGCGGCGCTGAACGGGTCAGGTTCGAGCAACCAGCCAACCGGCGTCCTGAACGTCTCTGGCATCGGTTCAGTAGCGTTGGGGACGAACGGCGCGGCACCGACCTACGCGATGCTGCCGTCGTTAGAAAAGGAAATCGCTATCGACAACGCCCTGCTCGGTTCGCTGGCGTTTTGCACCGATCCAAAAGTCATCAGCAAATTACGAACGACGGCCAAGCAATCGTCGGGCGTTGAGGGCAACTTCGTTATGAACGACGATGGCCGCCTTGCTGGCTACCGCGTCGGCGTGACCAATTCCATGCCTTCGAATTTGACCAAGGGCAGCGGCTCGGCATTGTCGGCGCTGATCTTTGGCAACTGGTCCGATCTGTTAATTGGAGAATGGGGTGCGATTGATCTGCTGGTCGACCCGTACACCAACGCCGACAGCGGTCAGGTTCGTGTGGTTGCCTTTAGTTTCGTGGATATCGCCGTGCGCCATGCGCAGAGTTTCGCGGCGGTCAGTGACATTGTGACGACGTAACCGTCGCTCAATGTAGTCGGCGTCCGTCCCTTTCCGCGCCGGCGCTCCTCTGGAACGGCATCGGCCCTCGTCTTATCGGCGGGGGCCGGTGTTATTTTTTCTGGAAGGGGACGACGTAGTGCTACATTATGTCCTCTTTTAAACTGGGCTGAGGCTTTTACAGTTTAGGCTTCCAACCCAAATGCTCTGAGGATAAGAAAATGAACAGGATCCAGACTGTATGTGTTCGTTTATGCGTAGTTGTGGCACTCACGTTAAGTTTTTCCTCAACAGGAAATGCCGGAGATTTCGGGATTTCCTTTGAATGGTTGAAGTCTTCCGATTGCACCGGAGGTTATCCGGATAACGAGAAAAACCCTGTCTTCAATTTATCGAATGTACCGAACGGGACCAAAATTATTGAATTCGTGATGGACGATAGGGATTCATCTTACTATCACGGTGGCGGCAAGGTCGAATATACGGGTCAAAAAACCATAGAATCTGGCGCCTTCACTTACGAAGGTCCATGCCCTCCAGATACTCATAGCTATGTATGGACGGCAACCGCTAAGGACGCTGACGGTAAAACTATCGGTAAAGCAAAGGCAGAGCGCAATTTTCCTGAGTAACGGCATCGGCCCTCGTCTTATCGGCGGAGGCCGGTGTTATTATTCTGTAAGAACGAGCGGGGAACAAATCCCCCATGTTTTCCCCATGTTATGGTGGGTGTTCGTGGGGTGTTCGCGTTTTTTGGTGTCTTTTGGTGTTCCGCTAGACCGCTCGTTTTTGGCAGTTTTTAGCGGAAAAAATGGTGCCCACAGAGTGATTCGAACACTCGACCTCTCCCTTACCAAGGGAGTGCTCTACCCCTGAGCTATGTGGGCGGGGTGCCGGATATTTTAGAATTCGGCGTGCTGGAGGTGCAGCGGTCGGCAAACTGCCACAGGGCCCTTGCCAGAGCAAGCTAGATATGAGACCGAAGGGCCTATGATGGGAAAAAAATCGCAAAAAGAAACTGAATCCGGGCAAAAGACATCGGCTGAACAGCGGCAGGAACGCCTGGCCAAGGCTTTGCGGGAAAATCTGCGCCGGCGCAAACAGCACCAGGTGTCTGGTAGGGCACTGCCAGAAGCGGCCAGACCCGATGCGGATCGGCCCGATGCGGATGGGCCGGATAAGCCTTGAGGCACCCCAAAAATGGCCACAATTGGTCCTACAATTAGCCCTACACTGGTTTTTACTGCCGCGCGGGCCCAAAGTTAGGCCAAGTATAAGGTATTTTCGGTAATCTGCCGGTTTCCAGGCTGCCCGTGATGGGATAGAAACCCAGCGCTATATAGATACGATAATTGCCTGGGTCTAAGTGATTGAATTTGTAGCCGGGCGAAATTGGAACGATCAGAAACTATGGACAAGATACGCATACGCGGCGGCCAACGCCTTGAGGGGCAGATCCCCATCAGTGGAGCCAAGAACGCGGCGCTGCCCTTGTTGGCGGCTTGTCTGTTAACGGACGAAACCCTTGTGCTGCGCAATTTGCCTCATTTGGCGGATATTGCCACCATGACCCATCTGCTGGCCCAACACGGTGCGGAATTGTCCATGGCGGGGGAGCATCCGGGCGGTGGCCATATGGGCCATGTTCTTAAACTATGCGCCGCGCATATCGCCTCGACCGAGGCACCTTATGACATTGTCCGGAAAATGCGCGCCTCTGTGCTGGTGCTGGGGCCACTATTGGCGCGCTGTGGGCAGGCCCGGGTTTCGCTGCCGGGCGGCTGCGCCATTGGCACCCGGCCCGTGGATATGCATATCCGTGGCCTGGAGACCCTGGGTGCCGAGATTGAGTTGGATGACGGCTATATCGTCGCCAATGCACCGGACGGCCTGCAAGGGGGCGTCGTGGTCTTTCCCACGGTATCCGTCGGCGCGACCGAGAACATGTTGATGGCCGCCACCCTGGCCAAGGGCGAGGTGGTGTTGGAAAACGCCGCGCGAGAGCCGGAGGTCGCAGACCTGGCCAATTGTTTGAACCAGATGGGCGCACGCATCGAAGGCATCGGCAGCGATACCCTGCGCATCCAGGGCGTGGCGCGGTTATCGGGCACCGATTACTCCGTCCTGCCTGACCGGATTGAGGCGGCAACCTATGCCATCGCCGCCGCTATCACGGGCGGTGATGTGGAATTGCTGGGCGCGCAGTCTGAAACCATGGAGGCGGTGATCGCCGCCTTGGAGCAGGCCAAGGTAACTGTCGAACGCACCGATTGCGGCATTCGGGTACGCGCGGATGGGGCGACGGCGTTAGAGGGTATTGACGTTACAACAGCGCCGTATCCGGGTTTTCCCACCGATCTGCAGGCCCAGATGATGACCCTGATGACCGTTGCCAACGGTGCCGCGATGATCACGGAAACCATATTCGAGAACCGTTTTCAACATGTGCCCGAACTGATGCGCATGGGGGCGGATATCACGGTCAAAGGTGCGACGGCCATGGTGCGTGGCGATCATGATGGTCTGCATGGCGCGCCTGTCATGGCGACGGATCTGCGCGCCTCGGTCTCGTTGGTGCTGGCCGGGTTGGCGGCGCGGGGGGAAACCACCATCAATCGGGTTTATCATCTGGATCGCGGGTACGAGCGCCTGGAAGAAAAACTATCGGGCTGCGGTGCGGATATCGCCCGCCTGGTGGAGTGATGCCGATGGCAGCTAAAGTATGGGAACGACGGAAATCATGATCAATTCACTGCTACGCCTGCAGGCGGAGGAAGCCGCCGATCTGGAGGTGATCTCCACCTGCGTACAGGATGCCATCGCCCGCGTTGGCGATATGACCCATATCCACCGCTTACACCGCTTCGCCCTTATCATGACAAGGTTTCGTTGGGAGCTGGCGGATGAAATGGGAAGCCAGGGCGGCGTACGGGTCAGGTGCGGCATGCATTTCGATGATGTCCTGCGTGTCCAGGTTCAGGGCATCGACATGACGGACAAGGATGGCCTGTTGCCCCTGCTGGCGATCACCTGTGAGGACGCGGACCACGGTGTCAATGTGCTGCTGCAATTTGCGGGCGGCGGTGTTATCCGGCTGGAGGCGGAGGCGGTAAACTGCCGGCTGAGCGATATTGATCAGGGTTGGCCGACACCCAGTCGCCCTGATCATGGATTGGGCACGGAATAGAGCAATAGAAAGATTACGATACAAGATGTCTCAGAAACTCGTCATCGCCCTGCCGAAGGGCCGTATTCTGAAAGAAGCGATGCCTCTGCTACGTGGCGCGGGGATTGAGCCGGAGGCGGCCTTTGACGACCCGGCCTCGCGTCTGTTGCGCTTCAAAACCAATATTCCTGACCTGGAAATCGTTCGCGTGCGTAGTTTCGATGTCGCCACCTTCGTGGCCTTTGGTGCGGCGCAAATTGGTATCGCGGGCAATGATGTCTTGATGGAATTCCAGTATCCGGAAATTTATGCGCCGTTGGATCTGGGCATTGGCCGTTGTTACATCGCGGTGGCGGAGCCGGCGGCAATGCTGGCGGATGATGATCCGGGGCAATGGAGCCATATTCGTGTAGCGACCAAATATCCCGAAATTACCCGACGCCATTTTGCTGCCCGTGGGGTGCAGGCCGAATGTATCCACCTGAACGGCGCCATGGAACTTGCCCCCAGCCTGGGTCTATGCCGGCGGATCGTTGATCTGGTCAGTACTGGCGAGACCTTGCGCGCCAATGGCCTGGTGGAGGTGGAGCGGGTGGCGGACGTCAGCTCCCGCCTGATCGTCAATCGCGCCGCGGCCAAGACCAGGCCGGAGCATCTGGCGGACTGGATTGATCGTTTCCAGGGGGCCCTCGATGCCGCTTAGGCTCGACACCACTGCGGCTGATTTTCAGGCGCGGTTTTCCGCATTCCTGTTGGATAAGCGGGAAACGGCGGTGGATGTCAGTCAACAGGTCGCGGATATCCTGGCCCAGGTGCAAAGCCGGGGCGATGACGCGGTGCTGGAATACACCCGGAAATTTGATCGGGTTGACTATGATATTGCCGATCTCCGCCTGGGATCTGATGAAATTGAACGCGCCATGGCGGTGGTGCCCAGGGAACAGATCAAGGCCCTGCAACATGCCCATGATCGCATTGCCGCCTATCACCAACGGCAACTGCCCCAAAATGACCGCTTCACGGACGATTGCGGGATTGAGCTGGGCCATCGCTGGACCGCCGTGGCTGCTGTGGGGCTGTATGTGCCTGGCGGCCTGGCGGCCTATCCGTCTTCGGTCTTGATGAACGCGGTTCCGGCCAAGGTGGCGGAAGTGCCCCGTTTGGCCATGGCGGTGCCCACACCTGATGGCACCTTAAACCCGCTGGTTCTGGCTGCGGCCCACATTGCGGGTGTGGATGAAATTTATCGCATGGGGGGGGCCCAAGCCATAGCCGCCCTGGCCTATGGCACCGCCACAATTGTGGCGGTGGACAAGATTGTCGGCCCCGGCAATGCCTATGTAGCGACGGCTAAACGTCATGTCTTCGGCACGGTGGGTATAGACATGATCGCCGGCCCCTCGGAAATCCTGGTGCTGGCGGATAAGAACAACAACCCATCCTGGATCGCGGCGGATTTGCTGTCCCAGGCGGAACATGACGTTGCCGCACAATCAATCCTGGTCACCGACGACGAAATCTTTGCCGATCAGGTTGTGGCCGCCGTAGCCGAACAGCTGCCCACATTGGCGAAGGGTGATATCGCAACAGCCAGTTGGGACCGCTATGGCAGCGTTATCGTCGTGCAGAATTGGGATGAAGCGGTGGATTTGGTGGACCGCATCGCACCGGAGCATTTGGCCATCGCCCTGAATGATAGAGACAGCGAAGCCATGTTGGAGCGGGTGCGGAATGCGGGCTCCATCTTCCTCGGTGCCCATACACCGGAGCCTATTGGCGATTACATTGCCGGGCCAAATCATGTGCTGCCCACGGCACGGGGTGCGCGGTTTAGTTCCGGGCTGTCCGTGTTGGATTTCATGAAGCGCAGCTCCATCATCCGCTGTGATGCGCCGGGTCTGGCCCATCTGGGCCCGGACGCCGTGATCCTGGCCGAGGCCGAGGGGTTATCCGCCCACGCCCGCGCCATATCCCTGCGCCTGAACCAGTCTAACCCGAAAACGGATTAGGGCCGGGTCGTGTCCAAGCAGCGCATTGCCCAGATCGTCTTGGACGAGCGTACGGTTATTCGCCGCTCCGCCGATATTGAACATGAACGCCGGGTGGCGATCTTTGATCTGTTGGAAGAAAACAGCTTTCAGCCGAATGGTGATTTCACCGGGCCCTACAATGTGGTCATGGGGATGGAGGAAAATCGTCTCGCACTTGATATCCGCGACCTCGAGGATGCGCACCTGACCCGTGTATTAATGCCACTGACGCCGTTTCGCCGTATCATCAGGGACTATTTCACGGTCTGTGAAAGCTATTTTCAGGCCATCAAATCGGCCACGCCGTCGAAGATTGAGGCGATCGACATGGGCCGGCGGGGCTTGCACAACGATGGCTCGGACCTGTTGCGGGAACGCCTGGACGGCAAGATCACGGTCGACAACGAAACCGCCCGGCGTCTGTTCACCCTGGTCTGCATATTGCAAATTCGGAACTAGGGAACATGATACCGCCCGCCCCCATTTCGTCACCGGGCTCGTCATCGGGCTTGTCATCGGGCTCACCGCCAGGCGCGCCGCCAACCTCACGCCCCAACAGCGTGCTGTTCGCCTGCAATTTCAATTCCGTGCGTTCGGCAATGGCGGAGGGGCTGGCCAAGCATATGTTCGGCGATAAGATCTATATAGATTCCGTCGGTGTACGCCAGGGCAGCGTGGATGGTTTTGCCGTCGCCGTGATGGCCGAACTGGACATCGACATCGCCTATCACGAGGCCAAGACTTTTGATGATCTGGAAGATACCTCGTTTGATCTGGTGATCAGCCTGACACCGGAAGCACAGCATAAGGCGGTGGAGTTGACCCGGACCATGGCCGTGGACCTGGAATACTGGCCCAGCCTGGACCCCACCGGCATTGATGGCAGCCGCGAAGTCATGCTGGATGCCTTCCGCCAGGCCCGCGACGACCTGGCCCGCAAGATCAAAGCGCGCTTTGGCGATGATGAGGTCGAGACCTAAGCAGGTCGACCGCCATGTGCGCTATGTCTTAGGCTTCGAGAATAATATCAGAAAATGCTAGCGATCCGGTTTTGACGCGAAGCCGGAATAGCTCATATTTCTCGTTTATATCGACGTGGCTATATTCTGTTCCCATTGCAATTCCCGGTCATAACTGAGACGCTTTCGCTTTCGCTGAATGGCGCTGCGGGCGTGCCTGCAGCTGAAACCGCAATCGACGCCGTGCAATCGGCGGTCAAATTCGTTGCGCCGGTAAATCCCACATTCGCCTGTCCGCCGGCCCCACTGGTCGCCGTCCCGCGCGCGAGCGTGCCACAGGGTGGGCCGCCGGTCACCGTGAACGTTACCCCCGCAACAGCCGTCGCGGCACCACCAGGCGGCCAGAAAGGCGAGATTAGAGACTGCATATTAATCGTTGAGGCACCGCCTTCCGGAATGTCGGCGGGACGGGCATAGAGCCTCAAATCTTCGTAGCCACCACAGCCCGTGATGAACAGCATCCCAGCGAGTAGCAGCCACTTCGCCGCAGAATGCTTCATAATTGGAAGAATATTGTTCATGATTAGATATCCCTCAATATCGAACCTCAACCATCAATTCCTAGAAACCTACAGTTCCAAACAAATCGTAGGCGCAGTCTACTGCGAAAGACAAGGAATTTCGCTATGCCGCTACATCGACGCCAAAAGGAAAGAGTCTGAACTCAAGGGCCACTCTACACGGATATCATCGTATCGCCAGAGGCGCGCAGGGTGCGCGATCAGCCAAATTTTGCCAAAAACTTGACGATGGCGCGGGTGCGGTCCGTGAATAATTTGGGGATGAAATAGCTGCCCGCAGCGCGGTGGCCGACTTCGCCAAAGGTGGGATAGGGCCAGATGGCACCGGCCATGGTGCCTATTTTGAAGCCTTTTTCCACCGCCAAGACCCAAGGTTGGATCAGATCGCCGGCATGGGGCCCGACAATGGTGGTGCCCAAAACGCGACCGTTCTTTGCCGTGATGATTTTGATCAGCCCGGTCGTGTCGCGCTCCGCCTGGGCCCGGTCATTCTCGGCGAAGGGAAAGCGCAGAATACGAATTTCCCCCGCTTCGGCTCTGGCAGCTGCTTCCTGCAGGCCCACCTGAGCCAATTCCGGATCCGTATAGGTGACCCAGGGGATGGCCGTCTGCTTGGCCTTGGCGGGCAGGCGAAAGAGGGCGTTGCGAATGACAATACCGGCATGATGGCCCGCCACATGGGTGAACTGCAAACCGCCTGCAACATCACCAATGGCAAAGATCTTTTTGTTCGAGGTACGCAGGCGCGGATCTACTGCAATGCCCCGGGGGGAATAGTCCACACCCGCGGCCTCCAAATTTAGGTCTGCGACATTGGCCTTGCGCCCGGCGGCGACGAGTATGTGGCTGCCCGATATAACCTGGCCGTCATCCAGGTGAACGGCGATGCCGCCATTTTGCCCTGGCGCGACGCTTTCGACATTTCGCCCGGTCAGGATATTGACGCCTTCACCTGCCAGGCTGTTATGCACCACCCCGGCCATTTCAATGTCATCATTGGCAAGAATACGGAACTTTTCGATCAGGGTGACCTGCACCCCCAGACGTTGGTGGGCTTGGGACATCTCAACCCCAATGGGGCCGCCGCCAATGACAACCAAATGCGCCATGGGGGCATCATACTCAAAAATAGTTTCGTTGGTCAGATACGGCACCTGATCCAGGCCCGGAATGGGCGGCACGAAGGGGGAGGAGCCCGTCGCGATGACAAAGCGCCGCGCGGTTATGCTTTGTCCCGCGACGTCCACTTCTTTCCGGCCGGTGAAACGCGCAGCACCTTCAATGACATTGACCCCAAGGGCACGAAAGCGTTCCACGGAATCATGCGGTGCGATACCCGCGATAACGTCACGTACATGCTGGCGTACCGCCTTCACATCGACGCCGGGGTCGGCCGCGGTCAGTCCGAAACGACCGGCGGTTTCCATGTTGTGTGCGGATTTGCCTGCCGCCAGTAAAGCCTTGGACGGCACACAACCGAAATTCAGGCAATCCCCACCCATCAGATGCCGTTCCACCAAAGCAACCGAGGCACCCATCTGAGAAGCCCCCGCAGCGACACTCAACCCGCCGGAGCCCGCGCCGATAACGCAGATATCCACCTCAATCGGTGCGCTCATTCCGGTGGCTCCACAATTTTGTTTTGTGACTTGTTTTGCCGACGCGTCTGATACTTCTTGTAGATTAATGGCAATGTCGCCAGGGCGGCCAAGCCAAACAGAGCGGTCAAAATATCCTGGCTCAGAATGGATCCCGCTGACAGTTCTTCGCCGCTCTCCAGCAGACTATCCAGGCCGGTTCCCACCTGGGCAAAGACAAAGGTCGCCGGAATGATGCCGATGAAGGTCGCCAAAACATAATCCCGCAGGCGGACCCCCAGGAAGGCCGGGACGAGGTTAACGAGGAAAAACGGGAACAAAGGTATCAATCGCAGGATCAGCAGATAATTAAAGGCGTTCTCCTGAAATCCCGCCTCCATCTTCAACAAAGCCGGTCCGGCCCTGGCCCGCAGTGGATCGCCCAGGGCAGTCTTGGCAATGAGAAAAATGGCCGTCGCACCCACCGTCGCGCCAATGGTCACCAGGCCTGTCGCCACAATACTGCCGAACAAAAATCCGCCCGTGATGGTCAGGATCAGGGCACCGGGCAGGGAAAACGCCACCATAACCACATAGGCGAGGACAAAACAAAGTCCCATGAATGCAGTATGGCGGGCGACGTATTCGGCCAGATCTGCCCGATAGAGGCGCAAACTATCCAGGCTCAAGAACCGGTCGCCGCCCAAGGCGACAAAGGCGATCAAGCCGGCCACCAACACCAAAATCGGCCACATACGGCGGAACGACAATATTGGCTGTGGTTTTTTAGCGGTGTGATCATCCACGTCGCCGTGTTCCTCCCCAGCCATGGCTATGCCCCATTTAATCCTTACCCATCTTAACTCATAACATAGCTTGTATTAAGACAGATATCGCGCGAATTTCAGTGGGGCTGATGAAAAAGTGATGCGGGTAGGCGGCACCTTTGACGAGGTAAGTTGGTAAACTTGCAGAATCCCGAATTTGCCGTCCGCCTGGCGTTGACTTCTGCTAATCGAAACCGTATACAGCGCGTCTTGTTTTGGCCCCTGATGGGCCGGATATTTTTATGGAGGTTGAAGGGTGAAACGTACCTTCCAACCCAGCAGATTGGTTCGCAAACGCCGGCATGGCTTTCGTCATCGCATGGCCACCGTTGGCGGTCGCCGTCTTCTGGCTAAACGCCGGTCGAGAGGCCGTAAGCAACTTTCGGCATAGGATGCCGCCGGCCCAGATTCCTATGGCTTCGTGTGATTTTCAATAGGACCTTGGCATAGGTGGACCGATGCGTAACGAATTGGGGCAGGTTGAATTAGGGCTCGTGCGTCTGAAAAGGCGCGCGGACTTTTTGCGTGTGGCAAGGTCCGGTCGGCGATTTGCCGCCTCGGGCCTGGTTTTACAGGTCGCAGATCGGCACGCCCCTGACGACTGCCGCGGGGATGTTCCAGCACCCGCTGGCGGAGCGTCTAATAGATCGGAGTCCGCTGTGGGCATAGGTTTTACGGTCAGTAAGAAAGTTGGCAATGCCGTAGCGCGAAACCGCGCCAAGCGGCGTTTGCGCGCTGTTGTGGCCGAATTGATGCCAACCCATGCTGTCCCGGATCGTGATTATGTGCTGATCGGACGGAAGGCGACCCTTGACCGGCCTTATGCAGATTTACTGGCGGATTTAAAGCGGGCCTTGCGGCGGACCAAAAGCCTGGTCGTTGACCAGGGTGGCCAAGACGGCCAAAGCGGCCAACAGTCTCTGGCGGCGTCATGACAATTCGTGCCATTTCGCAATTCCTTGAGGCGCTTGCCGGCTATGTCCTGCAAGGCCTGATCCAAACCTATCGTTACCTGCTGGCACCTTTGTTGCCGACCAGGTGCCGGTACCTGCCCACCTGCTCCCACTATGGCTTGGAGGCGATCCAGGTACATGGCCCTGTGTACGGCAGCTGGTTGACCTTGCGGCGTTTCGCCCGCTGTCACCCTTGGGGCGGGCACGGTTATGACCCGGTGCCGCAGCAAACGCCTGAGCCGATGTTGGGATCAACATCAATAACGGCAGTAAAACCAACATCCATCTCTGTTAATAAAGCGACCCCATATGTCTGACCAACGTAATCTTATTATCGCGATCGCACTGTCCCTGGCTATTCTGCTGGGCTTCCAGTTCTTCTGGGAAGCGCCCCGGCAGGAGCGCGCCCAGCAAATGGCCCAGCAGCAACAGGCCGATCAGCAGGCAGTTAGCGGGACCACCACGGGTACGGATGGCTCCATGATACCGGCAGCACCAGGTATGGCGGCAACTTCAGGCGGTACCACAACGGGGAACATCCCCGGTGCCCCGGCCCAGGTCCCACCCGGCGCCTCCCGCGATGCCGCGTTAAAGCTGTTGCCAAGGTTGCCGGTCAATGGGGCCCGACTGGCCGGCTCCATCGCCCTGAAAGGCGCGCGGATAGATGATCTGACGATGATCGACTACAAGGACACCATTGCCGATGACAGCCCCGCCGTAACGCTGCTATCTCCCAATGGTGCACCAAACCCGTATTTCAGCCAGTTTGGTTGGGTTTCCGTTGGTGGCCTGAAGGTGCCGGACGGCAATTCTGTCTGGCAGGCCGATCATCCCTCGCTCCAACCCTC
>ENA-OREN01002004-OREN01002004.1-marine-metagenome-genome-assembly--contig:-NODE-2004-length-22023-cov-10.834321_pt1 | contig 22023 bp, 23 predicted proteins | sample MGYA00248624_ERZ508555 | MGnify/ENA primary metagenome ERZ508555 (study PRJEB26222, sample SAMN06267773) | marine metagenome | isolation source: Saanich Inlet, British Columbia, Canada | place...
TCTGTCAACATTGATCTAAACTTTGGCATTTTAAAAATTTTATTATTTTTACCAACCCTATCAGACCAATAAAGCACAGGCCCTTTGGATGTTCGTTGAATTGCAATAGCAATAAATAACATTATAATCACCAACGATAATAATAATAATACGCCAAAAAATAAATCAAAAACTTGTTTCAGTGGTAGTTTCAAGTACTTCTCCTTCGATAAAAGTTCGATAAAATTCAGCAGCTGGGTAATAAATATGTTATCAGTATCAGACTCTCCTTCCTTAACACCTTAGCGATCATATTAGTCTTACCTACCGGAGATGTAGACTCTAATAGCACCAAATTTCCAGACCTGATTGTAATCCTCCCATTTCTAACGCTTGCTAAAAATAGAATCTCCGTTGTTTAAATAGCCTCAAGTAGATTTCTTGGTGGAACTCCACCAATCGAACTATGGGGTTGTTCGTTACTATATACCCATATCCATTCGGCTGCTAACGATTGAGCGCACTCAATCGAATCAAAAATGTACATATTTAATCATTCGTTTCTTGCAGTTCTGTTAAATCTTTCAATGTAAGCATTCTGAGTTGGTTTACCAGGTTGTCTCAATACCCATTGCTTGTGCCCATTCTCTGAACGCATGAGATATATATTAAGCCTCCTTTGTGTTTTCGACAAATAAAGTCAACATCCTCTCCATTTTCTTTTAGTTCTTGTGCTAAGGTTAAGCAGCGCAGCACATGCCCCGCACCCATTGTAAGTGAAGCATCTACACGAAATACAGCCTTCAACCCGGCTCTCCACTTTTCTCTAGTGCCTGATGCATTAATTCTGCACGCTTCCAATCCTCTAGCGTATCTATGTCTTGAACTAAGTGTCGTGGTAAAATATACGGCGTGGCGTCCTTTGAAAAAAGTGGTTTTTGCTGTTTAAAGGCCTCCGCCTTACCCCAGTAAAATTGGCCTGCATCATGATAGGATTTTTCCAGATCTTGTGATCGTGTTTCAAAGTGATTAGGATAGAACATCTCTACACGGTTTTCCTGTGTGGTTTTAAATGCTCTTTGGATTGGAAATGCAAAACTTGTTACTGTAAAACAATAATCTGCTTTTTCTCTTTTCATTTGCTCGTATGCTTTTCTGATGGCATCCGCTCGCACAAATGGTGCTGTTGCATAAAGACAGCAGACTTCTAATGGTGACTGACCTTGGGTATTAAACCACTCTATCGCATGCTTAATAACAGGGATAGTAGTGGTGTAATCATTTGCCAAGGATTTAGGACGTACAAAAGGCACACTTGCGCCAAAAGATTTTGCTATTTCTGCTATTTCAGCATCATCGGTTGATACAATGATTTCATCGAAACATTCTGAGGAAATTGCAGCTTTGATAGAATAACCAATCATCGATTGACTACAGAAACTTTTGATATTTTTACGAGGAATGCGTTTACTGCCTCCACGTGCTGGAATCACGCACAGTCTCATACTAAAACCTTTTTTAATACATTTACCACTTTACGATGTTGAGCAGTTATACAGACTCTGATGTCAAAATTAACTTTATCTTTCAAAAATTCATTGACCAAGGGCATCTTTATTACCTCTGGCCTTGTTCCAAATACGATTAATACTTTTTTCAGATAGTTATTAGTTATCTCTTGATTGCCTTCCAATTCATCCTCCATACTAACAGCCCTTTTATTTATAAAATCTAACGCTCGCATCTATAGTGGTCCATTAATCTTGGACACATTTCAAGCCACTTTTTCCAATTCAGCCATCTTTTGAGTGGGTGTCATACACCCAATCTCTGAATAAATCCTTTAATTTTAAAAAATGTAATTTACCTATTATAAAAAAAATACCTTTAAAGATTGCAAATATCTAAATATTTTTTAGTCATATCTAAGAATGTAGGCATACTCTTAACTCGAACTACCCCTCTATTCGCCAGTTTTTTATACAGGTGCTTATCTGTTGCAATTTGAACAATTTTAGACACAACATCATTTATATTGTATGGGTCAAAATATAATGCTGAATCTGTACATACCGTTTTAGCAAATTGATAATCAGATGTTAGAATTGGTTTTTTCATTATCATCGCCTCAGGATAAGAAGCAGTAAAGCTTTCTACTAATGTTGGTAAAAAGAGCGCATCTGATTTAGAATATAAATATGGGCAATCTTTCAAATCAACAGGTCCAACATTTAATATTAATGGGCTATTATAATTAAACTTCTTTATAAATAAATCGTGAGGCAACGTCAAAATAAATTTTATTTTGACATCAATATCATTGTCAGACAATATATCAACTATTTCATTAATAATATCAAGATTCTTATGGGGATAATAAGAGGAAATTGTTACAAACCAAAACTCATTAACCTTCTTAGAGGGTAATAAATTGATATTTTTTATATTACCAGAGAAAGTGGGATGATAACTCCCATAAATAACTGAAATCTTATCCTGCGATACATCTATAAATTCAGCAAACCTTTTTTTCATGTCATCAGTTTGAACAACATATAAATCTGCATTATTCTTTAATAATACCCTGTGGTAATTTTTTTTAAAATTAAGTATTAGTTTTTCAAAAAAAGGCAATTTTTTTATATATGGCAAATCTCCATACAAATACAATCCATTTGCAAAGCCCATTACATGATGACTTTTAGGCTTCCAGTATGTTGGCCCAAATAGCGAAAAAACGCAATCAGGCTTAATTTGACTCTCCAGTAATGATAGCTGATTAGACACCCTGTTAAAGAAAGGCACAATTGAAGGGTTATCGACTCGATAAAAAATAAAATTTTTCGTAAACTTATACTCTTCAATAGATTCAGATAAGGCTGGAGGTAAGAAAACAAAATAATAATTTTGACTAAAACTCTTTAGGCCTTCAATAAATGTACTTGCCACTTGCAGTGCACCCCCGCCTCTCAGATTGGATGCATTAATTATCAATCTTGACATGTTCTATTTAACACTATTCAGCTTATTTAACAAATACTCATTAACATCAATAAAGGAGTCAACATCAATTATATTACTCAATTTTACAATGTTAGCTTTTGATAATGGAATCTCTTTAGAGTAAGTATTGCTGGTACTAACACAGTAACCATTTTTAGATAATATTTTTAATATATTCGACAAGGATTGACCTTTTCCGCTTCCTATATTGAGAATATTAATACTTACAGATGGATCTATAAGAAGTTTTTCATAAATATCAACAACATTATTAATATGAATAAAATCTCTTACAGATTCCCCATTATTAAATATAGATAATACTTTTTTACTCAGATAACAATCATGGATTTTACGAATAATTGAGAATTCATCATTACCGCCATACATATTAAACACCCTTGCAATTGTAAGGTTCAGTTTATACTGGCAACATATCTGCTCTAAAAATTGCTCATTAAGGTGCTTAAGTGAAGATGGAATACTAACTGGACATGGTTGAGATTCTTCATCTGTTATTGAACTATCTCCATATACAGAACTACTACTAGTATAAATAATCTTATTTATTTTTACACTACTGTCAATCAAATATTTCAATACTCTTACTGTTAAGGATATTGACATGTCCACATATAGAGGTGGATTTTCAAATGATTTTAATTGCGTTGACGGTTGAAAATTATTAAAAACCACATTGATTTTATTTCCATTATATTTATCTAATTGAAAAAGTGATTTCAATAAAGATTCTGAAGACAGTAAATCAGCAGTATACAATCTCTTAGAAAGGGCAGAAGACAAGTTACTTCTTTTCCCTATGATTATTGTTGTTGTTTTATCAAGATTTTCCATATTATTATCAAATCACCTTATTCATGATTTTATCTGATATTTCCTTAATTTATCTAATTCTTAAAACTAAAAGTAACTCCACCTTTCGTCCCGTTTTGCCATAAGTCTTTTAAGGTTATCCTTATCAGATTCATTCGTACACCTAAAATCTAACACTACCTACTACTTTAATACCATTAACAAAGATAAAGACATAAATCCAATTAGAAAGTCTAAAAAGCATGTTTATTTATTTTACAAAAATAGCAATTAATACAAATAAAAATGCTGTAAAAAAATAACTACTTATCCTGCCAAACAGGACTGAATAAATATTTTCCATCCATAATATATTGTCGTGCTCATTGTCCATTGACTTACTTAACATTGGATCTAAATAAAATGCAACCAAAAGTGCGCCAATCCCATGAAAAAAAGGTGTAATTTGACTCAATGTCAATCTATTCTCATAAAATATGTTTGACAGTAAGAATGCAAAGAAAAATCCAGACGAGAGAAAAAAGTAAGCTGTAAATGATGTTAAAAACTTTTTCTTATTCACTACCTTTGTATGAAAATTAATATTAATATCGATAAATTTTTTATTTTTATTTTTAAATAAAGCTAAATATATAGATCTTGGAATCCTAGTATTCTGATAATTTGAAATTACTTTTTGAAAAAAACCTTGAGATAAATTTAGTTTAATTAAAATCAAAAAGGATATCAGGGCTGAAATAAATAACGCCAACGAAGCCATTAGAGAGTAATTTATTATACTAATTTTAGATTCAACCAAAAAAGCAAGAGCGGGTAAGAATAAAACCAGCAAAAATCTACTAGCAGTAAAAACTGCTTGTTGTAACGAATACCCTAATGCTATTTGATTCATAGTTTTTCCCGCCACTCGAGAGCCGAAAGAAAAAACCTCAATTACTTGCAAGAGTACAAAGCAAACAATAACAACTGATACTAGTAATAATTCCATAGAATTAACTAACCTTGAAGGTTATTTTCATAATTACAACCCTTATTGTAAAATTATCTAAAAGATGTTTTATTCATTTTATCGAGAGATTTTTTTGTTCTAAAGCCGAGATTAAACAGTTTATTTGAAGAATAGCAATCATCTCCAAGTAACTTATGGATTTTATACTTAAGCCTCTCACTCATTAAAGAAATAATATTAAATAAAAATATTGGCACACTCCAGTTACAAGGTCTTTTGTTCAATATGCCACGCATGGAATTGTAAATTTCACGAGAAGAGTACGGCTTGCCATCTGTTGCTATAAAAATTTCTCCATTAGCCCTATCATCTTCAGCAAGAAAAAAAATTGCACGAACTAAATCATCTACATGAATCATAGAGCGTCGATTTCCCACTTCAGGAAGTGGCGGAAACCACCCCAGCTCAATCCCTGATAACATTAAATTTAAATTACCTTTGGCATTTGGTCCATAAACCAGAGCAGGTCGAATAATTGACACATGCATATTAGACTTCCTCCCTATTTCTAATAACTTTATTTCAGCCTCTCGTTTAGTTCTTCCATAAACCCCATCAGGAGAGCTTTGATCAATTTCAGTCATGCATTCACCTGATAATGCACCTCCACCGGCTTTGACACTACTAACAAAAATGAACTTTTTCACTCCACTTTGAACTGCAAGCTCAGCTAACTCAACTGTAGCATCTACATTTACTGATTGGTATATTTTCTCAACTTTAGAAGGGTTATTCAAATCATGTGCAAAGCCTGCAAGGTGGAAGACGGTATCTACCGATTTCAATGCAGACAAAGGTATTTTATCTCGACCAAGACTACAGACAGTGGTTTCATAATTTAGATTTATTTTTCGAAGTAGTAGACTGATCTCACACTCCGTATTATTTAACAATCTAAGCAGTCTACTTCCAACAAATCCTGATGACCCTGTAATCAAATATCTTTTCATGCGGACCTACCCAATTAAAATTTTGGTTAAATCGTTGATTATTAGCTCTTTACTGAATGTAGTCTGAGATAATTTATCATTATTTACGGTAAAACTATTTTTTTTACTTTTCGACATATCTATACATTTTTCAAATACTTTCGAAATTAGGCTTATATTTGACGGGTCCACATGAAGCCCTAAATGATTATCCTTTACAATATCTGCTGTATCGCCATTTATGATAGCAAGTATAGGCTTTTTAGCTGCAATATAGCTCTGAATTTTAGCCGGCACAGTAACTGAAAAAATTGACTCATCAATTAAAGATACAATTAAAAAGTCACTGGCTTTATAAAATTTAGCCATATCTTCACGAACTTGTTTTCCATGGAATACAATGCGTGGATTGTTATTTGAAAGCTTTTTTAAATTGACCAAATTAGAGCCATCGCCAATAATATTTAATTGTGCTTTCTTTTGGTATTCATTTGGTAATAAACAGAAAGCATTAATAATATTCTCTAAATTCTGCACTTTTCCTATATTCCCTGCAAAGGTGAAATGAACTTTTTGAGTTTTACTCAGAACGATAGGGGCTATATCTATATCCAGATCATCCGCCCAATTTGGAGCATAGCTAAACCTTAAGCCTTTCTTAATATATGGTTTTAACTTTGATTCAAAACCTTTACTTGAAATAGCAATAGCAGTAATATTATGATACATAAATTTTACAAAAACATCTAAAAATGCAGAAAGCACTTTGATCTTTTTGAAACCATACGCATAAACACTGTCAGGCCAAACATCTTGAACCCAAAGCATAGTTGGCTTTTTATAGAGTTTACGAATTACAACTGCCGGTAACATGTCTGTTAGTGGGCCTAAATTAAACCCGAAAACGTAATCATATCTTCTGCCAATAAAAATTGCAGCAATACTACCAAAAATCATAAAGTTTATATATTTTAATATTTTTTTAATTGCACTGTCCTTATAGCCCGTAACAGCGTGCAATCTAAAAATATTTATACCCTTGTATTCACATTTTCGAAAAAAACTATTTTTATAGCCTGAAAAAACCTTTCCCAGTGGATAGGTTGGAGCCAAAGTCAACACATCAACATCGTGCCCTTTATCTTTCCATGATAACGCAACATCATTTATTTTAAATTCTTCAGGGTAGAAGCATTCTGTGACAATTAATATCTTCTTAGACACTAATACTTTTTCCAAACCACTCTATTTACGTAATCAGTATAGCTGTGAATAATGCGTACAATTTTATCAGATACATTTGGAACACTGTAATCTGCCACCTGCTGCATTGATCTTTCTTGACCACGCGGTTGGTTTTCCAAAATATCCAAAGCCCGCATTATCGATCTCAGCTCCAAGCCAACCATCATAACAGCAGCCTCTTCCATGCCTTCTGGCCTCTCATGTGCTTCGCGAATATTTAGAGCGGGGAAATTAAGGATAGATGACTCTTCACTGATTGTTCCACTGTCAGAAAGTACTACTTTTGCAGATATCTGAAGTTTATTGTAATCCTTAAAGCCTAAAGGTTTTAATAATTTAACATTCTTATGGAAACTTACGCCAGTATCATTAATCTTATTTTTCGTTCTAGGGTGTGTAGAGACAATTACTGGAAGATTGTAATATTCCGCAATATGATTGAGCACACCAACAAATTTTATAAAATTATCATCAGAATCAATATTTTCTTCTCTATGTGCACTAACAACAAAGAATTTATTTTTATTAAGTTTTAATCTATCAAGTACATTTGATAGCTCAATACCCTCCTTGTAGTAGCGTAACACCTCATTCATTGGGCTGCCAGTCTTGATTATCATGTCTGGAGGCAAGCCCTCACTAAGCAAGTATTCACGTGCAATAGCACTATAGGTTAAGTTAATATCCGCTGTATGATCAATTATTCTTCTATTGATCTCTTCAGGAACACGCTGATCGAAACAACGATTACCGGCCTCCATATGAAATACTGGGATCTTTCTCCTTTTAGCAGGAATTACCGCCATGCAACTATTAGTATCTCCAAGAATGAGTAATGCATCGGGCTTAACCCTCTCTAAAACTTTATCAACTTCAATTATTACCTTTCCAATAGTTTCGGCGCTACTCTCTCCAGCAGAATTTAAAAAATAATCAGGCTTTCGAATTTCCAAATCATTAAAAAATATCTCATTCAATTCATAATCATAATTCTGACCAGTATGAACTAAAACATGATCACAATAATTATCCAGTTTAAATATAACTCGAGAAAGTCTTATTGTTTCAGGTCTAGTTCCAATGACTGTCATTATTCTCATCTTCTTCATCTTAAATCTCACATGTAATAGTATCTGAACTATTTCTGTTAAAAATTTCATTAGCCCATAACATTACCGTTAATTCGCTATCTCCAATATTAGTAATATCATGAATCCATCCAGGTACTGTATCTACAACACTTAGATCGTCTCCATTGGTAATAATTTCAAAAGTATCCTTGCTAATTATATGTCTAAATCGAAAACGAGCAACCCCCTTTACAACTAAAAATTTTTCAGATTTAGAATGGTGATAATGACCACCCCTAGTTACACCAGGGTATGCAGTAAAAATGGAAAACTGTCCACTATCCTTAGTTTTAAGCATCTCTGAAAATATACCGCGATCATCCTTAAAAGTAGGTAATAAATAAGAAAATTTCTCTGGTGAAAGATAGCTAATATAGGTTGAATAAAGCGCATGAATCAATCCATTTCCAACCCTCTCGACAACTAAAGATGTTCGACAATTACTAAAAGACTCAATTTGGCTAGCCAACTCTCCAAGTTTAATCTTATACTCTGGGTGAACTTTAAGATTTTTTTTCTTATCTTGATACTGAATTACATCCATAAACTCCTTAACTACATCATCTATGTAAACCAAGACTAACTCTTTAGAGTTATCATTAATTTGAATTGGTAAGCCATTAGCCATGTTGTAACAAAATGTTGCCACTACAGAATTATAATTAGGCTTACACCATTTTCCAAACACTCCAGGCAATCGATAAATAAATATAGGGTTACCTGTTTCAAGCTCAAGTCTTTCAACAGCTAATTCGGCAGACCGTTTACTCTCACCATAAAGGGTTCCATTTCCAGCCTGAGTAGATGATACAAAAATCAATGGAACATGGCGATTCGTGGCTTGAATTTCGTCACATAATAACTGGGTTAACCCCTCATTAGCCGCCTTAAATGCCGAATTATCTGTAGGTCTATTTTCTCCAGCCAAATGAATAACGGTATCTGCTTGTTTAACTAATCCTGATAACTCTTCAATTGAGTTGTCACGAGAAAATGTAAGTATTTCATACGTCTCAATCTCGTCCAAGTGGACAATCAAGTTTTTACCAATAAAGCCGTTAGAACCTGTTACCAGTACACGCACACTACTCCTCTGGATCAATAATCACACCCTTGGCCGCGGCCTGAATAAATTTTAATTTATTGAGTAATTGTTTCATTCCATCTATATTTAATTGTACTGTATTGTCGGAATTATATTCGCATGCATTTGTTATGCCCTCCTCTCCAATATCGGTATATTTTGCGTAATTTAAATCTCTTAGGTCGGGAGGAATTCTGTAGTAATCACCTAAATCAATAGCACAAGACATTTCCTCCTTAGAAAGTAATGATTCGTACTGCTTCTCCCCATGTCTAGTACCAATAATACGGGTAGGATGGTCACCCTTCCCCATTAATTCGCACAGTGCCTGCGTCAGAACCTCAATTGTAGCAGCGGGTGCTTTTTGTACAAATATATCACCAGGCGTCCCGTTGTTAAATGCATATAAAACCAGATCAACTGCATCATCTAGTGTCATCATAAATCTAGTCATGTCTGGATTGGTAAGCGTCAACTCTCGATTACTATCCATTAGTTCAACAAATAAAGGAATTACAGAGCCTCGTGAGGCCATTACATTACCATAACGCGTACCACAAATCACAGTATCCTCCCCTCCTTGCCTTGACTTTGCAACGATAACCTTTTCCATCATTGCTTTTGAAATTCCCATTGCATTGATTGGATAAACAGCTTTATCAGTACTTAGACAGATTACACGCTTCACATTCGCATTAATTGCTGCAGTTAATACATTATCTGTGCCAATAATATTAGTTTTTACAGCCTCCATAGGGTGAAATTCACATGATGGGACCTGTTTTAATGCGGCAGAATGAAACACATAATCAACACCTTTAATCGCATTCATTATTGAGTCGTAATCTCTAACATCTCCAATATAGAATTTAAGTCGCTCATCTCCATACCTCCGCCTCATATCGTCTTGTTTTTTTTCATCTCGACTAAATATTCTAATTTCTTTAATATTTGAACTTAAAAAACGACGTAAAACAGCATTACCAAATGATCCTGTACCTCCCGTTATTAGTAAGGTCTTATTATTAAACATTCTTTACTCCCAATCATTAATATATAAAAAATTACTTCTGGCTTACTTCAGATTTATCAAGTGCTTATTACACCTTTCTTTTCTTAAATTATTTTCAATACAACAACTTGGTAAATTTTTATTAATTACTGATATTTTGAGACTCTGTATCTTTTCTAAATAAATATTTACGCTGCTCATACATAAGCAATCCTACAAGTTGTTACCTTTTAAGAAAAATTGTATATTAATGATAAATATCATGACAATACATTTAATTTTAATTATTAAAATAGGGTGTCGATTAAGGGCTATTTTAAAGATTTTTTTTGCCTGTTTTTTCTTGTTTAAAATATAAAACGCCATCGCCCTATTGTAATTGAGCCAATACATGTGCCGATGCACATTCAGGTCAGATATTTCTTTTTTGTAATTTTTCTCAAACGAATTAAGAACTTGTATTGTACGCTTTGGATTGCTTGTATTACCCCCGCCAATCCAATAATATCCAAGTGCTTTAGGTATTTTTTCGAAATTATTTGTAATTTTAGCTACGCGTAACCACGCATCATAATCCTCTATAGCAATTAAATCTTGATCCTCTTTAAATCCTTTAATCTTATTAAAGATAGTTTTTTTTATTATTACACTTGAAGTGACAATAGCATTCCCCCCTACAATAAGATCTTTAAATACTGGACTTTGTAATCTACGAGTTCGGGCCCTACTTAAAAAGACTTGTTGATTTGGCTTTGTTGCTAACAACATATCGTGGTAAACCACATCAGCCCCGCCCTCTAAGGCTTTTACTGATAGCTCTAATTTTTGACTTGTCCACCAATCATCTGAATCTAGAAAGGCAATCCATTTTCCGTTGGAAGCATAAATCCCAAGATTTCTTGATGCGGCAATAACACCATTGTTGTTAATTTTTAAAAGTCGTATACGCTGATCATTCAGATCTTTCAACATAGCGTCGGTGTCATCTGTAGAATTATTATCAACAACAACCACTTCCCAATTTTTATAAGTTTGGGATAAAACTGACTTTAAAGCCCTTTTTAGATCCTTAGATCTATTATAAGTCGGAATAACAACAGAAACTAAATCTAGCATTAGTCTTTATTCTTAAGACAAAAATAAATCAAGTCATCTAATTCTTGATTAACAGAATTATCTTTACTTGGCACAAATCCTATGCTAGTCAATTTTTCTGTACTATAATCAAGTGAATCAAAAAATGAAAAATTATCATCTTGATTTTGTTTAATTTCAAGCACTACTCCTGTTAATTTGGCATAGCGCTGAGAAAATTTTTGACTCATTTCCAAAATGCTTGGTGCCCAGTTACCCCCAATATTAAATAAATAATTATCTGCATGTTCCAAATGGCATTCGGTCAAATGAATAATAGCACTACAAACATTTGTTAAAGAAACAAAGTCCCTTTTTTGTCTACCTAAGGAGTTTAACGCCAACTTCTGCTGATTAACTGCCTGTCTGCACAAATCATTAACCAGCAACATCCAGCAATTCACGTCATTATAAACAGGGGGGCCAAAGGCATTTGAAAGTCTAACTACTACGCCTTCGATACTGCCTTTTTTACTTTCTATTAAAACTGCATCCTCTCCAGCTTGATGACTTGTGGCGTAAGGATGTGTACCTTTAGTGGGACTATCTTCTGTTATTCTTCCAGACAATGGGGCACCATAAACATGTATGGTTGAAAGATAAATAAATCGACCTACCTTTTGTTTAATTGCTGCCATTAATAAATTAGCTGTTGCAATTCCATTTACCTGAAGAGCCATATCCGGATCATCTTCACAATCTTTCGCATTCATGCCCGATGCATGAATAACAACATCAACACCACGCATAATATTGTCAAGTGATTCAGATGAGTCCCAATGGGTGATAACACTACTAACACCAAGTAATTGGACTGGTATTTTTTGGGGTTTGCGAGAGCCTAATATTACCCGGTGCTTCGTATTGGTAACAATCGCCTTAGCAAGTCTACCCCCAATATAGCCAAAACCTCCAGTAATTAAAATATTCATCTTAATTACTTATGTTTAATTTCCCAATCATAAGGAATACTAGGGTCTGTTGCTGACTTACGTTCTATTTCACTTGGATCATGTGGTATGGTAGCGCAATTGGCAACTATTGAAGTTTCATCCCCTATCCCCTTCCATCCATTCCAAACCAGAGGCGGAACTGTTATCAGGGAATAATTTTCTGGCGACAAGAAATACTCCTCAACGCAACCACAAGTCTTGCTATCTGGTCTATCGTCAAATAATACACACTTAATTGACCCATGTATTACTGCATAATTAAGTGTCATCTCCTTGTGTAAATGCCAAGCCTTAATAGCATCAGGGTAGGTGCAAGAAAAATATATTTCACCAAATTCTGAAAAAATAGGTGAATCTTTACGTAGCATATGCATTACTTTGCCGCGCTCATCAAAAATTTGATGTAATGGTGTTATTACAACGCCTTCAATCATAATGCCCCTTGATAATAATCTTGTAATTGAGCCTTGGTAGTAGCCTCAATATCCCCCTCATTCATGAAAACTTTATACCATGCAGCGGTCATGTCTAAAGTTTTCTCCACGTTCCACTTTGGCGACCAGCCTAATAGCTGATGCGCCTTATCACAATTTAACTGGAGCAAATTAGCCTCATGCTGTTTTTGATCTAAAGATTCTATCTCAATTGTTCCTTTTCCAATATACTGAACAATACTATTTGCCACCTCTTCTACGGTACGAATTTGTGATGTGGAAGGCCCAAAATTCCAAGACCCTTTAAAATTTTCTGGGTCATTGTACAGTTTTACACCTAAAGCCAAATAACCATTGATAGGTTCCAAAACATGTTGCCATGGTCGGGTTGCGTTTGGATTACGTAGTTTAATTGGTACGCCACTCTGTATTGAGCGCATGCAATCAGGAATAATACGGTCAGTCGCCCAATCACCACCGCCAATTACATTGCCAGCACGTGTAGTAGCCGCACCAAGGCTTTCTCTTTGCGAGAAAAATGAACGGGCATAAGCAGAAAAAACGATTTCTGCAGCTCCTTTAGATGCACTGTAAGGATCATGTCCACCTAGTGGGTCATTTTCACGATAACCCCATATCCATTCAACATTCTCATAACATTTATCAGAAGTAATATAAACCAAAGAACGGACAGAGTCACATTTTCTAACCGCTTCCAGTAAATTTACCGAACCCATGATATTGGTATCAAACGTACTAACAGGATTGGCATAAGATTCTTTGACTAGCGCCTGTGCAGCTAGATGAAACACAAACTCTGGTTGAAAATCTTGCATTGCTTTATTTAAAGCACCCGCATCCCGTATATCGCCCACAATATGCTTTATATTGCTTTCCAGGTTGAGCAGGTCAAAATTATTATGTGCACCTTCTGCTGCTAATGAGAATCCACATACTTCTGCACCCATCTCTTTTAAAAGAAAAGTCATCCACGTACCCTTGAAGCCCGTATGACCCGTTATTAAGACTTTTTTATTACGATAAATATCATTAAACATTAATCCTCCCAAACCATCCAAGTTGCATTGTTATTTTCACACATTTCATTAAGATAATTTTTATCTCTTAACGTATCCATTGGCATCCAAAATCCTCTATGTTTATAAGTATAAATTTGACCATCTTCTGCAAGACTCTTTAAAGGATCTTGTTCAAATACAACACCATCCCCATTACCGATATAATCCAATACCTCTGGCTGGCAAATAAAATAACCGGCATTTATCCACGACCCGTCACCCTTAGGCTTTTCCTTAAACATAGAAACTTGATTATTTTCATTAATATTTAACGCCCCAAATCTCCCTTCAGGTTGTGCTGAAGTCATGGTTACTAACCCTCCATGCTTCTGATGAAATTTTAACGTGTCATTGATATTAAGATCAGTCACCCCATCGCCATAAGTAAGCATAAAAGGCTCGCTGCCAATATGTGCCTTTGCTCTTTTAATTCTCGAGCCTGTCATTGTATTTAAACCGGTGTCTAGTAGGGTTACTTTCCAAGGTTCACTAGAATTATTATGCACCTCCATATTGCCATTAGACATATCAATTGTTACATCGCTCTGGTGTAGAAAATAATTAGAAAAGTACTCCTTGATATAATAACCCTTATAGCCCAATAAAATAACAAATTCATTAATTCCATAATGAGAATAAGTTTTCATAATATGCCATAAAATTGGCTTTCCACCAACTTCCACCATTGGCTTTGGCTTAATATCCGTTTCCTCACTAAGACGCGTTCCAAAGCCACCTGCAAGTATTAATGCTTTCATATTATATTTCCTATATTAAATTAAATATTATTAAGATTTTGGTAAAGAAATTGACCTGATAACATCAAACGGCTTATTGCTTTTTGAAATTTTATTATGCCACTCATCAGAATCTTTACCGTTAAATGCTTGTTTGATATTTTCAATACATGAATCTACATTACCGGGAAAGCATCCATTAAATAAAATAATCTCTTTTAAGGCATATTCTAAATCTGTATCAAGCAGAATTGGTGACACCAGCTTAATTTTTAACCAAGACAATAAAGCTTGACTGTAAAGGTTTGCTACTCTATCAATGAGTCTATTCGCGCGTAAGCCAATATCAATATCAAGTCTTTTGTCAATATCACCGCCAGCAGCCTGGATTAAGAACGCAGAAAGCATTTGTGCCGCCGGCCCCTTTTCAAGACCCCATTTTTCATCGCCACAGCTAGCATATTCTGCATTGTGTATCATACCCGGCTCATCAGAAAAATCTAATCTCAGAGTTTGGTCAGTAATAACTTCAAATACCCGACGCCTAATACCATCATTTCTTACTAACTTTATATGGCAAAAAATATCATCCAACATAAATTTAATTTCAACATGGGCACCACCTTTGTAAAAATCTGTATTAATATCTTTTATTGAAGTGCTACTTGTGAGTACTGTAATTATAGATAATATATGCGGCAACCAATCATAAAATACAGGTAAACCTTGGTCATATTGTTTAAACTCTCCGTGTCGACTTTCTGATTTTGGGTCTGTCCAATTAACATGAATAGACTTAACTTTTCCCGAATTAATAACAAGGTATGAAAAATTTTCCAAATAACTAGCAAAAAGAAATACGTGTGCCGCTGTAAATAGCACGTTTTTTGTGTCGGCCAATTTTGCCAATCTAGAGGTAGCTGCATAAGATAAAGTTACCGGCTTTTCAACCAAAACAGGCACGCCCAGATGAATAATTTTTTCAATAATCAATGCATGGTCACGAGCTGCGTTAACCACAATCGCTCCCTCTATTTTATGAGCCTCTAATTTAGAAATATCACTGTGTACACGAATATCTTGCTTAAAATTTTTTTCCTGTACCCATATTAACATTGCATCTGCATTATGCGCACTATATATTGAAATCAAAGTACTTTTTGCAACAATACCACTCACTGTTTCGGTTAAAACTCTAGCCCACCTACCACCCCCAATGATGGCAATATGATTTAGATAAGGGTTAAAAGATCTAGTATTTACACTCATAAAGGAAAAATTAATTCACAAAATCTTCTTTAGATAAAATATCCAGCACAGGGGCCTTATGTCCATTTTTTACTAAATAACTCTTAATTTCATTTGAAATATGCCATGCTAAGTTCAAAACTGGTGCGTCACTATCTAACAATTCAAAATCATCATCTGAGCGAATTACAATATGTGTTCCTGGTAGATAATGGCCAATTTTTAAAGACCCTGGCTTCTCATACACTGCGGAAATAACATGTTCATCTAATTCAAGCATTTTAACCAAAATTGCCGCACGGCCTGGAAAAGCTTTTGCGCGCAATTTACCATATAAATTAAATTGATTTTCAAGCACCTTTCTCTTTGTTTTTTTCCACTGCTCAATATTACTACGTAAAAGTGTAAAGTCATCAAAAAATTGACTTTCCCGTTTAACCAACTCTTTTCTTTCTACTACACTTTTTTGATTAGCATCAGATTTACCTCTTCCCATAAATACTCTAATATTTCCACCATATCTTGAAGGAAACTCTACATTCAAAAGTTCAAGACCTAAACTTCGTGCCATATAAACGAAAGAAGTATAGCTATACGTTCTTGGATGTTCATGATAAAACGTGTCAAACTGGTTTCTGTCAAGAACAGCCCCTAAATAATGATTTTCTATGACAATCTTAGTATCTTCTTTAAGTAATTTTTTTAATGATTTTAACACCCCTCCCAAATCTTCAATATGGGCAAATACATTGGTAAAAGTTATAATATCGGGCTTTCCTTGACTCTGTACAATCATGTCAGCAACGCTTTCTGATAAGTACTCATTAAACGTTGTGTGCCCCTTTCCTTGTGCATCAATACAAGCATCTGTCGGCTCAATTCCTAACGTAATAGCACCTTTTTCTTGGAAAAAATCCAACAAACTGCCATCATTACAGCCAATATCAAGAACTTTTTTACCCTCAAGAGTGTCAACTTGAAGCTTACAAGAATTCACAAAATCTTTCATTCCTTTTAATACGTCAGCTGTGAATCTTGACCTGTAATGATAATCCTTTGGAAATAAATCGTGCTTTGGAACTTGAAATCTTTGGTGGGCAGTATTACACTGCTTGCAAAATAATATCTCAATTGGGTACTCTCTACAAATCCTATCGTCTCCAACCTTAACAAGATCATCACACATTGGATGCAGACCCAAATCAAGTACAGGGGTTAAATTTTTACCACCACAAACTTCGCAAGTATCAATTTCATGCATATCATTACTCCTTTTTTATAATATTAAAAAAATTTACTTTACTGTAACCTAAGATTAAAAATGGCGACCGCCAATTAGATTATTAAATTTACGGATTATGTATCTAAAAAATGACCAGTAAAATTCTGGGTATAAGCTATTGCTAAGCAATAATTTAAAAAAATGAATATGCCTGTATCCCGATTCTTTTTTGTAAACAAATGCATAAACCATATCAGGAATAAAAGTGCGTAGAGCAAAATTTTTGCATTGCCAATATGTCTTATAGGGTAGTCCATTTTTTCGATATTCATCTAATGCTTCAACCAAACGCACACTTCTAATAAATGGATACATAGGTGCCCACTCTCTAGCGCCAGTCAAACAAACACTTAAAGGTTCGGCATGAAAATATACCTTGGAATTAGGGAAAGCATTAGCAAATATTTTAACATGCGGAAACGTATTATCAAAATGAGAAAATATTTCCTTATCATCTATGGCCTCTTTGTCCAGTACACATGCATTTTCAATCCATTTTTCTCTATTAAACACACTAAGAAACATGCCACCAAGAAAATCAAATGATATTTTAGGGTTGATTAATTCAAAAAAATTCATCTGCCCACTACCCTTCCAGTTAGAAAATCTTTCCATTTTAATTGGTAAGTTTTTCGTATTAAAAGGTTGCTGTTGTTCAAAAACATATTCAGTGGTTAGATGAAAGGAGTTAATATAGAAAAAGTCTACACCATTATTTTGATCTATGGTTTTTAACAAGCGCTCAAATGCATTCGGCATAAGTAAATCATCGTCTCCAATAAGCCATGCATATTCCCCATCTGCCATATTAATTACATTAAGAAAATTTCCCGGTATACCAAGATTTTTTTTATTTTTTTTATATACAATATCAATTTTTTTCTGAGCATGACGAACTACAGCCTCAGTTTCATCGGTTGAACAATTATTTGATACGCAAATTTGAACATCATTTTTGCTATAATTAGTATTTAAAATTATAGAATTTAAGCAATTAGATAAATGTTGGCAACGGTTATAAGTTGGAATGCAAATAGATACTTTCATTTAATACTTTTCTGATTGTTTAATATATATGAAACCATTTCACATAAACTCATTCCATCCGAATAGAGTAAGTCCTTGACTGAGTATCCTGGCTTGAATATTTTATTATTTAAAATATTATCTAGCAACTCTTCTTCATTTTTCGCTATATAGATAGCTTTTGTAAGTAATGTGTTAATATTTGGGTTCTTTGATTTTTTTTCAAAATCATTGAAAGAAAAAAATCTTACGTTATTCTTTAAACATTCAATCATTGCTGAACCTGGGTACCCTATAACAATACTATCCTTTTGGCAATAATCTAATAACTCGCCATACCCAACTTCAACATTATTTTTAGATGGGTACATCGCTAGCTGTTCATACGATCTATACTTAATAAGGTATTCACTCTTACAATTTGTAAAATTATTAAGTATATCAATTATTCTATAAATCATTATTACGTTGTCTATTATCAGATCTGACATCGTCGTATGAAAATTCTCAGGAGGCAATATTATATACTTATACTTTTTTTTCAAACCAAGACATCCTGAAAGGGATTTTCTCCACCCCTTTATACTTAAGTTCAAAATTATTTAACACCCCTTGGTAGTCACAATAATTATTCAATTTTTTATTATGCATTGAAACCACGCCGTGTGGCACAACAAGTGAACGCACACCTGTTATTTTTGCCGCAGCAAGCAAGGAAATAAATACATCATCTGTTGCTCCGGAAGAAATCACTAACTTGACTTTATTTTTTTCAATAAAATCTACTAAAGTGCTTATTCTATTTAAGATATCTGGCAAATATTTAAAAACACTTTCCTCTATCAACTCTACAATCATCTCTCTTGGAATGGAAGTATCTATATTGTTTATATTATCTATAACTACATCTTTTATATCATCAATACGCCAATTAATTCTTTTCGAGCTAAAATTAATTGGCATATATCTACAATCAAATGAATTAGGGATTTTATAAAAATCATCCTTTAGTTTGCCAGCATTCATAAAAATTACATCAATACCTTTATATTTAGCTATTTTTTCAGAAAAATAATATCTAACACTTCTGACTATATTTTTTAAAGTAGAAGTATTTGCTCCTCCCCACCTTAAGGAGTAGTGAGGAACAATCAAGTTAAATTCAACATCAAGATTTTTTCGTTTTGGACTTAATTCAAGCTGTAAATGTTTTGCAATAATATCAACGACTAAAGTTGAGGCATCCAATTTTACAGTTTTGTGTTTATTTATTAACTTAGTTAATGATAAATAATTGATATACAAAGAGCGTAAGAGATGGCCACTTAAAAAGGTAACAAATAGTGGTGAGATGACACTTTCGTGCTCACCCACTCCATTCCAAATTCCATTTACAATATTTTCTATTTCAATATCGTATGACGCTAAGTCCTCTCCAGCTAAAATAGAATCTAATTGATAAAAATTTTCTCTATCTACAGTAAAAATATCCACTTATTTATTATCCATAATTAACTTCAAAACTTATTTTAGTATTATTTGCAATAAAATAAGTTTATGCAAGTCATGCCTGGTCTGACTCATTAAATAAATCATTCTTCATGAGCTATAATATTAAACTTGACCGCTTCCCCTCTTTGAGCATCCTTTAATATAGTTCTTCCTATAACATCTCCTATATATTTAGGCGCAAGACCAAAACCAGGCCTGATACTTTTAACATGTTTATTGGTAATCAGTTCACCGGCTTTAATGTCTTTAACAAAATACAATGAACGACGAAACTTTACATTAGCTTGTTCACTTGATTTTCTACCATAATCAATTTTTCCAAGCGACTCCCATGCAGTTTTAGCCCCTACACACAATTGCTTTAATTCTTCCGATTCAAGTGAAAAAGAATCATCAGGGCCGCCGCCGTTTCGATCTAGAGTTACATGTTTTTCAATAATTGATGCACCTAACGCGACACTAGCTATTGCTGTTGTATTGTCAATTGTATGGTCTGATAATCCCGTCACTAATCCAAACCGCTGCTGCATATCAACTAATGTTCTTAAATTGTAATCTTCTGCTGGCGCAGGGTAGCCGCTCACACAATGCAAGATAGCCAACTCCTTACACCCTCCCTCTCGTGCAGCTTCAATAGCTTCCTGAATCTCCTCTGCATCTGCCATGCCCGTTGAGATAATCATAGGCTTTCCAGTTTGAGCAACATATTTAATTAAAGGCAAGTCAACCGCTTCAAAAGAAGCAATTTTATAAGCAGGCGTATTCAAGTCTTCCAATAAATCAACAGCTGTATTATCAAAAGGTGAGCTAAATATTGTAATATCGATTTTTTGTGCATATTCAAACAAGGGTTTATGCCATTCCCACGGCATATACGCTCCTTTGTACAGGTTATACAAACTTTGTCCAGCCCAAAGCCCGTCTGTTAATTGAAAATCCGGTAAATTACTGTCAATTGTCAAAGTATCTGGCGTATAAGTTTGCAATTTAACTGCATCAGCTCCGCACGCTTTAGCCATATTAATAATTTTATAGGCATTATTAATATCGCCATTATGATTTGCTGACATTTCTGCAATAATGTAAGGGGGGTGTGCTTGGCCAATTTTTCTACTATTAATGGAAATTTCTTGCATTATTTTTCTAACTCCATACAGATCACTATTTTGTTATTAATATTTTTCACACCTGTCCTTCTAAAATTAAATTTCTTGTATAAATCTATAGCTTTAACATTATTAGAAAAAACCTCAAGTTTGATTTTTTCAAACTTTAACAAATCAAACACACATTTTAAACATACCGCTTCTAGAATTTTACCCACACCTGATATCTTTTCAAATGGATTAGCGTACAATCCAAAATCACTCGACTTCTTCTCAAAATCAATACCAGTAAAATCAACAATACCTAAATAGTTGTTATCTTTCTTTACAACCATATATTGACGATCTTTTGAAAAAATTAAACCATCTATAAATCCAATATGGTTCTCTATAGATATCAGATCAGAAGAATGCATCCATTTTTTAATATTGTTACTATTTCTCCACTTTAAAACCATTAGCTTTTCTTTCAACAAAATCGATCAATTCTACCCCCCCATAGACTCATCCAATTCAATCTTTAGGATGTAGCGATTACCCTCTAACTCAAAAAAGGCAGGATAGTCATCATTATTAACAATTCTTAAAAGATTGAATTGCTCTCTAATGGTTTTATCAATATCTAGCTTGCTATCTTCTTTGTCTCGCTTTTCATAAAAAGTCTCACCGTCGCCTTGCTCAATCGGCTCTTTGTATTTTTCATAATTATTTACAAAATTTTGACACATTTGAATAGTTAACTGAGCTTGCTTTTCTCTTAACTCTTCATTAAGTTCATGGTCTTCTAATTTAAGTGATTCTTGCATATAAATATCCCCATTATCAACACCATCACCGGCCTCAATCATGGTAAATAGGATGTTGCTCTTCCCTTCTAAAATTTGCCAAAAAAGTGGCGCCCAACCCTTACCTTTTGGAAGTGAGCTTGCGTGAATAACAATATTATGCTTATTCTTTCCAAGGATTTCATTTGGGATAATTTGGTGATAACTTAAAATAAAGATAATGTCATATATATTGTTAATATCAACATGATTGTTAAAAATTGGAATATTTCCTAATTTTTCCGACAAAGTATCTGCATAAGGCTCAAACCATTGATTTTTAGTGGTTAAAATGGCTATTTTCATGCTAAATACTCCAAAAAATGCTTAATTCCACTACCATTTGTAACTTTACTAGCACTTTCCCCAGTGCTTTTCATCCAATGTTGAAAATTCTCTAAATTTTCAACTACATCATCAATCTCAACTAACTTAATTGCATTAATTTTATTTAATTTACTAG
>ENA-OREN01002007-OREN01002007.1-marine-metagenome-genome-assembly--contig:-NODE-2007-length-22009-cov-5.020427_pt1 | contig 22009 bp, 17 predicted proteins | sample MGYA00248624_ERZ508555 | MGnify/ENA primary metagenome ERZ508555 (study PRJEB26222, sample SAMN06267773) | marine metagenome | isolation source: Saanich Inlet, British Columbia, Canada | place...
AGCAATTCAAAGGAAAGACAAAGGCCATTGAACTTAACGTAACTGCGCTAGGTCTTGGCCGTGATTATTTCAAAGAAAACCTCTCAAAAAGCGACCCATATGTGGTCGAAAGGCGAGTCAATGACAAACCCCAATTCTTCATCGAAGGAAATGAAGCCGTTGCTCTGGGATGTATTTATGGAGGAGTACAATTACTTGCTTGGTATCCAATTACACCATCCTCATCTATTGCTGAAGGCATCATCAATTACATTCCGCAACTTCGAACAGATGAAGATGGAAACACGACATGTGCCGTAGTACAAGCAGAAGACGAACTCGCTGCTGCTGGAATGATTTTGGGTGCTGGATGGGCTGGTGGAAGAGGAATGACTGCCACTTCCGGACCTGGAATTTCTCTTATGCAAGAATTCATTGGTTTGGGATATTTTGCTGAAATCCCATCCGTGTTTTGGGACGTCAACCGTGTTGGGCCCTCTACTGGTTTGCCAACTCGAACGCAACAATCAGACATTACAATGTTGTACGAAGGAAGTCATGGTGACACCCAACATATTGTTTTGATTCCTGGAACAATTCAGGAATGCTTTGAATTTGGATGGCGTGCTTTCGATTATGCCGAGCGCTTCCAAACCCCTGTTTTTGGACTCAGTGACTTGGATTTGGGAATGAACCGTTGGGCGTGTGAAGGATTTGAATATCCCGACCAAGAAATGGACCGAGGCAAAGTTGTCCGAGACCGAGACGTGTTTGAGGCCTTCGAAGACTTTGGTCGATACCTCGATATCGATGGCGATGGAATTCCTTACCGCACTCTACCAGGTTCAGGCATGGACCCTATACTTTATCGAGGAACTGGGCACAATTCGAAAGGTGCTTATTCTGAGAAGCCTCACGATTATTATGAACTGATGCAACGATTAAAGCGTAAAATCGATGGCGCAAGAGATTTATTGCCAGCACCAATTCTTCGCGAAGAAACAGAATGTGAGATAGGAATCGTTTACCTGGGAAGTATGGAAACCACCATCCAAGAAATCGATGATATCTTAGAAGCCACCGGCATCAAAGTTAGTCAATGCCGAGTTCGTGCTCTTCCAATGCATAGTGAAGTTGAAAATTTCATTCGACGACACGAGATGACCATTGTTTTAGAAATTAACCGTGATGGCCAGTTGTATGGCATCCTTAGAAAAGAACTGCCAAATGATTTGATTACTAAAGTACGTTCTGTTGCTTACAGTGATGGGATTCCACCCAGAGCAGGCATCTATGCTCAACGTATTCTTGACACCCTAAAGGGGGGAGAACTATGAGCGATACGCCAAAGAAACCTGCACGTGCAATAAAACTCAATGTTCTCAACGAGCCAAAGGATAGTTACACTGGAGGGAAATCCTCCCTTTGTCCTGGCTGTGGACACGACCAAATTTCAAATGTAATCATTAGCGCTGCATGGGAAAACGGCATTGAGCCACATCGAGTTGCAAAAATGTCTGGTATTGGTTGTTCATCAAAAACCCCTGCCTATTATTTGGGTCAATCTCACGGATTCAACACTGTTCATGGACGTATGCCATCAGTTACAACAGGTGCTTATACAATCAACAAGGATTTACTTTACATCGGTGTTTCCGGCGATGGCGATTCTGCTTCCATTGGAATCGGACAATTGATTCACGCTATTCGCAGAAATATGGATATGCTTTACATTGTTGAAAATAACGGAGTTTATGGTTTGACGAAGGGGCAATATTCAGCAACCGCTGATATCGGCTCGAAAAAGAAAAAGGGTGCTCCAAACCAGACTCAACCGATTGATTTGTGCGCACTTGCAATCAACCTTGGTTGTACTTTTGTCGCGCGCTCATTCTCCGGTTCGAAGAAACAACTTGCTTCACTCATTAAGGCAGCAATGTCGCACAAAGGATTTGCACTCATCGATGTAATCAGTCCCTGTGTTACTTTCAACAACAATGATGAATCTATGCGTTCATATGGTTATGTCAAAGAAAATGAAATTACACTTCACATGACCGATTATATCCCTCACTTCAACCCTGTTGAAGAAGTAGAGGTTCCAGAAGGGCATTTCCGTGATATTACTTTGCACGATGGTTCTACCATTCGACTTGAAACTATTTCTGCAGAGCATGACCCCTCTAATGCAGTAGCAGCACTCACTGCACTCCACAATGCTGAAACCGATAAGAAACACGTCACTGGCTTGTTATATTTCGACAGTTCCAAACCATCACTTGCTGAAGATTTAGGATTGGTCGATATTCCATTGGTTGATGTCCCAAATGAAGTATTACGTCCTCAAAAAGAAACACTTGACAAAATCAATGCTGCATTACATAGTTGAGGCAAACAGATGGAGATCGGGATATGGCAGCACCGTTGACATTCCTTGGATTTGGCATTTTTTGTGGATTGATTTTTGCAATGATTCGGTCTCGTTCTCGTAAAAAGCGGCGGCTATATGTTGCGGCTCGTCGAGAAAAGCATGCCCCTAAAACCACTGAAATTCCAACTCGTTTCACCTCATCAGGCAATCGGATAAAGATTTCAGAAAGGGCTCAGAAAAAGGTTGCTGAACAAAATAATCAATCTGCAGATACAGATGAATCGACCGAACAAACTTCACTTGGCACATCAAGCCGGCAAGTCGATGAATTATCGGGTGAAGAGCGAGAAGAATATGATGTTCGTGACCAGGCTCGAGATGAAAACCTCATTTCTCTGCGCCTCTTGGTAGAAGATTTATTCGACCCCGAGGATAATTCATTAGATGGAGATGATAATGAGTCATTTGAAGAGGAAGAAGAGGCTGAAGAGAACTATGAATCCTCTTCTATTGAACTGCGAAACACTTGGATTGAACAAAATGAAGAACCACTGAACGAACACGCTTCATTCGTAGAACAGGAAGAAATCGGCAGCGGCATCATGGTAATGGATTCTAGTGAGATCGTAAACGATGACATCGAAGAGCGTCTTGAACGCGAAGGTGGAAAAACTGGTGAAGTTCAAATTTCCTTGGCCTGGGATGATTTTAATGATTTGGACCTTCACATGTTCTGTCCCTCTGGAGAAAGAATTTATTTCAACAATAAGAAAAGTGAGTGTGGGGGCGAACTCGACGTCGATATGAATGTTCGACCAACAAGTAATAATGCGGTTGAAAATATCGTTTGGACTGAAAATGCACCTTTAGGAAAATACAAAGTGGGCGTTCATTTTTACAAACATCATCCCAAAGAAGACACGACACCCACATGTGTATTTCGGCTACGTGTTACGATTCATGGGAATGTTCGCGATTACTCAGGAAGTATTACGCACGGTCAAGCAATGCAAATGGTAACGAGTTTTACTCTAAATGACAATGGAACACAAAATCAGTAAATTTTACCGGTCAGTTTTCGTAGAATTCGAGCAAAGAGGGACACCTGAGGGCGTTCACTAAGTCCCAAACGCCAATCTAATTCATTTGCATTTTCATATGTGAGTAATTCTTCAAAGCCACCAATCCATTCATCATCAATGAAAATTTGTGGAATGGTTTTACTTCCATTCGTGCGAATATGGAATTCTGCATCGATTCGTTTCGACGAGCCGAGCTTCTTTTCGACATAGTTGACTTTTTTTGAATCCAACAAACGTTTTGCATTAACACAAGCGCCACAGCCACGATTGGTATACAACTCAACCTTCGCCATAATCAATGGTATAACTTCATTGTTTCAAACCTTTTCATCGAAAGAAGCGGTGGTAGTCCCTCTCGGATTTGAACCGAGGTCGGAGGAACCAGAATCCTCCATGATGGACCGCTACACTAAGGGACTGTTAGTGGGCCCAATAGCCTTGGACTCTTCAATTCAACGGTTTGGTTTTCCTCTATACAAGGGCGATGTAGCCTATTCTCTTTTACAAAATCAAGGTTATAGAGTTACGAATCGAAAGAGAACTTTTGAGACGGCACTGATCATTAGAACAATCATGAACGAGCCGAGCGCCCAGCGTGCCCAAGGGCGGTCGGGCTTTTCAGCAGGCCAAGGGTCAATTCCCAAAGCCTCTGCTTCACGGACAAGTTCTGCAAGTTCTTGCAGTTCTTCCTCCACTGATTGTGCCGCCATGCATTGTGGCAGTTGGAGGACCTACATGAGATTCACGCATCACCAGAGGATGAGGAACAAAGCCTTGAAGGTCATGGCATGCAGCGAAATATATGAGTGAAGTCCCCGAAGGTCTGTCCTTTGACTCTTTGGAGCGACGACCGCCTAGGCCGACAGCAACCATAACAATGACTCGTGATGGAGCAGATGGCGTCGAAGTCTTGATTGGACTCCGGTCAGAAACCATGGCAGCGTTTCCTGGCTACTGGGCTTTTCCTGGTGGGGGTTTGTCACGCGTTGATGCAACTGCAGTTGAGAAACTCGCTGGTTTTGTAGGTTCAGGGGCTAAAGCCATGGCTTGTATTCTTCGAGAAATGAGTGAAGAATTGGGTCTTGCCCCATCGGATGATGGATTGGTAGCACTGCCTCTTGAAGTTCGTCAGCAAATCATTGCTGATAAAAGCAGATACTTGCCGCTTGCTCAACAAGGGTTAGTTCCTTTCAATACCGATTCTCTAAGTCTCTTAAGCCATCGAATTACGCCGCCGTTTGGCCCAGTACAGTTCGATAATGCATTTTTACACCTACATGCTGGCGATGAGAAGAATGTACCTGAAATCGACCTTGAACCTCAAACTGAATTCACTCAAATTATGTGGGCAACACCTAATGATATACTGCACAGATGGTCAAATCATGAAATAAAAGTGGCGCCTCCTGTTGTCACACTGTTGATGGAAATTGAAAGAACTCTCGAACGTAAAGAACGCAACATGAGAGAGGCTGCTCTCGATATTAGTCAACGATTACCGGGTCGCCGTTCAATTTTGTTCGCCCATGGCGTAGAGGTTGTACCTGTGAAAACAGCAACTCTCCCCCCTGCCGACCACACAAATTGCTACCTTGTTGGTGACCCTGAAGGCGATTTTATTTTGGTTGACCCTGCTTCACATCTACGTGAAGGAATGGAAGATGTGGCAAAAGCAGTTGAGCGCCACAAAGGACAACTAATCGCCATCATGTTTACTCATTCACATGGCGATCATGTCGGTGATATCGGTTTGTTGCGAGAAGCATTTGATGTCCCTATTTGGGGGAGCGAATATACCGCTCGTAGTGTCAAATGTGACCGAATTCTCACCGATGGTGAAACACTAGAACTCGGAAATCAAGCATGGCAAGTACTCATTACACCAGGTCACCATCCCGGTCATATCTGCTTACTTGGAGATGCAGGGCTCATCGCAGGTGACATGGTCGCTGGCATTGGCACTATCTTGATTCCACCACATACTGGCGATATGAATGTCTACATGGAACAACTTGAACGCTTGAAAAATCTCAAACCGCACCTGTTATTCCCGAGTCATGGACCGGTAATTGCTCTACCAATTCAAAAATTTGACCAGTACCTCTCGCATCGCCAAGCACGTCATCAATCCGTCTATGAAGCGGTTCATTCTGGAATCGAAACTCTTTCTGCTATCGCAAGGGCTGCATATGCAGACACACCTAATGCACATCCTGGGCTTGCTCTTGACCAAACACTCTCGCATCTCGTGTCACATCAACGGTCTGGAACACTGGTTGAGCATTCTTCGAAGTGGTTCGTAAATGATACCAAACCTTAGAATGCATCCGTGAGCAGGCAAATATATGCCACGCAGAGTTGAGTTTACCAAAGCCGGTTCACCAAACACGATTCGGATTGCTGAGATGCCGTTACCGGTTCCTGAAACCGATGAAGTTCGAGTGAAGGTTGCTTTTGCTGGAATCAATTTTGCTGACCTTTTGATGAGATTGGGGTTCTATCAACCACGCCCTCCGTATCCATTCACTCCAGGCTATGAAATCAGTGGAATTATCGATGCAGTTGGCGGCGAGAATACAGGCTTTACCATTGGTCAGAGAGTCGTAGCAGCAATGTCTACAGGCGGCCAATCGAGCCATGTTATCGTCGACAAAAAACGTGTATTAGCCTTACCCGATGAAATTGAATTAGATGTCGCAGCAGCGATGCCAGTCACCTATCTTACCGCCCACCACATGTTGCATCACCTAGGTCATATGGGAAAGGATGATTCTGTATTGATTCACGGTGGTGCTGGAGGAGTAGGTACTGCTGCTCTGCAATTGTGCCAGTGGGCAGGTGTGACCAACGTATGGGCGACAGCCTCAGGCCCAAAAGCGGACATCATTCAATCACTGGGTGGCAGAGCAATAGACCGACATAACGAAGATTTTGTTGAGATTATCAAGCAAGAAACTGAAGGTGCTGGCGTCGACCATATTCTCGACCCCATCGGTGGTGAACACCTTACTCGCTCCCTTTCAGTACTCAAGGAAGGTGGAAGACTCTACACCTACGGAATGTCAGCTGTTGCACCAACTTCCAAACGTTCGATGCTTCGTAGTTTTTTGGCATGGAGAAAAACTCCTGCATTTGACCCGCTTCGTTTAATGACACGAAATAGAGGCGTATTTGGCGTTCATATGGGTACATGGAAAGATGAAACTGTGATGCAAAAACAACTTCAAAGAATCTTAGAAGGAATCATCAGCGGTGCACTCTCACCGGTCATTGATTCTGTTTTTGATGTAGAAAATGTGGCTGAGGCACATCAATATCTACACGATGCAAAAAACATTGGAAAGGTTCTACTTCGATTCAAGTGAGGATTGAAGAAGAGTCGCCCACAGGTCTGTAGGAGGCGAGAAGCATGAAAGCTGCAATGTCGGGCTTTGATTTACGTGCAGTTGCTCGTGAGTTGAATGAATTTTCAGGCGCCTATGTCAAGAAAGCCTACATGCCCCACTATGAGCAAATTGTCCTTCGAATCAATCCAAAAGGCATGGACCAATTCGACTTGGTACTCGTTCGTGGTGCACGAATCTACACTTCGAATCGTGACCGCCCAATGCCGATGACGCCGCCCCCTTTTGCCATGGTTCTTCGAAAACATCTGAAAAATGCTCGTATGACAGGTGTTCGGCAACTTGGATTTGACCGAGTATTATGTTTTGATTTCGATACGAAATTTGGACAATACCATCTCTATGTTGAAGTATTCAGAGATGGAAATATCATTCTTACCGATGAAGAAGATACCATTATTCAACCACTCACTCACGCATCTTATGCAGGTCGGACTCTAAAGAAGGGAGTCACATATCAGCCTCCACCTGCTGCGATGGACCCGCATGAAATGGAATTAGAACAACTTGCTGAAATGTTTGCAACCTCAGACCGAGACCTTGTGTCAACACTTGGCGGAAAAGTAAACCTTGGAGGAACACATGCCAATGCGGTTTGTGCATTGGCAGGAATGGATGCGAACATCGACACACAGGTGGCGGATACTGAGAAAGTCCATGCTGCATTACAATCACTTCTCAGTGATTTGGAACAAAGCAATGAAGGATTTTTGCTTCTCAAATCTGACAAAGAAAATACCAATGAAGAACTCGAATCGGCGGCGAAAAGTCACGAACCAAATGGGAAAAGAGACCGCTTTTTCGAGCAATTTGCTTGTGAAGCGACACCGACTCTCTTGCCAAATCATGACCGATTTGTCAAAATCACATTCCCGTCTTTATGCCAAGCAGTCGATGCATGGAAAGGTGCTCATGACGCGATAGCACTGGCACGACGGGAGGCCGAAAAGTTAGACATCGCAGCTCCTGGTCGCGGACATTCAACCGATGTTGAACGATTAGAACGTAGAAAGATACAGCAGGAGAAAGCATTGGAAGGATTCTCCACGAAAATAGAGAAGCAACAAATGCTTGGCCATCTCATACAAAACAACTGGACTCACATTGAAAGTTTACTTACTCAAGTTTCGTTAGCAGTTGAAGAAAAAGGCTGGAGTCAAGTCAAAAAGGATGCTAAGCAAATCTCTTGGATCATCTCATTGAATCCTGCACAACGTAATTTTGTAACTGTTTTACCTGATGAAAACAACGAACCAACTGGCCCTCAAGCCACCCTTTGTTTAGATGAAACTGTTCACCAAAATGCACAACGCCATTTTGAGGCTGCTCGAAAGCAAAAGGACAAAACAAAAGGTGCAGTTGAAGCCCTTGAGGAAACTCTTCTTCATTTACAACGCGCTAAAAAGAAGGAAATAAAGCAACAAGCGAGTGGTAAACTCAACAAAGTCAAACGAAGTAAACGTCTCTGGTTTGAAAATCACCGTTGGAGTATGATTAGTGGAGGGCATTTATTGGTCGGAGGAAAGGATGCGAAAGGTAACGATTCCATCGTTAAAAAGCACCTATCAGGTGCCGATATGTATCTGCATGCAGACTTGCACGGCGCTCCTAGTTGCAGTTTACGAGCAACCCAAGGTTTTGCTGCAGACCAACAGAAACCAGCACATATTCCAGATGATGTCCCAGCATTCCGATTGATTGACAAACTCACCGATGAAAAGATAACTTCTGAAAAACTCGAAGAAGCGGCGACTTTGGCTCTATGTTGGAGTCGTGCCTGGGCAGGAGGCGGAGCACACGGTACAGTGTATGCAGTCAAACCTGCTCAAGTCTCAAAAACTGCTCAAACAGGTGAATACGTCGGCAAGGGCGCATTCATTGTTCGAGGACAGCGTCAATGGTTCAAAGACCTCGATGTTCAACTTGGCATTGGTATTGTAGCCATCAATGGTGTTCCTCTCCTTATGGGAGGTTTGCCTGAGACTATTCGTTCATTTTGTCAACGCTATGCAATTCTACGGCCGGGTTTGGTCAAAAAAGAACAATTGGCAAACCGAATTTACAAGAATACGGGCTTGATTACTGATGATGTATTGCCTGTTTTACCAGGTGCTGCTGAAATTATCGAAGACCACGGAATATTTAGTCCAGCGAAAATTCAAACTCAAGAAGAAGAGTGATTTCAGTTGCGGTTTTTACCGCCACCGCGATTGTAGCCGCCTTTCTTGCCGCTATATTTGCCACTTGATTGTGAATTTTGGCCACCATGGTAGCCTTTGCTTGATTTCTTAGTTGGTTTGTAATTCTGGCCTCGAGCTTCACCACGGTATCCACCGCTGTTTCCACCATCTGAATTACTTCGGCCACCGCCGCCACTTCGGCCTCCGCCACCACGGTATCCACCGCCGCCACGGCCTCCGCCGCCACCTCGGCCTCCGCCGCCACCACGGTATCCGCCGCCACGGCCTCCACCGCCACCGCGGTATCCGCCGCCACGGCCTCCGCCGCCACCTCGGCCTCCACCGCCGCCACGGTATCCACCGCCGCCGCCGTTTCGTTGGCTATAGTGACCATTTCGGCCACCAGAATCATTGCGATTGGAGCGTGGACGACGCTCTGCTGCGATATATTCGACTTCAAATTCAGGCAATACTGAGAATTCAGGAGGTTCAAAATCTACACGAATTCCAACTTCTCGCTGAATCTTTCCAAATTGTTTTTTCTGAGGTTTTTGAACCAATGAGATGACGATACCTGTGGCTCCACCACGTGCAGTTCGCCCACTTCGGTGCTTGTATGCCTTACCGTTTTCTGGAGGGTCATAATGAATAACACAATTGACACCTTCGACATCGATACCTCGTGCAGCGACATCGGTTGCGATGAGCGCCATACATTCTCCATGTTGGAAACGTGACATTGCAGCGTCTCTTTGGCGTTGAGATAATCCTCCGTGGAGGGTTTCAATCGCCATTCCATCATACTGCATTTCATCTCCAACCCGATCGACTCCATTTCGAGTTCGGCAAAAGATGATTGTTCGACCACATTTTCGAATGATTTCAGATGAAATAGCGGATTTTTTTGAGTTCGGCATCAGCCAAAAATAATGTGTCATGCTTTCCATTGTTACTTCTTTTGGCCCCACTTCAATGGTCACAGGGTTGGTCTGATAATCTCTCACCAAGTCAGCAACTTCATCATCTAAAGTTGCGCTGAATAAGATTGTTTGACGGTCAGATTTACACTTGTCAAGAATTTTGCAAACTGGCTCCATGAAACCCATGTCAGCCATTCTATCTGCTTCATCCAGAACAACGACACCAACATCTTGCAGGGAAACCGCCCCACGGTCAATCATGTCAATCAAACGACCAGGGCAAGCGACAAGAATGTCAACACCTTGGTCAAGGGCTCGAAATTGCTTATTGTATGAACTTCCACCATACATTGCTAAGGCATACAATTGAAGTTCGTAGGCAAGTGGGTCAAGAACTTTGTAAATTTGCTCTGCCAACTCTCGAGTTGGAGTAAGAATGAGCGAGGTTGGACGGCGTGGTTCGGCTTCCTCAGTTCGTGAAAGCAACGGTAGACCGAATGCAAGAGTTTTTCCAGAACCTGTTGGCGCTCTACAACAAACGTCTCGTCCAAGCATACCATCTGGAATGGATTCTCGTTGAACTTCAAATGGTTCAAGAATCCCTTGCTTTTTTAGGACTTCAATCAAAATAGGTTCAACGCCAAGATCTTCGAACGACACCATGAGCCTACCCCATTTGGTGGCCGTTGCCCTACCCTATTTGATACCCACAGTCGGAATAACGGTTTTTTTGGGGTCTCAACAGTCGCTTCAAGAACGCCGAACTAGCATAGCAACAGCGTTGCCACCACCCAAACAGAGCGTAACTATTCCAGAACTTGCATCGCACCGACGCATTACCCCAAGCATAGTAATCAGGCACCGAGTTCCACTTGAACCAAGAGGATGGCCAAGACTTACTGCCCCACCATGAAGATTAAATCTGTCTTCAGGAATGTTCAGTTCTTGTGCCACAGCACAAGATGCTGAAGCAAAGGCTTCGTTATGCTCATAAATGTCAACATCCAAAACTTCGAGTTGATTGCGTTCCAAGAGCATTTTCACTGCCGGTATCGGGGCACTCATGACACGTTCTGGCTCAACTCCACTGGTGCAATAATCCTCGATGTAGGCAATGATTTCCCAGCCCTGTTGCTGAGCGTATTCAGCGTTTGCAATTACAACTGCACTGGCTCCATCATTGAGTGTGCTAGCATTTCCAGCAGTAACTTGTCCTTCTTTTTGGAAGACTGGCCGCAGGTTTGAAAGCGAATCAACATCTGTTTTTGCACGAATGCCTTCGTCGAGAGAAAAGGTTACTGCTGGGCCTCGTCGTTGAGGGATTTCAATCGAAAATATTTCCCAATCAAACCAACCATTAGATTGTGCTTGAGCAGCCCTTTGATGACTTTGAGCAGCAAAGGTATCAGATTGAAGACGAGAGATTGAACATTCTTTGGCAATCGTTTCTCCCGTGTTGCCCATGTGAACATCATTGTATCCATCCCACAGGCCATCGTGAATCATTGAGTCAACAAGTTTTGAATCACCCATCTTTGAGCCTTTTCTATGATTCATCAGAAGGTGGGGTGCATTGGACATACTTTCCATACCACCAGCAATAATCACATTGTGTTCTCCTGCACGAATACTGTTTGCAGCCATCATTGCTGCTTTGAGTGAACTGCCACAGACTTTGTTGATGGTGACACATGGAGTGGTCACAGGTAAGTCTGATGCGAGAGCGACTTGCCGTGCTGGGTTTTGGCCAGCACCTGCTTGAAGAACTTGGCCGAATATGACTTCATCAACAGTGCCTTGCGATGGGTCAATACCAACCCTTTGGCAGACTTCTTTGACTGCAAGTGCGCCCAAATCAACGGCACTCATACTAGAAAGTGAACCCATGAACTTACCAATCGGTGTCCGAGCAACACCACAAATCGCTACTTTCGGTTGGCTCATGTCAGTCCTAATAGACCGACATTCTTCAATGTGCGCGCACTTCTATTCGGAGAAAGTCAAGAGAAGACTTGATGAAGAGAAGGTGCTGGCGGTAACATGGCCAAATTCAAGACCGAGTTTAACACAGACCGCAAAGCAAATGAAATGCGACACGTCGAAGTAGAAATCGATTTTACACCGAATGCACTTGCATCGATTCTCTATCGTCAAGGCGATACTGTAATCCTAGTATGCTGCACGAAAGAGGCCCGTCTACCAGGATGGTTTCCACGCGACTCGACAAAAGGTTGGGTACACGCAGAATATTCATTACTCCCAGGTTCAACTGATTCTCGTTTCCGAAGAGAACGACGAGGGGCGAAAGGACGTACTCAAGAAATCGAACGCCTCATCGCTCGTTCACTACGTGCTGCTGTTGACCTTGAAGCATTAGGGCCAGTCGCCTTGAATGTTGATTGTGATGTACTCAATGCTGATGGGGGCACACGATGTGCATCGATTACAGCGGCGAATATCGCCCTAAGATTAGCGGTTCGACGTTTAATTGCGCAAGGAAAATGCCTACCTTTGGATATGCGTCCAACCGAAGACCAACGAAAATCTGGCTGGACAGCCCCTTCACTTTCTGAAACGGAAAAAAGCAATCATGAAAATGCTGTCATCCCTCATGATTTAGCAGCAATCTCAGTTGGTCTCATCGATGGTGAAGTATATTTGGACCTCGATTATGTATTGGATTCAAATGCTGATGTTGACATGAATGTCGTGAAAACCGCAGATGGAAAATACGTAGAAATTCAAGGCACTGGAGAAGAATCGACATTTTCAAGCGAAGAATTGACTGCTTTGCTTGGAAGGGCGGATGGCGGATTAGATGCTCTGTTTGAAGCTCAAAAGGTAATTCTCGATGGAATTGAATGAGATTTGTCTTTTAATCGGTTCAACTTTCTTTGGCGAAAGCCTTGATATGGCAGGGGTTATCGCCGAACTGCACGGGTCAGTAGCTTAGTTGGGAGAGCGCGGCACTGAAGATGCCGAGGTCGCTGGTTCAAGTCCGGCCTGACCCACCTCAACTCACTGTTGCGAAAGCCTTGGGTCGTAAATACCAGTTTTCCATCGTTGGGTTCATGTGCTATGCCTTTCTGCTTGAACTATGCCCGAGGTGAAAGGTGATTCCGGTAACGATACTGAGAACATTGACCACGAGGCAAAAGCCCACAACAAATTAACCAAAGAATTGTTAGAAATTCGGAATCGCCGAAGTGGCGATTCCAAGCAAAATTTTCTTGCAAAGAAGGAAAATTTTGTCCTCGCAGGCGGAATTATTTACACTGCATTGTATGTGTTACTCATCTTTGGAATGACATCTGGGGCCTTTGGGAACTCAACTGCAATCGATCATTCGGCTTCGAAAACATTCCTTGATATCGGTGGCGAATGTGAAGAAATTACCGATGAACCTTGGATTCACATTTACCCGAATGAAGATGCTGGGACGTTCTCAATGTATGGTTATAATCTTCCAAGTGGTTATGCTGAAGGAACTTATACAATTGAACAAATCGATGAATCCGGAGTAAGAGTAGAATCATGGTCGAACAGTTCAACCAAATTTATCAGCCCAACAGGTGAATCTAATTCTGGACGAATGTATTTCTCAGCACCATTTATTGAACTAGAAGAAGGTCACTATGACTTGAAATATTCAATTACAGTTTATAATCACTCAAATTCTTCTGACCCGAATACTACCATAGTGGAAGGTGGAAATGAAATTTTCAAAAGTGTCGAATTTGAGTTGGACATCTCAAAACAAGCTTTAGCCTTTTTACCATTCGTTGATTCAGAAAAGAAGCACCAAGTTCGATTGTTGGAAACTGGTGCCCGTTCCTGTTGGGGTGTTCAAGACCTCGGAAATTGGGGATATGTGTTGATTGGAGCAGAATTAGGAGGCGGTAGAGAAACTGCAATGCTCGCAGGTGGGGCCGCAGGAATCCCTGCATGGTGGATGGCTTTTTCCTCACTTTCCCTTTCTGCAATCACGTTATTGATAATCTATCCACTGATGTACAAAGTCTACCATCAAGATAGTGACGACATACTCTCAAGAACTCATATCTCTCGGTTAGTTGAAGATTCCATTCACAAAACAGCGAATCGATTGAACATTGAAATCGACTGGGAATTGTATAAAATTGAGCCTAGGGATTTGTCTATTGACATCATGGTACCCTACAAAAACACTCAATCTACACTTTCAGACAGCAAAGATGTTCGTTCGGAAGTCCTTCGTGAAGTTCTTGAAGAATTCGCGATATTCCGTGTATTCAAGCCAGTTCAACTTACCGTTCGAACCATTGGAGTAAATCAAGCGATTGATTTTGAATCCGGTGTTGGTATTGGAACTTCAAACGAACATGATGGAGATGAAGAGGAGCAGAATTATTCGGATTTCTTTTCCGAATTGCATACGCTCTCTCGTGTGGAAGAAGAAGTTAGAGAAAGTTTAGAATTGTTCTTCGCACGCCGAAATGATTTGAATATGGAAGCAGCCGTGGTAACAAGTGATGACCGTGTAATCTTTGTTTCAGTCATTTACCGCCCTACGCAACGCTTTGCATTCTTTAGATTCAAGAAAACACGTGATGAAGTACAAACTGAACTTCACCGCTTCATATCGAAGCGAAATTCCGATCTATTAGGGTCACAAGAATTGATTGTCAAAGGACGTAACCAAGTTTCAACATTGTCAGAACGTTCTGGAGCCGGCCGCGTAGAACGTGATTTGAATAATGATGAACGGATTGTCGCCGTTGCTAAACAAGATGGTTTTGGTGGAAAGATGCTCCAAACTAAATTCCTTGGTGATACGCTCTCAACTGTAGAATACATGGCCAATGAAAAGCGTGAAATGATCAATAAATGGGGATTCTGGGGCTTAATTGTCTTTGTTTGGATTCCGTTTATGGCTTCAGGAGTATTAGTTGGAGCCATGCTTGGTCTATTATCTCGAATGAATTTCATGCGCGTACTAAGCGCTACGGCTATTGGAGGTGCAATTGCCTCAATAACATGGGCCTATACTGCTGAAGGAATTGTTAAGTTCATGCACCAGTACAAATTAGAAGCGGTTATTCCTTTGATCATTGTTGTATTTATCGGTGCGGCGTTCCTTCACATTCGTTCAACAAAGATGCGACGCCAAACAGAATTATTCGAAGACACACTGCTAGACAATTTCCACGCAAACATCCAAGCCAAATACGGCGCAGAGTGATGGAGTTGAATCAATGGATTCTATCCAACAATTGCTTGGGAATGAGACCCATTGTGGGGAACACGCAATACTTGGAATTGTGACTATCAGTGACCGAGCCAGTTCAGGTACATACCAAGATGAAGGAGGACCGGCGATTCTTGCTTTTTTCCAAGCCTGTTTAGCAAGTCCATCAACTGTTCATTACAGATGTGTTCAAGATGACCAAGATACCATTGAACAGACCCTCATCGAACTGAGTGATGAATTTGGGTGCCATGTAATTGTTACAACGGGTGGAACTGGCCCAGCAAAACGTGATGTTACTCCAGAGGCAACAGAGAATGTTTGTGAAAAAATTCTTCCCGGCTTCGGCGAGCAGATGAGAGCAATTTCATTGAACTATGTCCCCACCGCAATTCTCTCTCGACAAATTGGAGGGATTCGTGGTTCTTGTCTTCTCTTTAACCTCCCAGGCCGGCCAAAATCAATACGAGAAACCATTGATGAGTTATGGAAGTCAGTTCCATATTGTGTCGACCTTATTGGTGGACCTTACATCGATACCGTTGACCATGTATGTGATGCATTCCGACCAAAATCAGCCCGTCGTCGTTAAGAGATGAAAGGGAGAGTTCATTGAGTGGATGCGCTCAAACCCCAACATGGAGTCTGTACGTAGCCTAGGCCATTTGCTCATTCTTGGTGCAACTGTTGTCATGACCGATTCAACACGTCTAGCAGATGTACGTGTTTCAAATGGAATCGTTGAGGCTATTTCTGAGCCAAATCAACTTCAACCCCATGATGATGAATTACTCATCGATGGCTCGGGTTTGCATCTTCTCCCAGGCATCATTGACCCACAAGTACATTTTCGCGACCCTGGGCAACCAGAAAAAGAAGATCTCGAAAGCGGTTCTGCCGCTGCTGTGAGTGGGGGCGTAACTTCATTTCTCGACATGCCAAATAACAAACCTGCCATCACAGACATGGCTGGAATGCAAATGAAACTCGATACTGCCGCTGCAAAATGTGTGAATAACTATGGTTTCTTTATTGGAGCAACACCCGACAATGTGAATGACCTATTGGAAGTTGTTGGGACGCCTGAAGCACCTCTGTCAATCCCCGGGATTTGTGGAATCAAGGTATTCATGGGGTCTTCAACTGGTACATTATTGGTTAATGAAAAAGAAGCTTTAGAGACTATTTTTTCCAAGACTGCTGGACTCATTGCAGTTCATGCTGAGGATGAGAAACGCTTGAACACGCGATTCCCAGACTTTGAGCATCGAACTGATATCGCTGCACATGCTGAATGGAGAGATGATATCACGGCATTGCTAGCTACGCAACTGGCTGTTGAATTGGCTCAAACCTATAACCACAGGCTACACATTCTTCATTTGACATCAGGCCTTGAAGCGGATTGGTTGAATGGAATTACAACATTGCCATCACAAGCTGGAGAAGGTGCCATCATTACGACAGAAGCACTTCCTCAACATCTAACATTTGACGAAAAGGATGTTGAACAACAGGGTACTCGATTGAAAATGAACCCACCGATTCGTTATCAAGCAGACAAGGAAATTCTTTGGAAGCGTTTACTTGATGGAACTATTCAATGCTTGGCCACCGATCATGCCCCACATACCTTAGAATCCAAAGAACTTGGTTTCCCTCGAGCACCGAGTGGCATGCCTGGTGTAGAATCCTCGCTTGCGGTTATGCTTACTCATGCTAAAGCGGGACACTGTACAATTGAACAAGTTGTTCAGTGGATGTCTACCAATGTAGCAGATTGCTACAACATGATTGGGAAGGGGCGTATCGAGGTAGGGGCAGATGCTGATTTTGTCTTGGTAGATATGGACACGGAACAGGAAGTAAAAGATGAATATGCGTGGTCTCGAGTTGGCTGGAATCCATTCAATGGTCGTGAATTGGTAGGATGGACAAAAATGACGATTGTTGGAGGTGTTCCTGTATTCGAACGAACAGATGCTACTGGACCAAAAGGGTGTATTTTGGTTGAAAAAGGGACTTCTGGCACTCCAATTCTCATGGCACCATGGAAATAATTGCCCAAATCAGTGATTTTACCGAACTTTTGAGATATAACTATACGCTCAACCCGAATATTTATGTTTAGGGTTACTATATGAGTTGGCTAGAAGAAAATATTGGAGAAGGATATCAACAGGTTGTGGTTGGGTTTAGCATTTTTATTATTGGTGCTTTACTTGGCTGGATGCAAGCGGCTGATAGTATGATGACTGCAGCAGATGTTTACATGCCCGCAGTCATAATGCTATCTGGTGCAATGATTACAATGTTGGGAATATCATTTGGCACAGAAAGTGAAGAAGACAGAACTGATGATTTGATGAATGCTATCAACGAACTTACAGCACGTATGAATTCGATGTTGGGTTCTGAAGAAGAGTGATTACAAACCATACAAAGAACCATATTTTTCTTCGACATAACGAAGGAAAGGTTCGGGTGAAGGTGGCGAGCCTGTGGCAAATTCAATAAGTTTGGCAGGAGACATTTTGCTCCCTTGCTGATGGATTCTTGGACGTAGCCATTGAAGTAAACTGGACCAATCACCTGAAGAAATAATGTGGTCAATATCACCTAAATCAACAGCCATTGATTCGAGTAACTGAGCCGCATACAGATTACCCAAGGTATAGGTTGGGAAGTATCCAAAGGCACCCATCGACCAATGAATATCTTGTAAGCATCCAACTCGGTCTTCTGGAACTGAAACACCAAACCATTCTTCAAACATCGAATTCCAAGTTTCGGGCAATTTTGAAATCGGTAAATTCTCATTGAATATTTTCTTTTCTATTTCATACCGGAGCATAACATGTAAGTTATAAGTTACTTCGTCTGCTTCAACGCGTATAAAGCCCTTTGAAACTGTATTTGCAATTCGGTTCAAAGTTGCAGGATCCCAATCTGGAGCACTTGGGAAATGTTCTCTAAACCAAGGTAAAGCAACATTCCAAAATTCGGTTGTACGACCAATTTGATTTTCCCAGAATCTACTTTGTGATTCATGAACGCCAAGTGAAACAGCCGCCCCCCTAGGTGTTAGAGAGAATTCTTTCGCAAGACCCTGTTCATACAATGCATGCCCCGTTTCATGCATAACTGCGTAAAGACAGGAAAATGGGTCAAGTTCATCGAAACGGGTAGTGAATCGTGTATCTCCTGGCCAAAGTCCTGCAGAGAAAGGGTGCGTGGACGCATCCATTCTTCCAGCATCAAAATCAAATCCCATCGCTTTAGAAACCTTAGTGCAAAATTCAGTTTGTGCATCTATTGGAAAACGGAGTCCCTCAGGCAATACCAATTCGGGATTCGATTGTTGTGCAATTGTGATTTTTTGAAGAAGTGGTACGAGACGGGAGCGTAATCCGGCGAAAAGAGGGTCGTAGTCAGTCACTTTCATTCCAACTTCATACTCATCTAGAAGAATGTCGTATGGATTATCTTGGCCTCCATAATATGCAATCTTTTCTTTTGTCATGGAAATGAGGTTTTCAAGTTGCGGTAGAAATGCATTGAAATCTGAATTCTGTCTGGCTTTCTGCCAGGATAAGAGGGCTTCAGATTTGGCTTTTGCAAATGTTGCGACAAACTCGGAAGGCAATAATACAGCTTTATCATAAGCCCTACGCATTTCACGAACATTTGCTTCTTGGTCTTCATTCAAGGTTTCATCTTGCTCGAGAGCATTCAACATTTGACCCATAACTGGATCTATTATTCTATTATGATGTTCGGCAGCAAGCCATGAGAGTATATCTGAACGTGCATCTGAGCCCTTTACAGGCATTATAGTCTCTTGATCCCATCCCAAATGGCCCTGTAATGCCGCAAGACGATGGATGTCTTTGACGCGTTCTATGAATTCGGAGTACTCTTGCATGTTTAGAGCCATACCAAACTCCATGATGAACACTTGTACTCCACTCTTTCAAAATGGGAATGGATTTCTTTTCCAGATATTAGTGCCACACATTGAAGGCATACGTCCCCCTCCCAGTTGCATGGTGCGACCTTTCTCCCGTAAGGCGAAGAAAATTACGCCATTAAAGATTGAAGATGACGAACTCGAAGAGGTCGTTGATGCGGTGAAAGAAATCGGAGAAGAACCCGTTGATATTATGGGACAACCAAATGATGATGCGATTCAAGAAGTTGTTCCCTTTGATGAACTTTCTATAGAAGAAGTTGCTAGGCAACTTAAAGTAAGTGCTGAAATGGTAATAAAAACCTGTATGGATGTTCGAAGAGGCGAAAATGTCCTCATTGTCTGTGATCCAACTACTGGCGAGATTGGGCAGGCATTGCACGAAGCGGCAAACGAGCGTTCAGACCGTGTACTCCTTATCGTCATGCCAAAAGCACGTCATCATGGAGAAGAACCTCCTTCTCCGGTTGCCAACTTGATGCGTCAGCAACAAGTCATCATCGCTCCTACTCGTTATTCGTTAACACATACTCGAGCAATTCGGCAATCACTTCGAGAAGGTTCTCGTGTTACAACAATGCCTGGAATGACAAATGAAATGTTCAGTCGTGGTGGAATGTCAGCAGATTTCTCAGAAATAAAACAGAAGATTAGCGACCTCGGGCCTTATTTCCGACGTAGGAGAATCGTCAAAGTAACTTCTGAACAGGGAACTGATGTGTCATTTGAAGTCAATTGGCGCGAATGGAAACTGGATGATAATGGCATTTGTAATCGCCCAAAGATGCTGACCAATCTCCCAGCTGGAAAGGCCTTCATAATGCCACGGGAAGGGTCGATGAATGGCACTGTAGTTATCGATGGCTCTTGGGAGTCAAATTTGGTAGATGAACCAATTACGCTGATTATTGAGGATGGGATGATTATGGATGTCAAAGGTGGAACAATTGCTGCAACGATTCGTCAAGAATTTGGTGAGGCTGCCAAACGTCTTCGCTCTAAAGATAGAGAAAATGTATGGACTATGGCTGAATTTGGTTTTGGAATGAATCCACAAGCACGGCTTTCTGGTAATGTTCTTGAAGATGAGAAACGGCTTGGAACCTGCTATTTCTCAGTAGGTGATAATACAGCACTAGGTGGCAATTCAGCAGTTGGAATTCATATTCCTGGAGTTCTAAAAAATGCCAGCGTTTGGCTTGATGACACCCAATTTATTTCCAAGGGTGAATTCAGCCTTTGGGAATAATCAACGAACTGCATTTTGCGTTCCACAAATTGGACAAAATCTCCAATAAGGGTCAAGTCCAATACCACATCCGCGGCACAATACTCCTGAACGTATCGTAGGTTGAACATGTTGAATCGGTTGTCGGGGTTGATTCCAACCTTGTTGTTGAGCCGGTTGTTGATTCCAACCTTGTTGTTGATTAGGTTGTTGATTCCAGCCTTGTTGCTGAGCAGGTTGTTGAGCAGGTTGTTGAGCAGGTTGTTGAGCAGGTTGTTGAGCAGGTTGCTGAGCAGGTTGTTGAACCGGCTCTGGCTGAGAAAGTGGTTTGCGAACTGGAGCAACTGGACGAGGGAGAGATTGTGTTTTCTCAGCAGCTGGTGATGAAATGAATTCTGAAAGTGAAACGACACCATCTCCATCAGTATCGGCTTGTTGATGCAAAATTTCAGCCTCTTCAAGTGAGGTGCCAGTAGCCACCGATAATTCTTCAACTGAAAGTTGTTGACTTCCATCTGTATCTGCGGCAAGGAAATGTTCAGCCGCACTGACAAATTCTGGCTCAGGTTCAGGTTCAGGTTCAGGTTCAGGTTCAGGTTCAGGTTCAGGTTCAGGTTCTGGCTCAGGCTCAGGCTCAGGCTCAGGCTCAGGTTCTGGCTCAGGTTCTGGCTCAGGTTCTGGCTCAGGTTCAGGTTCTGGCTCAGGTTCTGGCTCAGGCTCAGGTTCAGGTTCCAATTCCGGAACGCTCTCCCCTTTTCCAAGGCCAATATCAAAAGCACCTGAAAAAGCATCCTCCTCTGCTTTCGCCACCACTTTTTGGTTATTGGTATCAATGACTGGTTCAGGAACAGGTGTTTCAGCAACAATTGGCAAATCAACCGAAGTTTGAGAGGCTGCAGGTTTTGAGGGTTCAGGCAAGGGTAGAACGTCTTGCTTCTTTGCAGTAGGTAATGGAATTGCTTCGGGTGAACTTGAACGTGGAACTGAAGTGGTCTTAGTAGGTAAAGCAATACTTGCAGTGGCAGCCTCTCCACTTGCTAAAGAAGGGATTGGTAATGCGTGTCCAGCGACATCCATGGCTGCATCAAGTTCGTCAACCACATCAAGAAGAGTGGCTTTATTGGCCTCTGGATTAGCAAATAATCCGGTTATGGCATTATGATATCGGGTGACTTCACCATCCGAACCAGTGGTTGAAGCAATAGCTAAGAGTTTGAGTATTCGCATTGGGTCTGCAAGTGTAGAGAGTTTATTTTGCTCTTCATCGGAAATAGAAGGGCTGTTTCCACTGATGTCGCCTAACGAATCAGGTAATCCAAGATAATTTGAAAGTGGGTCGGGTAAACTCATCAAGCCTAAGTGACTGGTAACCAAGTAGTATATTTCACCGCCTTCACATTGAATTCTTTCACTAGCGGCTTCGAAATCAAAATCCCCTGGGAGAAGTACGACATCTGAGAGAATGGAAAAGAACTTCTCCATGGCTTTGTTCTGCTCCATTGCCATGAGGGTGTGTACCATGTCAGAGGACGCAACAACACCGAAATAAGCCGCATTGACATCGACTTCAATTCCATCGGGCATAGAAGCGCCTTCAAGTTCCTTTTTGGCCATATACTATTCCCCCCTCTTTCATGTCTAATTGAGT
>ENA-OREN01002010-OREN01002010.1-marine-metagenome-genome-assembly--contig:-NODE-2010-length-21960-cov-5.619933_pt1 | contig 21960 bp, 19 predicted proteins | sample MGYA00248624_ERZ508555 | MGnify/ENA primary metagenome ERZ508555 (study PRJEB26222, sample SAMN06267773) | marine metagenome | isolation source: Saanich Inlet, British Columbia, Canada | place...
AAAAAATGGTCAAAAACCTTTCGATCGACTCTACTCTGATCGCGCATGAAACTCTCGATGCGCTTGATGGCGACCCTTGTTTGGACAAGTTGAGCCAAGAGGTGAAGACAAAGGCGTACAGGGAGCAGTTAGTTGTTTATGAATTCCTGCTTGGCGCTCATTTCTCACGCATCGAAAACCAGGCAGAGCGTTCAGAACGTCATCTGACGGAAGCTAATCTGAGGCTAGTGGTGTCGGTCGCTAAAAAGTACATCGGGCGAGGTATGTCGCTTCTGGATCTAATTCAGGAAGGCAACATCGGCCTGATTCGTGCCGTAGAAAAATTCGATTACCGAAAAGGCTACAAGTTCAGCACGTACGCTACCTGGTGGATCAGGCAGGCGATTACGCGTTCAATTGCCGATCAGGCTCGGACGATTCGTGTTCCGGTACACATGGTCGAAACGATAAACAAGCTGCTTCGTGTGAGTCGACGTCTTGTTCAGGAGTTCGGCCGAGAGCCGACTTCTGAAGAGATCGGTCGCGAGATGGATATGCCGGCAGATCGAGTACGAGAGATCCTAAAAATATCTCAAGAGCCGATTTCTCTCGAAACTCCGATCGGTGAAGAAGAAAACTCTTCGCTTGGGGATTTCATTCCAGACAACAATGCACAGGCGCCTGTCGATGCTGCTTCGTACCAGTTGCTGAAAGAGCAAGTGGACGATGTGCTCGATTCGATCAGCCAGCGTGAACGCCGGGTGCTTCAGCTCAGATTCGGTCTCGAAGACGGGCGAAGCCGTACGTTGGAAGAGGTTGGGCGAGAGTTCGGTGTGACTCGTGAACGAATCCGCCAGATCGAAGCGAAGGCTCTTCGAAAACTGCGTCACCCAACACGGTCTAAAAAGCTGCGCGATTTCCTCGAATAGGCAATTCCATATTGGATCGGTGCTTTACTGCACCCCCGTTAGCAGATATCTGAAGACTGGGGGGTACGAAATTGTAGAAGTTCGTACCTCCTAATGATCTAAGAGATTCATTCACTGCGCCTTGCTGGATACTACAAAATATGCAGACCGACTACATTGAAACCTATTAGTTATTAATGAAATACTTAACATATTTGCAGTCCGGTTCAGTTCAATGCTAGGATGAAATAGTCGATCTTGTAGGTTTTTGTCTGGAAATCATGCGGCCGGCGTAGTTTGGTTAGCAAAAATATTCCTATGACAATTGCTGAAAACATAGCCCAAATTAAAGACATCGTCGTGATCGTCTTTTTGCTGTTCTCGTTCGTGGTCGTGGGGTATGTGACTTTCACCTTAGTGCGTTTGCGCAGCCGAATGAATCGCTTCATGGATCGTATGGAAAACGTTGCAGATGGATTTGAAGAGACGTTTGGCAGGGTAGCTGTGGCTCGACAGGCGGTTCATGACGCTGCAGCGGTTCTCAAGCCCGTTGCGCAAGGACTAGGACTTGTGAATGTTTTCCAAGGTGTCGGGCGCCTTTTTGGTGTTGGTGGCAGCTCCAAAGCTAAAGACACTGATGAAAACGGCAAATAACACAGCGGATTGAATTTCGTAATGATAGAAGTCAATCCAGGCTCGTATTCGAACTAATTACTGCTCAAGAGGTAAGCAATGGCTGATAGAGACAATGGCGGCGGAGGAGGTTTCCTCCTCGGATTGCTAATGGGTGGAGTCGGCGGTTTTGTGGCTGGGATGATTCTCGCTCCAAAATCAGGCGAGGAAACCCGGGCATTCATTCTCGATCAGAGTCGCGAGTGGCGTGATAAGGCTGACGAGCTTACTTCAGAGACTCGACAACGTATGGCGGCTGCTGCGACCGAGGGCAGACGTGCGGCTTCGCAGATACGTGATGACGACGTCTTCGATGATCTGGATCTGAACGACGAAAAACTCTAGGCGGCATCCGAGGACGATCTCATTCTCGGAATTGATCAGCGTTCGCCCTTGACGAGAACCGAGCTACTTAACCGACAGTCCGGTTGCTCTCGGATAAGATCCGAAAACCTTGAACGTCGACGTGTGCTTCCTTAGTTCATTGATCGCTTCTTGGACATGCTTCTCGTCGATCTGACCTTCGAAATCGAGAAGGAAGATGTAGTTTCCCATCCCTTTGCCGGTTGGGCGTGACTCGATTTTTAGCAGGTTGATACCGCGATCAGCGAACGGACTAAGCGCTCCGTAGACCAGCCCGGGTGCGTCCGCATGATCAAAATCGAATGCGATAGAGGTTTTGTCGCTTCTTGGATTCACACTACTATTTGAGCTCAAAACGGCGAACCGTGTGACGTTGTTTTGGCGATCTTGTATCCCCTGTTTAAGTATTGAGAGTCCGGCGAGTTCGGCAGACCGACGAGGGCCGATTGCTGCGGTGCGATCATCAGATTCTTTGAGATCGATTACGGCGAGAGCTGTGCTTGTCGTTGCTATCTGTTCGGCGAGCTTGAGTTCGTTAGATAAATACTCACGACACTGCGTAAGTGCTTCTTGTTTTGATTTTACGACTCGTATGTCGCTGAGTTGAACGCCCAGTCGAGTAATGAGGCAGTGGTCGATCGGTAGAAGAATCTCGCCGATGATGTGCGCATTTTTCGATGTAATCAGATAGTCGACGACTTCAATGACTGTGCCACCAAGCGAATTTTCGATGGGAACTACAGCTTCGTCCACTTTCCCGTCTTCAAGAGCGCTAGTGACAAGTCCAAGAGAAGCGAACGGAATTCGTTCGTCGTCGGGAGCATAGAAATAGCATGCTTCGTCGGTGTAAGTACCTTCGGGTCCGAGAAATGCGACTGTTTTCGACATGCTTACCTTAGTTCTGTGAGAAGTTTCCACAGCTCTGTAGTTGAGTTGGCAGGAGAGAGAGCGATGATTTCATCTTCAGATTCGATTATTGCATCTGAATCGGGTTGCTTCGATAGCCCTGCTGAGGTAATCATCAGAACGATTTTGGTTCCGTACGGAAGTCTGAGTTCCGATAGCGTGTGACCGACTGCAGTTCCCGCTGACGGAAGCTTGATCGCGACAAGTTCCTGAGATCGATCGGCGAGTGGCATCAGTCGGATCAGTGGGTGCCCCGGAAGTGCTGTCGCAAGGTTCGCCAAAACAAGATCGGTTGCGCTGACTACGAGGTCCACCCCGGAACGATCAAATAATTCTGCATTTTCTGGTGAGTGTGCGATCGCTATCGTGCGAGCAACGTCAAAATTAGTTCGGGCTAATTGGCATGCAGCAAGATTGTCGGCATCCGAGCCGGTCGTGGCTATGATCGCTCCTGCTCGAGACGCTCCGGCGTCTTGCAACGCTCTTACCGATGTCGCTTCACCGATGGTTGCGATCATTCCGAGTTCACGTTGTAGCGATGCGACAACGTCGGGATCGTTGTCGAGAACGAAGACTTCATGTCCTTCATTGATGAGCGATGATGCGAGTGGTGCTCCCACTTTTCCACCGCCGACTATTACGAGATACATATTGGCTACGCTTCCTCTGTCAGAACGCTGACGAGTCGGTCGCTGGCGAGAGTGGCTTTGTTGATGGTGCTTATGCCGAGCGAGTCATAGAGAATCCGAGCACCTTCGTCGCTGACGATGGCCATGACCTTTTCGACGCGAAAGATCGTCTTTGCGCGTTGTGCGGCGAGTCCGTTCAGGGAATCATTGCCGGTCGCGGCTATAAAAACATTGGCACTGGCAATACCGGCTTCGAGCATCGCTGCTCCGGTAGAGCCGTCATCGTGAATCACTGTGATGGCTCCCGAATCGATTCGGCCGCTCGGCAGCATCGAAACTGCTTTTGGGTTCTTTTCGATGACGGTAATTCTGTGCCCGAGATCGCTTAGTTTGCGAACGAGCGATGAGCCGAGATTACCGGCTCCAATGATTATTACGTTCATATCTACAGGTACGAATCCTGACTCACCTGAGTCTTGCCTACTAAATTGCCAATTAGGTGTTGGTTATATCAGCCTTTTACACTCGACCGTTTCTGGATATTCGAGATACTCGACGTGCCGCGTTGCTGTGTTCTCGCCACAAAAGTACATCACACGGGGCGTGTTCGAGTATGTACGGAATGTCGTTGCCGATCGAAAAAGAGCCGTAATCGGTTGGATATGACGTTCCGATCACGATTGCGTCTGCATCTCGAACAACCGCTTCGTGCACTACGGCAGGGCCGATGTCACGGGCTTGCAGCAGTTGAGAATCGATAGCGCTGCGTGGGAGCCTGGCTAATCGTTCAGAACGATGAAGAACTTGCTCGCCTCTTGCGATCTGATCTTCAATTTCGGCATCAAGTGGTAATGATCGCTCAACTTTGATGACGTATATGACGTACAAGTGGCCGCGATCGTCTCGCACAATATCAGTTGCCCGAGAAACGGTGTTGATATCGGATGGGTCGTCGGTGACGACTGCTATTACTCGATTGAAAGGCATATTTTGTCTATGTACCTTTTCTCAGTTTCTGCGCTTAATCAGTTCTTCTATCGGGGTAATCGTGTGCTTTGCGTCTAATTCGTAATTCGGCTTACGTATTCGTCACGGCCAGCAACAACAAGCACATCTCCTGCACGTAGCCGTTCTTCTGAATCGGGGCTGAGAGTGATGTCGTCGCCTCGTTTCAGAGCAACAATTGCGATGCCGTATTTGTCGCGAGCGCTTGCGAATCCGGCTTCATCGAGAGTCATATTCATGAAACGGTCGGGAACCTGAAGGCGGCTCACTCCGAAAGCGTCTGCCAGCTCCATGTATTCCTCAACGTCTGGATTAAAGAGGCTGTGAGCTAGGCGTGAACCCATTTCTTCCTCAGCGTGAATAACCCGATGACAGCCAAGTCGTCCAAGAGTGTTTCCGTGAAGAGCGCTGTGGGCACGTGCGACGATGAACGGTAGGTTCATAGTCTGGAACAGAACGGTCACCATAATGCTGGCTTCGATGTTCGCACCAATTCCTACGATTCCGATATCGAAGTTGTGTACGCCGAGTTCACGGAGCACAGCTTCCTGAGTGGCATCACCGGCAACTGGGTACGTCACCTCGCCCATGAGCGTTTGGACGCGTTCTTCGTCGATGTCGATTGCCATAACGTCGTGGCCCAGTTGGTATAGGGTGCGAGCGACGTTACCGCCGAATCGACCTACCCCAACTACTACGACCTGCTGCTTAGTTTTCATAAGTTTCCGAGGATCGGCTTTTCACAGTTATTAAGAACTGGTGCAGTTCAAATACACGTAACCGTTATCCGGTAACGGCCAGTTGCGAGCACTCTAATATTCTACCTGTAGCTACATTAGCTAATCATGCTAATAACGCGTTTAGGGAGTTCAATTGGGCTTTTCATATGTAGATTCAAGTCGAGCGAATCTCATATTGCAACACGAGAGACCTTACCTCAAAAGGTGGATGCCGATGGCGAAATTTCCCCGAACTCTAATTTACGACTCTTGCAAACATCCCAAGTGTTCGACACAGTTAGTATGCGTTTAATCGACTATATTCATCGTTATTTTCTAAAAGGTTTTCTTGGAATCCTCAATTGTAAAATCCCTAAATTTGCAAGGAATGCTTGAAAAAAGTGACCGATTTTTGACTGCTGTCGAAATCGAGACTTCACGCGGCCTTCTAATGGCAGAAGCATCTAGAAAGACTGCCGAGCTTGCGAAGTCGTTATCGGAGTTCGACCGAGTCGACTTTGTGGCACTGACTGATAATCCTGGCGGCAATCCGCACATTCGGCCTGAAGTACTTGGCCAGGATCTCTTGTTCCGTGGACGAGACGTTGTTATCAACATGTCGTGTAAGGATCACAACCGTAACGGCGCAGAGAGCCGCTTGTGGGCTCTGGGTAGTCAGGGATTTTCGAATGTGTTGGCGCTATCTGGTGACTATCCGATCGGAGGATTTAAAGGTCAAGCCCAACCGGTTTTCGATATCGACTCTGTGGGTTTGTTGGAGCTTATGTCGCAGATGAACGATGGGCTACCTAACCAAATGTGGGGGTCGGTCGGCCGTGAAGATCGTTTGGAAAAAACGAACTTTTTCTCAGGCTGCGCAGTAAGTCCGTTCAAAAAACTTGAAGGAGAGTTGATGACTCAGTACTTCAAATTGGCGCTCAAGGTTCGAACAGGAGCTAAGTTTGCGATTACGCAAATTGGTTACGACTCTCGAAAAGCATCGGAGTTGTATCAGTACATCACCTCGAACAACATCAACGTGCCGCTCATCGGTTCGGTATTCATTCTGACTGCACCTGCTGGGCGTTTCTTCAATAATTGGGGAATCCCCGGCGTCTGGGTTTCGGATGAATTGCGTGATATTGCAAACAAGCAGGCGAAATCGAAAGATCGCGGTCGTGCGTTCTTTTCGGAACTTGCTGCTAAGCAGATAGCGGTTCTAAGAGGAATCGGCTATCGAGGTGCGTACATATCGGGACGCCCTCAACTGAAACGTATTCAAGGGATTCTCGATATGGTGGATTCGTTCGGAGAGAACGACTGGAAAGATTTCGCCAAAGAGATTAATTTCAAACAATCAGATGAGTTCTACTACTACGAGCAAGGCGACAACGGTGGGCTCAGTTCGAACGAGGTCAGTAAGTCGTATTTAGCTTCGAAGACAAGGAATGCTCGAACGAAGTCGAAATTTACGGTTCCGATGCAGTATCGCATTGGAAAATTTGTGCATGATCGAGTCTTCACTGAAGGAACTGTGGGCTTCAAGGCAGGAAAAGCCGTTTATAGCCAGCTAGAGAAAAGTAAGAAGCTTGTGAGCGTTGCCCATGTCGTTGAGCAAGCATCAAAAGTTCCCGCCTATAGCTGTCGAGACTGTGGTGATTGCTCGCTTCCCGACATCGCCTATTTATGTCCTGAATCACAGTGCGTGAAAAGCCAACGAAATGGTCCCTGTGGCGGAACAAAGGCTGGCAAGTGTGAAATTCTCGACAAAGAGTGCATTTGGATTCGTGCGTATGATCGGCTAAAACCGTTTGGTGATGAAACCAGAATGCTCGACCGTCCGGTCGTGTTTCGAGATGCGTCACTTCAGAATACTTCAGCGTGGGCGAATACGTTTTTATCCCGCGTCCATCGTGATAAGCAAAGCCCCGTTGATAACGACGGCAAGGGATAATCGATGGTTGTTTATACGACTGGATGTGTTCGGAAAATCCAGCTAAGAGATCTCAACTCCAGCGTCCATAGAAGTGAATAAAAATGCCTAAAGTCATCGATAGTCCAGATCAATTCACAGTAATCGGTGAAAATATTCATGCCACTCGTGTTGTGAAGCGAGGTGGTGTGCGTGGCCACGTATTTGAAGATGGCAAGGAGGCGATCAAATACAAGCTCTATGGCGAGCGGAAGTTCGTGCATATTCCCGAACACTTCACTATCACGCAGCCGTACGAACAGGGCACTCTAAAACACTTTCAGATAGCGATGTGGATGGGCGCCAACGGCGATGCCGATCAGGCGGCTTCGGGCAAGGCATACATTAAATACGAAATCGATAGACAGACGCGAACTGGATCGCACTATCTCGATCTGAACGTCGATGAATCGTCTTATCGACTACACGAGCAGAAAGCCACGATGGAATGGCTGGTCAAGTTCGTCGAGTCGGAATCCACCGTTCCTCCCAGCGTCGATTCATCGAACCCAGAGATTATCGAAGTTGGCCTAGCGGCTTACGGTGGTGGGCAAGGGCGCCCGATGCTCAATTCGATCGCACTAGAACGCCCTGAGGCTATCGATATGGCTTTGAAGTACAACGCTCGAGCCGTCGTAATGGCTTCGAACGAAGTGGGAATGCCAGCCGATGCGAACGAGCGACTCGAAAATGTTGGGCGGATAGTCGAGATGGCACTGTCGAAGGGTATGGAGAAAGCCGATATTTTCGTCGATCCTTTGTACTTCCCTATCGCGGTTGATTCTAACTACGGCAAGCACGCGTTCGAGGCTATCGAAGGTATTCGTGCTGAATTTGGAGACGATATTCACATTGCCGGCGGCATGAGCAACGTTTCATTTGGCATTCCTAAGCGTCGACTCATCAACGACGTGTTTCTTAATTTGGCGATTAAAGCTGGTGTCGACTCGGGAATTATCGATCCTATGACTACTTCCGCAGAGCGTTCAATGAACGTCGATTTGGATTCAGGACCTGCCCAGTTGGCATTGGATCTGCTCCAAGGAAACGACGATTTCGCAATGAACTACATCACTGCATTCCGTGCTGGCGAACTGGGCTAGAGTTTTTAGTCACTCTCATCATTGTATGACTCGGCTCAAATCGCAATCTACCTTCCCTCGTTTCCTCCCAAATAAGGGAAGGACCCAGAGGTGCAACTGCGTCTCTCATATTCCTCTGCTGGCTCTCAGGACAGGTCCTTCATCGTCTAATTCCGTCTAGATCGTCGATTGCAGGAAGAGTGCGCACGTAGGCACAATGGTTCCCCTGATGTTTAGTGCGCTCATAGCAATAATTAAATTCATTGCAAGCAACTTCAACGAGTTCCTTGCGAAAAATGGCCCGTATATGTCGGCCGCCATCGCGTACTACGCGTTTTTCTCGCTGTTCCCCCTGACCCTCGCACTTATCGCAGTTTTCTCGCTGTTCCTCGGGATTGAAGGATTTGAAGAGGATCTTATTGCTGGTCTTCAAGAGCAAATCCCGGTTCTTGCAGAGACCGGTGATGCCGACGATAGCTTCCTTGAAAATTTCTTCGAGGGCATTAAGGGTGGTAGAACTGCTGGCGGTGTGGTGGCTATCATCGGGTTGTTCTGGGTATCGCAGCAGGTGTTTAGTGCAGTGCGCAAAAGCATCAATGTCATCTGGGGTATCAATAAAACTCGTCCATTCTTGATGGAACGTTTGATGGACATAGCGTTGATGTTCGGGGCGGCAACGTTGCTGTTCGCATCAGTGTTGATCACTACCGCTATTACGTTCATTCAGGAGCTGTCGGCGATATGGCTTCCTGATGCGCCGATTAGCGACCCGGCTTTATGGCAGAGATCGGCAGTGTTTATCCCGCTGATTCTTTCATTCACTGTGTTCTTGACCCTCTATTGGTGGCTACCGAATACGAAACTTCGATTTAAAGAGGTTTGGCCGACCGCTCTTGCCGGTGCGGCCGCTTTTGAGATTTCTAAAGCGATATTCGTCTTCTATCTGCGGAACATGGGCGGCGTTACAAACAACATTTACGGTGGTTTGAGCGCGATTATCGTGTTGATGATTTTCGTTTACGTATCGGCGATTATTTTGCTGGTGGGTGCGATGCTTACGTCCCGCTACGCGTACTACCTGGCTGAAACTGAGCAAAAAAAGAGAAACCTCTCACTATCACGAAGTTTGGAACGGATACGCGGAACCGCGTCGCTACCTGGCATGGCGAATCCAGTTCCAGCTGGGGCTCAAGAGCGATACGACGACAACGATCCTAGTGTTCGACGAAATACGGGCTCTGTGATGCGTAGTCAAGTAGATCCGTCTGACAGCGAATAACACTAAGACTCAGTCGCTAGATGAGAAAATTTTCGATTCGGGCATGACTCTGATTGATCGAATCGCAGGATGAAAGTAATTCGTGCCCTCAGTGAGCCATATTACGCTTCCGCAGACTAAAGCCACACATAATCCGAACGGTTCAGCATTTTTAGAAAATCAGATTCACGCCACAAACTGCGGCGAGGAGGACGTTCGTTTACGCTCTATGGCGAATCGGTCGTGGGCATGCCATATCATCGTATCCCACGGTTGTTTAGATGCTTGTTTGTTTTGGTGAGTCCGTGTGCGGTGGGTTGCGCGTTCGAGTCGAAGCGGAGGAATCTGATGTGGTGTGGTGAAAACTCGCTTGGCAGAACGTCGTGGTCGATTCGCGAGCAATTGCGTCTAATCAGTTCGACGATCTTCGCTTCTGAGCAAAAGCATGCCACCATCTCCCCTTCACACAAGATCTCTTGGCTCCCGCTCGGGGAACGTGATCCGTCAGCTAAACAAACTCAGCGACAATTTTGCCTTTTACGTGACGACCTTCTAGTTGAGCCAGGCCCTCAGGAATTTGTTCCATCGTGATCGACTGTTCGATCATTGGATCGATCTTTTTGTCGGCTACTAAGGCGATCATTTCTGTCGCCATGTTTGCCAGATCGAACTGAGCGGCTCGGTTGGTCGATGAGTGAGCACCACCGTAGGCGATGTTGTGGATCGTCTTTGCGCCAGCGAACGTGGTGTCAGTGATCGTTGGCATTCCGGCAACGCACGCGAGTCCACCTCTGAACTTCAGCACCTCAATGCCTTCGTTGGCGGTGTTTACATCGACCGCTCCGAGAACTCGATCTACTCCACGGTCGTTCGTGATCGACATGATCGTGTTCACAACGTGTTCGGTGTTGTAATCGATAACGTGGTCGGCACCGAGCGACTTCACGAATTCGTGATTTCGGCCGGAGGCGGTAGTGATGATCGTAGCGCCTATTTGCTTGCATATTTGAACCGCAAAGCCGCCTACGCCACCAGCCCCGCCCTGCATCCAGACCGTGTGTTCAGGTTGGACGCCGAGTCGACGTACTACCGCTTCGTATGCCGTGAGACCAGCGCAAGGAATCGCCGCGGCTTCGGCAAACGACACGTTGTCGGGGATTTTCGCCGTTGTGTGGCCCGTAGTGATTGCGTACTCCGCGTATCCGCCGGGTTTACTGAGATCACCGTGGTAGAAAACACGGTCGCCTGTTCGCCACTGGACAACGTCGGAACCGATCGCATCGACCGTTCCTGCAACGTCGAGTCCGAGCACGTGCGGGTACGCCCAGTTGTCGTTTCCACGTCCAGCCAACTTGTAGTCGACAGGGTTGAGGCTTGCCGCGTGAACTTTTACACGTATTTCGTTAGGGCCGGGCTCAGGCGTTGGAATTTCGCCGATGCTCAGGCTTGAGACGGGGCCGGGTTTGGAGAGTAGTAGTGCTTTCATGGTTTAAACCTTCCGTCGTTTAGGCCTTTTCTAGATTCGCTGTTACTTTTGAGCCGTCGTCGAGTTCGATGGAGTCGCTGGCGGCAACGCCTTGGGCATCATCGCTTAGAACTGCGCCTAGATCGAGATTTTCTGCGAGAGTCTCTTCTGCGATGTAGTCAGCGTGGGGCATCAAAGCTCCGGTCACATCGTCTGGGCACGAAATCCACAGGTTGATTCGGTCTGAGATTTCGAGACCCGACGTTTTGCGTAAGTTCTGAACTAACCGAACTACTTCGCGGGCAGTTCCTTCCGCCTTGAGTTCTTCCGAAACCTCGGTCAAAATCGCACCGGCGTATCCGGCATCTGTCGCAACTGCGTAGTTGTCGAGTGCTACTCGTTCGATGAGAACTTCATCGGGTTCGAGTTCGAATCCTTCAAGCGAAATCTTTTCTCCAGCTTCCGAGGCACGAGCAATTTCGTTGGCATCGGCGTCCTGGATTGCGTTTCTAATTGCACCGACCTGCTTGCCGTACTTGGGTCCAAGAATTCGTAGGTTTGGCTTAATTTCGAACCCTAATAACCCGCCCATTTCTGCAGCGTCTCGAACTGATTTAACGTTGAGTTCTTCTTTGAGAACGTTTTCGATCTTGACGAGAGCGAAGTGCTCCCAATCGTGTCGAACTTCTGCGACGAACTCGGCGAGCGGTTGTCGAACTTTCAGGCGTGATTGCGCACGTGCTGAACGACCAAGTGATGCCAGGCGAATAGCGAGACGGGTTTGGTTCATCACGTCTTCATCGATGAGCGATGTGTTGGCTTTTGGCCAGGAGGTTAGATGAACCGAATCCGGGGCGTCTGCCACTCGATCGGCAACGATGTTGCGATACATCATGTCGGCAATGAACGGCGTCATCGGTGCAATCAAGCGCGAAAGCGTTGCCAGGCACGTGTAGAGCGTCGAGTAGGCGGCGTTCTTGTCGATGTCGCCTTCTGTTTTCCAGAAGCGTCGGCGTGACCGACGGACGTACCAGTTCGACAGGTCTTCAACGAACTGCTCAACGGCTTCGGCAGCATATGGAAGCTGCCAGTTTTCGAGATTGTCGGTCATCTTCGCGATGAGCTGGTTCAGTTCAGAAAGAATCCACCGATCAAGCTCCGAAAAGCCTTCGTAGTTCGACAACCGCCAATTTTCGTGGACGTTTTTCTCGTCATCGGGAGTAAATCCAAACGATGAAGGGATCGTGCAGTCATCCGGGGTCCAATTATCCAGATTGGCGTAGGTCGTGAAGAAGGAATAGATGTTCCAGAGCGGGATTACAAACTGGCGTCGAACCTCATCTCCGGTCTTGTAGCCGAAGTTGAGATTTGAAGCTGGATTGTGACGGCTATATGTCCAGCGCATCACGTCGACACCCATCTTGTCGGCTGCCTCTTCGAACCAGATGGCGTTGCCCTTCGATTTGTGCATTTCCTCGCCGTTTTCGTCACGCATAAGCGCATAGGCGAATACGTTTCTGGCGGGCAGTGAGTCTTCTAGGACCGCTGCCATGACTATGAGCGAATAGAACCAGTTTCGGAACTGACCTGGGAAGCTTTCTGAGATCCAGTCGGCAGGGAACCATTCTTTCCAGTACTCGGGATCGGACTTGTATCCGATGGTCGAGAACGGAACGATTCCGGCGTCGAGCCATGCGTTTCCAACATCGGCGATGCGTTCGACTGTTTCGCCACAGTCGGAACAGGCGATCTTGACGCCATCGACCCAGGGTCGATGAGGCGATGCTCCACTGGCTTCAAATTCGTCCCAGCCTTTAACGGCGCGTTCTTTGAGCTCTTCTTGTGAACCCATCACATCGAAGTTTCCGCAGTCGCACGCGTAGATCGGCAAAGCGAGACCGTAATACCGCTTCTTCGAAATCATCCAGTCCTGCATATTTTTGAGCCAGTCGAGCTCACGTGCCTTGCCGAACTCTGGATACCAGTTCATTTCTTTCGTCGCTTTTTCCATCTTGGGTCGAATTTCGTCCATGTTGATGAACCATTCGTCGACCAATCGGAACACCAATTCCGTCGAGCAGCGCCAGCAGACTGGGTAACGGTGGGTGTACTTGTTTACGCGAACCAAAAGCCCTTTTTCTTTGAGTGAGTCGAAGACCATGTCTTTCACATCAGCGGCTGATTTACCGGTGAAATCTCCAAAGCCTTCTTTGTAGATACCATTCTGATCCAGAGGTGCGATCGGAGTGAGGCCGTGCTCTTTGCCGAGCTTGAAGTCTTCGGCACCAGCGCCGGGAGCCGTGTGAACGATCCCAGTTCCTTCGTCTTCGCCAACCTCGTCCCACGCAAGTACGCGGTGTTGCTCGATCGTTTCCACCTGAGCCGGAAGTTCATCGAACGGTCCTTGATATTTGAGACCGACAAGTTCAGAACCCTTAACTTCGCCGATTACTTTGGCATCTTCAGTGAGGACATGGTCTTTCTTCAGCGTTTCGATGAGCGACTTCGAGAAGTAGATGATCGAGCCGCGGTCTTCGACCTTGGCGTAGGTATATTCAGGATTAACGGCGGCAGCTACGTTGGCTGCGAGTGTCCACGGAGTAGTAGTCCAAACGAGAAGGTTCTCGCCTTCGTGACCTTCGCCTATGAGAGGGAATTTCAAATATGGGCTGTCGTGGGTGATGTCCTGATAGCCCTCGGTGACGATCTCGTGCTGCGAAAGTCCGGTTCCGCAGCGCGGGCACCAAGGCATAACGTCTCGACCCTTGTAGATCCAGCCTTTGTCTGCGCAGGTCTTTAGGAAGTGCCAGATGGTGTAATTATTTTCGGATGACTTCGTGTGGTAGGAATTGTCCCAATCCATGAAGTAGCCGAGCCGTTTGGACTGCTCGGAAATACGTGCGGCGAAGCGATCGACTCGCTTACGGCATTCTTCGACGAATTTGCCTACCCCGAACGCTTCGATATCGCGTTTTGACTTGAAGCCCATCTCTTTTTCGACTTCAACTTCGATCCAAAGGCCCTGTCCGTCGAATCCGTTCTGGAAACGTTGTTTGTAGCCCTGCATATTGCGGAACTTGAGGAATAGGTCTTTGTACGTTCGGCCCCACGCGTGGTGAACGCCCATGGCGTTGTTGGCGGTGATCGGACCGTCGATGAATGAGAATTTCTTCTCTTTATCGTCGTTCAGCGCTCGGTAACGAGCGGGGATGTCGTTGTCTTCCCACCATTTGAGGATTTCTTCCTCTTTGGCTACGAAGTCGACTTTTGGATCTACCGAATCGAAGTGGCTCGCCACGTTTATTTTCCAATCGCAGTGCGTGAATCAGGGGCACTATGTCTACCTGTTTCTTTCGAATGTTGATCGAAAGGGGGCGATTGAACTTCGAGTTAAAAAGAAAATCCGCCCCATAAGAAAAAAATTCAGGGACGGGCGTTTTGAAATAAAACGGTACCGCGGTACCACCCTGGTTTCTTGCTTCGCAGCTTTGTTGGCTGGTTCGCAAGACACTCAGTTGAGCCGATGTAACGTTCGGCAGGGACGGTTCGGCCTATTTGCCGGTTTTACTTCGGCTTTCGGTGAACAGTTCGGGAGTGATGATCGATTCTGGTCCCATGCTCGCTTCCACCGTACCGAGCTCGCTCGAAAGGGGTGCACGGAATCGATCGTATCTCCGTCGTTACCTGTAACTGCGTTAAGTATATGTGCTGGCGGATTCCGGCGCAGTAGTCGTTTTTTGTGAGGGAGCAGACGTGCCACTCACTCACTCACGAGCCTAGCCTAATTCGTGGTTGGCTAGCTGTTCGTAGTGAGTGTTTTCTTGCTCATCTAGGTAGGTGCGATATAGAGCGATTGCTGTTACCTGAACGACTTTTCCGCTCGACTTCAGCGGAGCGTGTTGCCACGATGCACCAACGTCTTGTGCGAACCGACCACGAATACCGGGACGTGTTCGGCCAATAGTGACGTGCGCCGCGAATTTTCGGTCGTCGCGTTCGAGACCAAGTCCGACCATTCGGCCCTCGACTCTGCCCTGAAGCTGTTCTAGTCGTCGTAGTTCGCCATCGAATCCGACCCAGCAGATACGTGGGTCTCGGAATGACGGGAAACAGCCGGTTCGGCCGATCTTCATCTGGAAGCGTCCGGTCGATTCTGCGGACTGTTCAAGAGCTGCTTTGATATCTGGAATCTGCTCGATAGGCACGTCGCCCAAGAACTTGAGCGTCAAATGCATCGCTTCTTCGTCGATCCAACGAACGCGCTCGTACTCTCGTGGAATGAAACTTTTTGGTAGATCGGCCAGTTCACGTTTCACAGCGCGAGGAATTTCGATGGCGATAAACAGTCGCTGCGTGTTTTCCGGAACTTCAGGGAAGCCGAACTTTTCTTCACCGTCGTCATCTTCCATGCCGGAGGCTACATAGAGCTTTGGTTCTGCCGGAACATAGTTCGCCTCGGACTGGCGAGTGAATGTAAGAGACGATCCACCCCGACCTCGGCCGCCGTGGTACGGCTCTTCACCGCGATGACGATCCCGTTCAGGGACTACTGATGGCACGAAGCCATCGGTTGGTTCTTGATCTGACTCTTGGTCGTCGGATTCTGAAGATTCATCGACTGCTTCGGATGCCTCGGCAGTCTCAGCACCGTCTACCGTAGACTCATCGATCTTCTCAGGCTCGACAACTGCTTCAGGTGATTCAGTGATTTCGCTGGCCTTGGTCGCTTCTTCAGGTTCAGCCGATTCTTCAGCTTTCGCCTCAGCTTTGGGTTCGGGAGAAGGAGTGGTTTCTCCGCCGATCCAAGGGTCTTTGTCGTTCGATTTCGTCACACGTGCGTCCTAAACGGCCATCGTTTCAATTCAGTCTCTATTACATCAACGATACATTCGAATCAGTTCTGCGGGTGAACTAAGTGTTAAGCGATGCTAACCGAAAGGATTTCGCTGCGAATTCTCGATCTCAAGAAAGACCATCGCTATAATTCGACCGTAACTCAAATAATGTGGGCGTATTCGAACTGAATGTACCCAGCAAACTCGTCCGCGATGGAGAACACTCTTGGCACTACTGCTCAACCGATCTGACGTACAAAAGCTACTTCCAATGTCAAAGGCTATCGACGTAGTCGAGGCGGCGTTCGGTGAGCTTTCGGCTGGGACGGCTGAAATGCCGGATCGCACGGTGATGATCGACCCCGCAGTTGGTGGTTGGATCGCTTACATGCCGGCGTACTTGAAATCGGGTGGAGCACTTGGGATCAAAGCAGTAACGGTCTACAAAGAGAACCCAACCAAGTTCGGATTACCGACGACTATCGGCACGATTTTAGTTCAGGACAACAAAACCGGTGTGGTAGTTGCTGCTATGGATGGCGGGCTGCTTACTGGCGTTCGAACTGGTGCGAGCGGTGGTGTTGCGACGAAGCATCTTGCTCGCAAAAACTCGAAGGTTGCCGGTGTGCTCGGAACGGGCGTTATGGCTCGAAGTCAGGTTCTTGCGTTGGCAGAATCGGCGAATCTCGACACGATTCTCGTCTACTCCCGAAGCGACGATGCCGCCAAGCAGGCGTTTGCTGAAGAGTTTGCTTCTACGACTGGAATTGAGGTTCGAGTGGCAGATAGTGCCGAGGGATTGGTTCGTGAATCCGACATCGTCACGCTGATTACTAGTGCGGTTGAGCCGGTGGTAGATGGATCATGGTGGAAGCCGGGTACCCACATCAATGCGATTGGATCGCACGCTGCTGGGGTTCGTGAACTCGATTCAGCGACTGTAGTGAAGTCGAAGATCATTTGCGATCAGGTTCAGGCTTGCTTGAACGAGGCTGGCGATATTCAGATTCCGATCGAAGAGGGTGTGCTGTCGGCCGACGACATTCACGGTTCTATCGGTGAAGTCATAAATGGCACGCTGCCGGGTCGTGAGAATGACGAAGAGATCACTCTGTTCAAGAGCGTCGGACTCGCAGTGCAGGATATTTCATGTGCAGCACTTGTCTACGAGCAGGCTGCCGCTCAACGCGTAGGCCTAGAGTTCGACTTCGGCGGGTAGCGAGCTACTTCTTCTACCGGGTGTCGGGGTTGGTGTGGTGCTGCGCCGGCATGTTTGCCTTGTGTGCCGTCCTTCGGGAGCCTCAGGATGACATTGTTTGAGGTAACTGGCTTGAACAAAATGAATATGCAGCCACCGTTTATAGCATGCGATTTTTAGTGTCATCCTGAGACTCTCGAAGGACGACAGTTAAGGGCGAAATCGCCAGCTAAACGATTACTCGTTCTAGTAGGGCGTCGATGTCTCGTTGGGTGTGTTTGTCGGGTTTGGCAGCGGGTTCTCGAACGGCGGCAGATTCGATCAGTCCTCGTTTTTTCAGGATCTGTTTGTGGAATCCGATGGCGAGTTCGGGGGCTTGGCTGACTAGGTGGCAAAGCGGAGCGATTCGGAGATTGAATAGTTCCATTGCGCCTTCGATGTCGCCGGCATTATGGAGCTTGAATATTTCGATGAATTCTGCTGGTGTGGAGCTGAACGGCATTGTGCCGGTGCTTCCACGTGATAGCTCTTCCATCAGGTAGGTCGCTCCGCCGCCGCCGAGGACATTGATCTTGCCTTGAACCGCATCGACTGTTGCTGCTATTCGGGCTGGCGTCGGAGGAGTTTCCATTTTGCAGGCGACCATGCCTTCGAGCTCGTCCGATAGATCGGCGACCATCTGCGGTGAAATTTGAGCGAATTGCACATCTTGAAGGGCTATCGAAACATTTACGGTGTTTGTGACGCTTCGGAAATACTGGCGTACGGCTTCTGGGTTGGATGAGCCAATTCCCGAACCCGGTGGTGTGAGCATTACAGCATCGACGCCGAGTTCTTCAGCTCGCTTGCTGTAGAAAATTGCAAGATCGGTTCCAAGTGAACCTGTGTTCATAACGACTGGGACCCTGCCGTTGGTTTGATCGACAACGGTCTTGAGCAGTTGATCTCGTTCAACTTCGTTGAAAAGTTGAACTTCGCTTGCGAGAGCGATTCCGATTCCGTCGGCTCCGGCATCGATGTTGTATTCGACCACCGCACTAAGGCCCTCGGTGTCGATACCGCCGTCCTTATCGAACGGTGTTTGAAGGATTGGTATGACGCCGTTTATCTTTTTGTAGGTCAAATTAATCTCTGCTGCCGATGGTGTTTGAGATGGAAGCCTACCGGATGTTGCTGGTTCGATGTGTGAGTTACCGGTACTGCTAAGCGTCAGTCATTTCTGTGGCTGTTAGCTGATCGCCTCTAAGGTTTCGTAGCTCCGATTGAGTTATGTAGGCGATAACCATGATTACCATCAATATTCCCGCCGAGAACGTCAGCGCCCATCGCTCGTCGTAGATCTCTGCGATATTGCCGCCAAGAAGTCCTCCCAAAGGCATTAGTGCGAACGAGATTGTGTATATGCCCATGACTCGACCCCGGTAGTTCGATGGCAGTCGCATTTGAATCGCTGTCATGGATATCACCAAAAATACCGAGTGCACGACTCCCGCACCATAGATTGCTATAAGAGCAATTCCGTAGCTTGGGGCGAAGGCGAATCCGGTCACAAAGAATGTGAAAACAAACGCTCCACCGATCATGGACTTTCCTGCGTGATTGCTGCGCTGCAATTTGGGGGCAATAATCGTTCCGGATATCGCACCGGCAGAAAGTACGACAAAAATTATGCCTAATCCGTCGGCTTCAAGTCCGTGTCGAACTGCGAACAAGGGCATGAGCAGTAGGTACTGCATGCCGAAAAACATCTTGGCAAAACTGAGAAGGATGAGCGCAGATAAAAATCGACTTCTGGCGATGAATTTCACACCGTCGGTCAAATCCTGAAGAACCCTTCGTTGAACCTCAGGTTTTTTATACGGTACACGTAGGCTAATGATGACAGCCAGCATGGCTATCCAGCCCAAGGCGCCGGCGAAGAAGACCGATTCGGTGCCCATGTATCGGATAGCGAGACCGCCAATCGATGGCGAGATGATTCGACTAATGTGCCAGGTGACGGAACTCAACGCCACAGCGCTCATCAGATTCTTACGACTCACCAACAGCGGGAAGAACGATGCTTTCACGGGGCCATCTAATCCAGAGAAGAATCCCTGGACAGCCGCAATGACGATCAGATGCCATACTTCAGCGATACCGCTTGTGACTAGCAACGCCAGAATTGTCATCAGCGTTGCGTTCACCGCCGACGTTACGATCATGATGTACCGGCGATCCATACGATCGGCGATAACGCCTCCGAATATATTCACAATTATCGAAGGTATTGCGATTGCCGCGCCTAGTAATCCAAGAGTGCTCGCTGATTCTCCAAAATCGGCAATGATCAGCCAACCAATCCCGAGTTGCACGACTTGAACGGCACCCGATGAAACGAACGTGCCGATCCAATAGCGGCGGTACTTTGGCTCGCTTAGCGCACCAGCTCGGGCGGCGAAGCGTTTTTTGGTTGGAGAGGTCGTGGCAGTAGTCGTTTTTGGGAGAAGGGTAGGAACGTTCGTGCGAGAGTATGTGCCTGACCCAGCTTCAATTCAGCATTTGTGATGGGTAAGGTTTGGCAATTGATTTGCTACTGCGTCTAGGCCGTTAGTATTTCGGGACCCATTGGGCCGAGCCAGATCGAGTGTTCTTTCCAGCCGACGTGATGCCCCGTTACTTCGATAAGCGGGGGGTACTCGCGCATTGCGCCCTGCTTGATTAGCTCTTTTAGGGTTCGCTCGAAAGGCTTTTTGGGAAGATCGTTGAAGTAGCGACGTGCGATCGGCAGTCCTCGCCAGCTTTCGATTTCAGTAAACGCTTCGGCATCGATTTTGTTCGATGGCTTTGGTGGTCGTTCAAGCATGAACACTTCTGCTTTGCCATCGTCTTTGATGTACCCGCGCCCAGATGTAGCGAAAGGTTCGATAGCGAATATAGACCCGGCTTCGAGAGATCCTTCCAAACCGATTCTTGCGTTCGGTATTTGTGGTTGATCGTGCAGCGTGTACTTGCCGAGTCCGTGTCCGGTTAAGTTCATGACCGGTTTGAATCCAGCTTTAGTGATGACTTCTTCAACTCGCTCGCCGATGTCTTCGACTTCGACGTTTGGTAGGCACATAGCGATTGCAGCGTCCAGAGCATTGGAAGCGGCACCGATCATGCTCTTCCAGCGTTGGTCTTCTGAGAGATCGGCTGAAACTCCGGTATCGACGATAAGCCCATCGATGTGGGCTCCTACATCGATTTTCACCAAGTCGTTTTCTTCAAAACGCGAGTTGTCAGTTGGTGATGAGCAATAGTGCGCGGCGATCTTGTTTCGGCTGGTCTGAGACGGAAACGGAGGCAAAGCTCCCGCCTCACGGATCATCGTTTCCATGCCTTCTTGGAGATCGCGTAATAGATAGCCCGGTTTGATCGTTTCAGCTGCCCAATTTCGAGCGTTGGAAGCGATTTTTCCGGCTTCACGGAGCGTTTCTAGTTCGGCTGAAGTCGGAATCATACGGTCAGAACTAAGCGCATGAAGGGTCGTCTAGATTCCAACGATTGAACGAAGGTTGTTCACCTCTTGCGAGTGAATCGCGGGTGTCTTTCCACATTTCGTACCACGTGCCTGGATCATGTAGCTCGGAGCCTGGATTAGATTCGCTGCGTGCTACAAATCCCGGGAACACGTCCCGCCCAGTCGCCTCACCAGTTGGCTGGTATCTCAGATCGAAACTCCAGCGAATGCTGTCGCTAATGTTCGGGAGTGATGCGTGAACCGTGCGCTTCGTGAGCAGCAGTACATCCCCTTTCTTCACAGGAACTGGCATCGAATCGCCGACGTTGAAGAGATTCTCAGGAATTTGCAGACCCGGTCGATCCTTATATCCAGGGCAGTGCGTCAATAACTCGCCGCGGTGAGAACCCGGAACTACTGTTAGGCAGCCGTTCTCCACGCCTGCGTCCATGAGAGGAAACCAGACTGTCAGGAGATTAGTTTTGTCGGCTGCTTCGTTAATGACTCCAGCGTCCTGGTGCCACGGACTAACGCCAAACATAACGTTGCCGTTTTCATCGCGGGGAGATACTGATTCAGGGATTTTGATTCGAACGTGCTGAACGGGGTTCGAGTAGACCTCGCCGCCAACGACTGATTCCGCAACGTCGATTACACCGGGTGCAGTAAGAGCATTGAAAACTGCCGGACCTGCCCAAAACGGAGTGTCGGATAGAACGCCGTTCTGGGGGAGCGAGAAATCGAAATACTGGTTATGAACTTCGTTCGATTCAACGTAGATTTTCGTTACGCGGTCGCCAAATTCTAGTTCAGAGTAGGTCGATGTGATTTTGCCTTCAGCGAATAGTTTTTCCGCCAGCGAATCGAGAACCCCTGCGTATTCGTCTATTACAGGGTCGATAGTGGCTTCCGGGTCGAACACGTTTTCAACGCGTACGAATCCGTACTCTTCGAAATGTTCTTTTTGTTCAGCTGTGAGAGCCGGCATTTCTGAAATCCCCTCATCGCACTAATTCGTTAGTTTAGTGTGCGATGCGTCTGTTGGGGCGGAATGTTACACCGCGTTAGACGGTGTTTCGTTGGGATTTCGGTAAGTTTGGTTTGAATCGGTTGGGGAGTGGGCTGCGCGTAACGTGACCCTTCAACAGGGCTCAGGATGATGCATGCGGGATGTTGGCGGTGTCAGAATGACAGGCCGGGCGGGCTTTAGCGGCTTTTTGGGGCGAATGTTAGCGAACCGGCTTCGATGCCGAGTCCTTGAGCGGATTCGACTGCTTTGCGTAAGCCTGAGAGTGAGATTTTGAGTATCTTGATCATGATGTTAGTTTCGTTTTAGATATGTGTTTGATGGCAGGGTGACTGTTTTATTTGGAGCAACAAAAAACCCCTGTTTTTCGACAGGGGTTCTAAATTCTCTACGTTGCGACTTGGATTACTTCAACAAGTGCAACACGCAAAACTAGGAACCCCTGTGGGCGTACAGGTACA
>ENA-OREN01002011-OREN01002011.1-marine-metagenome-genome-assembly--contig:-NODE-2011-length-21951-cov-6.672168_pt1 | contig 21951 bp, 13 predicted proteins | sample MGYA00248624_ERZ508555 | MGnify/ENA primary metagenome ERZ508555 (study PRJEB26222, sample SAMN06267773) | marine metagenome | isolation source: Saanich Inlet, British Columbia, Canada | place...
AAAAAGAACCTCGTATTCAATGGATATTGCTGAATATCATGGCAATATCTGCTTGTATTTATGTTGCAACATTGATTCCTTTGAAGACTTCCTGCCCTCAGAAAAGAGTGATGATGAAAGTCATGTATCCATTCATGTTATGGAGTTTAGAAATGCTTTATTGGATTTAATTAACAAAACCTCCAATGAACTTAATTCAACTGAATTACCATTTTTATTACTTCTACCCAGTGATGATGAATCATTGGAAAAAAGAACCGCAGCACTGTCTTTATGGTGCCAAGGTTTTATTGATGGTTTGGGGTTAGTGATCTCTGAGGATAGCGCTTCTTTAGGTGAATCATCTATGAGTTTACTAAGTGAAATATTTGACGATTTTTCGCAAATCTCTACACTAACTCCCCATTCAATTAAGAATGAAGAAGAGGAAGAATTGGCTTTTATTGAATTGCTTGAGTATGTTCGAGTGAGTGCAGAGTTAATTTTTGAAGAAATTAAAATAAAAATATGAAGAATTTAGAATTTAAATCAAGAAGAAATAAGCTAGCTAAGACTATTGGTAAAAGTGGTGTTGCAATTATTGCTACTGCTGATTTAAGCACTAGAACAAATGATACTTATTATCCATTTCGTTCCAATAGTGATTTTTACTATTTTACTGGTTTTTTAGAACCCAATGCTTTAATGGTTTTAGCTCCTGGTCGTCCAGAAGGGGAATTTATTTTATGTGTACGACCCAAAAATCCATTAATGGAGACTTGGGAAGGGCATATGGAAGGTTTGAGTGGAGTGATTAATAATTATAATGCTGACCAGTCTTTTGATATAGCAGATATTGATAGCATTTTAAAAGATCTTTTGCATGGTAGGGAAAGAGTGTTCTATTCCATTGGCAAACATAAAATTTATGATGATAAGGTGACAGAAGCATTCAAAACTTTGAGAGAGAGCCAACGACAAGGTGGAGTGGTTCCTAATGAAATTGTTTCTGTAGATACAATGATTCATGACATGAGACAGATCAAATCAAGAAAAGAGATACAGCTTATGAAGGAGGCAGCTCGCATTGGAGTTGAAGCACATCTAAGGGTAATGAATGAATGCAAACCGAGTGTTTATGAATATCAGATAGAAGCATCCATTAATCATCAATTTGGTCAATATGGAACAGTGCCTTCATACAATAGCATTGTGGCATCTGGCGATAATGCTTGCACACTCCATTATGTTGAGAATCAATCAATGATGAAGCAAGGGGATTTGCTATTAACGGATGCTGGTTGTGAATATCAAATGTATGCATCTGATATCACCAGAACAATTCCAGTCTCAGGACAATTTACTAAAGAACAGAAAGCTATTTATTCAATCGTTCTAGAAGCTCAGAAAAGCGTTATTTCTTCTGTAAAACCAGGTCAAACTTTCGAAAAGATGCAAAAGAATTGCATTGAGATTATCACAAGAGGTTTAAAAAAATTGGGCATACTCAAAGGAAGTGTATCGAAGTTAATTAAAGAAGAATCTTACAAAGATTTTTATATGCATGGAATAGGGCATTGGCTGGGAATTGATGTACATGATGTTGGTTCTTATGTTAATGAGAAGGGAAAATCTAAACCATTCACTCCTGGAATGGTAATTACTGTTGAACCTGGGATTTATATCTCCAAGAAGACAAAGGCCATCGATAAGAAATGGAAAGGAATTGGAATTAGAATTGAGGATGATGTTTTAGTAACCCCATCAGGCTGTGAGGTTTTATCTGGAGACCTTCCAAAAGAGATTGATGCCATCGAAGCCATGATGTCTAGTAATTAATAAATAAAGGAATTCATTATGTCAATAATAGTTTGTGGCTCAGTGGCTTACGATAACCTAATGGAATTTGAAGGTAATTTTGGAGACTACATACTGCCGGATCAGATTCATATTCTTAGTGTTGCATTTACTGTACCCAACTTAAGAAAAGAGTTTGGAGGTTGTGCTGGTAATATTGCTTATAACCTGAACCTTTTAGGGATGAATCCTATTATTAATGCGACAGTCGGTCAGGATTTTGATACTTACAAACAATGGCTTGTAGAGAATGATATTTCCATTGAGTCCATTAAAGTTCTTGAGGATAAGTACACTCCACAGTGTTTCATTACCACCGATGCTAATAATAATCAGCTGACTTCTTTTCACCCAGGCGCTATGGACGAAGCTCACTTAAATCCAATACCGAATCGAGATGATATTGAGCTTGCAATCATAGCACCCGATGGAAAACAAGGAACCATTCAACATGCCGAAGAACTGAGTGAAAGAAATATCCCATTAATTTTTGATCCAGGTCAAGGCATAGGTTTGTTTAATAAAGAGGAAATTAGTAAATTGGTTTCCCTATCTGATTACGTGGTTTTAAATGAATATGAGTCCACTTTATTGGCTGAGATTATGGGACAAGGCATTGTTGATATAGCAACAACATTGAAAGCTGCAATAGTCACCAAAGGCGCTAAAGGATCGGATATATTTGTTGATGGTGATTGCATTCATATTGAGCCAATCTCAGTGGAAAATGAAGCGGACCCAACGGGCTGTGGAGATGCTTATAGAGCTGGATTGATTTATGGAATTGTTAATGGATTGCCTTGGGAAGAAACTGGCAAACTAAGTTCAATGATTGGGGCGATTAAAGTAAGTCATAATGGCACTCAAAATCATACTTTTACTGCCAATGAACTGTTGGAAAAGGTTTAAATTGAAGAGAATTTATTCTTCTCAGACCAAGAATAAATAATTGGCACCACAATCAAACTTAAAAAAGTTGAACTGACCATTCCACCAACGACAGCAATGGCAAGCGGTTGACTTAATTCAGTACCAGCACCAATGCCGAGTGCTGGCATTAACATGGCTAATATCAATGTGAGTGTCGTCATCAAGATGGGCCTCAATCTCCTTGGGCAAGCCTCCAATAGCGCTTCATCAATGCTGTATCCACTTTCTCTTTCTTGATTGGTTCTATCAATCAATAGGATGGAATTCTTTGCTACCAAACCCGTAAGTAAGACCAGACCAGTCATGGAGAATACGTTGAGGGAGGAGCCTACCAACCATAAACCAAAAGTGCCTCCAATGACTGCTAATGGTTGCGATACCATAATAATTAGTGGCTGACTAAATGAATTAAACTGAGAAGCTAGAACCATATAAACCAAGAGTAGACCGGTAAGAAAGGCAAAAAGCATCTGAGTACTTGTTCTTTTATATTCTTTTGCTCGGGCAAAAAATCCAACTTCATAGCCCAGTGGAAGAGTGTCTTCAGCAGCTGTTTCTATGATATCAATAGCTTCACTGATTGGGACTGTTGGATCACTATAAAAGTAAACACTGTAGCCTCTATCCAATCGAGTAATCTCTGCAGGACCCACATCTTCTGTAAAAGTTGCAACTGTATCCAATCTAACCAGATTATTATCCGGTGTTCTTAGGTATATTTTATTAAGGTCACTGATTGCCATATCACGTTCTGCTTTGAGTCGGACCTTGTAACGCTCTCCATCACCCACAGAATCATTGTATCGAGCTACATCAATACCACCTGCAAATATATTAGCAGCTTCAGCCACAGTTCTAGTGGTCAGTCCTAATTCTGATATTAATTCTCTATTAATATTAAGATTAACTTGAGGCAGATTCATTTCTAGACTCGAATCAACATTACCCAATTCTGGTGATTCTTCCACCTTAATTAAGAATTGTTGAACCGCAGACTCTAAAACGCTTAAATCAGGTCCAGAAATTGTAAATTGCATTGCCTCACCTCTTGTACCAGAAGCAAAAGCAAAACTCGAAGGGAATGCTTTAATTCCAGGTATTGCTTTTAAGTCGCTTCGAATCATTGGGATCATATCGTATTGTTTCAGCTGTCTGATATTCCTAGGTTTTAATTTCACATAAATGACACCAACATTAACCGCTTGGCTTTCTATGCCCGCTCCCATAACTGTAAAGAGCGATTCAATGTCGTCATACTCTTTGACTACTGATTCAACTTTTAAATGACGTTCATTAATATATTCGAGACCAGTCCCAACTGGAGTTTTAACCGTGATAATAAATTGACCTTCATCCTCTTCAGGAAAAAAACCACCGCCGAGTTGTCCAAATAAGACTAGGGTGATCATTAGTATGGGTATTCCGGATAATAAAATTTGCTTTTTATGTGCAAGAGACCATCGTATTAATGTTTGATATTGATTTTCAATTTTCTTAAAGCTTTGATCAAAGCGATTGAATAGATTATTGGTATTTTGAGTTGGTTTTAAAAACTTAGAGCAGAGCATTGGCGTTAATGTTAACGCTACAAACGTTGAAACCATTACTCCTGTTGACACAACTATGCCAAAAGATTTAAAAAATCGTGCAGCAATACCTTCCATGAAAAAAACAACAGTAAATAAAGCTACCAATACAAGTGTTGATGCAACGATGGGTAAAAATACTTCATTGGCCCCTTTAATGCTTGCTTCGTAACGGTTTGGGTTGGATTTATTCATGTTTAAATTTCGTTGAGAATTTTCTAGAACAACAATTGCATCGTCGACAACAATACCTATTAATAGAAGCAACCCTAGCATTGTCATTGTGTTGAGAGTTAATCCAAAGAGATACATAATAAAAATAGAGCCAAACAAAGAGACTGGTATTGTTGCACTGACAATAGCCATTCCCGAGAAGCTTCTCAAAAAGAGTAAAACGATCAATGCTGCAAATACAGCTCCAATAAATAAGTTTTGACCTAAGCCATTGATTAAAGAGTAGATGTACTCACTGTCGTCTTTTGCGATATCAATGGTTATACCTTCTGGGAGTGTTGGATTGATCACTGTCTCAATTCTTTCTTTTACTCTCTCAACAATTTTTACAGTGTTCTCACCTCTAATTTTTGTCACACCAATTCCAATAGAAGGTTTTCCATTAAATCTAGCCATTTTTCTGAAATCCGATACATCATCGGTAATTTGAGCAATATCATTCAATCGAATGGATCTGTTTTGATCGTACCCAATAATCATTTTTCCAACATCTTTAGGGCTATGAGATTCAAGATCAAGCTTAAGTAGATCTTCTTTTTTGTTGTCAATTAGAAAACCACCTGACAGCTTAATGTGTTCATTCTTAAAAGCTAAAACAATGTCTTGAACTGTGATTCCAAAGGCACTCATTCGATCAAAATTTAAATTCACTCTGATGTTTCTTTCTTGTTCACCACCAATAAGAATGGTGGCAACTCCATCAATGGTTTCGAGTCTTTTTTTGATAGTATTTTTTGCATAAATACTTAGTTCTTGCAGAGTTCTATCACCCGTCAGTGCAAGCCAGATAATTGGAATCTCACCGGTTTCAATTTTAGTAATAATCGGAGTTTTCGCATCTTCTGGCAGTTGATAGAGTATTTGATTAACCTTGGATTGAACGTCATTAAATGCTACTTCTAGATCTTTTTCTAAAAAAAACTGAGCAAAAACATTGGATACTCCTGGTGCTGATCGTGACCTGATATCCTCAATACCAGGGATACTATTAACAGCTCCCTCAATAATATTAGTCACGCTTGAGTCAACAACATCAGGGTTGGCACCAGGCAGAATAGTGGTAACTGAGATGAGTGAAAAATCAATATCGGGTGTTCTGTCTATGGATATTCTATTTACCGAGATAACACCAAATAGAATAATCAGTAGATTTAGCATTGCTGCAAAGACATAACGTTTAACGGATATTTCTGCGATGCTCATTTAATCGTTATTGATGCTTATTTCACTGCCATTCGTTAAAAAGCCTGCGCCATCAAGAGCAACTATATCTCCTTTCATTAAGCCCGATTTGATATGAATGAAGCCATTTTTTTCAAGACCGGTGTCTATTGGTCGTTCAACCACTGTGTCTTTGTCAATGAGATAAGCAACATTGCCAATGGAACGTCTGACAACAGCTAGCTGAGGTAAGACTAGAGCATTTTTGATAGTCGATAAAATAATGGTTGCTTGAGTACTTGCTCCTGGAACCCAGAATCCAGGATTTTCAAAATCGACTATCGTTGTTATTGAGCGACTGTTTGAATTGATATCTGGTTTAATGTCTTTGATTGTAGTTTCAACCATTTGATCTTTTGATGTTGGTGTTCTAAGAAATACAGTTAATCCTTTTTTGAGTTTTAGATTTTGATACTCTGGGAATGAAAGCGCCACCCTAAGATTATTAGTATCAACCAATTCAAAAACTATCACACCGGTCTGTACAAAGTCACCCACATCAATATTTTTTGCAGAAATCTTAGATTTAATGGGTGCTTTGATTTCTGTTTCTTGTAAGAGTCTCTCACTATTGTTTAATTGAGCTTCTGCTGCATTGATTTGCTCCTTCAAAGCACTGTACTCGGCACGAGAACGATCCATCATTTCTGCAGAAACCAGGTTGTCTTTAAACAATTCCTCAGCTCTTTTTAAATCAAGCTCTTGATTGATTAATAAAGCAGAAAGTCTTGCCATTTCTGCTTTTGATTGAGCCAGTTGCAGGCGATACTTTTCTGGATCAATTTTAGCCAGGACTTGTCCTTTCTTGACTTCTTCACCAATATCAGCAAGCACTTCAATAACTCTTCCAGATACTTCTGCTGCTAGACTTGGTGATGCCCGACTAAAGATCATACCCATGACACTTTCTTCTTCTTGTAGATCCATCGTAATCACACTTGTTGTGCTGATGGTTGTTTGAGCAAAAATAATTTGCGAGCTAAAAAAGAGTAGGGCAGTGAATAAATAACCTTTATTATTATTTTTAATTTTAGTCATTTATTTATTAACCCATTGATAAGATTCTCATTCATTTGATCTGTAAGGTGTATATTTTTATGAGGATCTGAGTCACCTAACATTTCTTTAGCAACACTTTGAAAAACAAGATAAGAAAAAGTAGGAGAGAGGAACTGTATAGCTAGTATTTTACTGTCACAAGTTCTTATAATCTCATTATTGTTCTTAGCTTGATCTATTAAGTTAACAACCATCTCAAAATTTTTGAGAAAAAAAGTTCTCTTATCATACATGCTATTTCTATCAATAAGATCAGAGAACTCTTTTAAAAGAAGTTTTGTTTTTTGAGGATCACCCATTAATATTTTTAGATGTTCTTTTACAAAAAATCTTATTTTATCTAGATAAGTCCCTTCAATGCTTTCAGTTTCTTTTAACAAATCAGCAACTCGTTGATGGCAGTTAAAAAGCAATTGATTGTAAAGATCTTCCTTTGATTCAAAGTGATGATATAGATTACCCTTGCTCATACCTGACTTTTGAGCAATCTGATCCATAGAGACAGAACTGAAACTTTTTTCTGCAAAAAGTTTTTCAGCTGCTTTAAATATAGTATCTATACCATTCAAGGCTTAACCCTCTCTTTCATCATTTATTTATAGTCCTTAATTATCTTATTCCAAACCGACTGGTTGGTCAGTATATAGATAAAAAAAGTGTTTTCAATACTATTTTATGAGATCTCTTAATTCAGCAGTAAAGGTAGTTCTACCATTCTCTGTTTGGGTAAGCTTCACAGGAATGTAATCCAATTCTTTTGCCAACCAAAGTGTGTTTATTTTTTCAGAATCTGTTTTAGAATGTTCGATCTTTATACTATCAAACTTACCAAAAGGTACTCCAATAACTTCTGTTTCATTCCATCTTTTTATTACTATATTTTTCAACACATCTTTATCCAATACTGTTATCAGTTTTAAATCGTCATTTTCTCTAATTGCATTAATTATTTGTAATTGAAGGAGCACTCTATCAATTACTTGTTCTTCCAATGGTAGATTAATTATTCTTTCTTTATAAAGACCTTGAATTTTATTATTTTTCCAGTCAAAGATTACCTCAGATTTAATATTCCTGATTGAATTATCTAAGTTGTACTGGATAGATTTTAGAGCTCCCTTATCAATTTTAAATAAACTTTTTTCAGAAACGGAACCATTGGCTAACATTTTCCATATCCCAGTTGCATTGGTCATCATTTCATAACTATAAGTATCATCATTGTTGCTAATTAATTCAGATCTGAGTTGACCTTGAGCCTGCTTTATATTTGCATCATAAATAGCCTGAAAATCTGATGGTATTGCCCAAATCGATTCTATGAATATTGCCGAAATAAATGATATTAATATTAAAAATCTCATCATTTACATTAGTTTTGAAATTGTCTCAGTACGCCATTTTTCACTTATTTCAATCTGGTTGAAACAAAATATATGGTATCCAGCAAGATTGGTGTCAGCAATATCTTTATACTCAGAAATACTTGTTACCAATTTATCTGGATTATAGATACTAGATTTCATTAACTCTGCCGCAACTTGAGATTTTTTTCGCAAGAAACGCAGAGAGTCCCCAACACCTATTCTAAGAGAAGTTCTAAGAAGACGTCCTCGCTCAATGACGCCAGGCAATCCGACCCAAACAGGAAGATGGACGCCTTGCTGATTAATTCGAACCAACCAGTCACCTAATATATCGGCATCAAAACACATTTGAGTAACAATGTAATCTGCTAAATCTTTTTTCTTTTCAAGTGCTTCCATTAAGATTTTTTCGTTAATATCTGGGTGCCCCTCAGGATGCGCAGCAATTCCAATCTTTTTTATATTATGACCAGATTTCTGCAAAGCTTTAAGAAGATCATAGGCATTATTAAACTCACCCATTGGTTCAGGTAGGTCACCACCAGGCACAAAAATATTCTCAATACTCAATGCATCGAGTCTTTTGACGATGGTTTCAAGATGTTTTTCCCCACTTACAGATTTCGCTGCAATATGCGGAATAACCTGAAAACCTTGTGCCATAAGTTTTCCACTTAGCTCTATGGTTTCATCTACACCTTTTGTTGGCGAGCATGTGACAGCCACATGCATGTTTCGCTGAAGAGTTCCAAGCCTCTCTTCAATATCTGGAACTGGAATAATTTCCATATAGGCGTTTTCCAGATCCTCTCGCATGCGCTTACCGACAGCTTCTGAAGGTTTGCTCGTGTTAATAATTTTCTCCTATCAAGATGATTTGTTATATCTAAGAAAAAACATCTTATTTATTCTTAGTGTTTAATTTATTCGAAAGTTTTAACGCTGTGGTTTCAACCTTTTTGAACTAATACTTGCGAGGGGATATCATGCCAATAAATATTAATCTTTTTAAGCAGAGCTCTGTCGACGCTCTGTCACCATTGCCACTGCAACCGCAGCTGCCTCAGCTGAATCCCTACAATATCGATCTGCACCAACGTATGCTCCAAATTCTTCATTCAATGGAGCACCCCCAACAAGAACAATATAATCATCTCGTATTCCTCTTTTTACCATTTCATCTATTACTACTTTCATATAGGGCATGGTTGTAGTAAGAAGAGCCGACATTCCCAATACATCGGGTTTATGTTTTTCCATTGCAGCAAAAAAATCTTCCACCGAACTATTAATGCCAATATCAAACACCTCAAAACCTGCTCCTTCTAGCATCATGCCAACAAGATTTTTTCCAATATCATGAATATCGCCTTTAACCGTCCCTATAACCATAGTACCAACTGGTTTAGCGCCGGTCTCAGCCAATAAAGGTTTAAGGATAGCCATGCCGCCTTTCATAGCATTCGCTGCCATTAAGACCTCTGGCACAAAAAGAATCCCGTCGCGAAAATCTATGCCAACAATAGTCATTCCAGCCACAAGCGCCTCATTTAAGACCTTCTCTGGAGACCAATCACGTGACAATAATATGTTAGTGCCTTCTTCTATTTCTTCCTTAAGGCCATCATATAAGTCATCGGCCATTTGCTCCACAAGCTCTTCATCGGATAAATCAGCTAAGATAATATCCTCTTCATTTTCCTCATTCCAGTCGCTCATAAAATAATCTCACTCAATTGTTATTGGTAATCTAAAATACTTCATAATGATTTAAATCAATAATCCCTATCTTCAAATTCAGATTTTCTCTTAGCTATAAACTCAAGTAAAGCTTCATCAATTGCAGGATCCAATTTTGGAGCTTCGTATTCTTTTAACATTTCTTTCCATTTTAAATTGGCTCGCATTGCACAGTCAAAGCTTCCTTCTTCTTCCCATTGCTCAAAACTGTTGTTATCAGCGAGTTCAGACCGATAAAAAGCTGACTCAAAATTGGCTTGTGTATGCGACGCACCTAAAAAGTGACCGCCTGGACCAATCTCTCTGAAGGCATCCATTGCTTGAGCATTTTCAGATAAATCAACACCTTCAAGCATCACAGCAAGCATTCCCGCTTGATCTGCATCCATTATAAATTTCTCATACCCCATAGAAAGACCGCCTTCAAGCCAGCCGGCTGTATGCAGCATAAAATTGACTCCCGCTAAGGCAGAAGCTTGCAATGTATTAGCTGATTCATAAGCAGCTTGCGCGTCCGGAATTTTTGATGCGCATAATCCACCACCGCTTCGAAAGGGCACCCCTAATCGTCTAGCAAGCGCACCCACAATTGTCATTACATGACCAGGCTCTGGAGTGCCAAATGTGGGGGCTCCTGATTGCATAGAAACTGCGCTTGCAAATGTTCCAAATATTACCGGAGCTCCTGATTTAACAAGTTGAATATATGCCATGCCTGCAAGTGCTTCAGCAAGAATCTGTGTAACGGTACCTGCTATGGTAACTGGCGACATTGCTCCAGCTAGAATAAAGGGTGAAATCATTGTTGCTTGATTATTCTCAGCATACACAGTGGCAGCACCAAGCATTGTGTCATCAAACGTTAAAGGTGAATTAGCATTAATTAAGCTGGTTAAGACAGTATTTTCTTCGAGAAAGGTTTCGCCAAAAACTAGCTTCGCCATTGACACAGTATCTTCAGCTCTTTTCGGATGTGTTACCGATCCCATAAATGGTTTATCGCTGTATTTGATATGACTGTATATCATGTCAAAGTGACGTTTATTGACAGGTACATCAACTGGCTCACATATAGTTCCACCCGAGTGGTGAAGATTTGGGCTCATGTATGCTAATTTTACGAAATTTCTAAAATCTTCAATTGTTGCGTATCGCCGACCTTTATCTAAATCCCTAACAAATGGTGACCCATAAGCTGGAACAAGAACTGTTCTTCGCCCCCCAATAATAACATTATTAGCTGGATTCCTTGCGTGCTGTGTATATTCGCTTGGGGCATTTGATTGAATGATTTCCCGACAAAATCCTGGCGGGAAATGAACGCACTCACCATCAATATCAGCACCAGCGTTCTTAAATAAATCTAGCGCTTTCGGGAAATCTCGGAACTCAACTCCAATTTCCTCAAGTAGAATATCGGCATTCTTTTCTATTAAAGCCAGTCCTTCCTCATTTAAAATTTCAAAATACGGAATATTACGTTCAATATATGGTCGATATTTTCTTGTGCCTTGCTCTCTGGCTGCTCTTTTCTTTCTTCTTCCACCAGATCGGCTTCTGCGTTTTTTTTCTGACATAATTTTATCTTGCTCCAGTTAAGAACGAACCCTTTCATTATTAGGATCATAAAGAGATCCCTTGCCAACTATCTGAACGGTCATGGGATATATGCCATCACCGTTTTCGTTAAAGTACTCCAATGACAGGGACTTGCCTGGTGTGGCGATATTTTTAGGCAGATAACCCATGACTACGTGTTTTTTGATTGATGGACAGTACGACATGCTGGTGCTATAGGACCGGCGGCCTTTACTATCAATCGGTACTTCGCCTGTATCAGGATCGATGATTGGTGAGATGCCAACCGGATAGCGCGAACCAGTACCCGAAACATCTAGGTTATCCAGTGTCATGGTGCATAGAATTGCACTAGGCTCTTCTTCTCGATGAACTAGGTGCGCTGCTTTACCATGGAAGTTCGCTTCTTTGATCTTAGGTCTTTGAACAGCTGATTCACAAGCATTGTATTCGGTCTCTAGATCTGCACCTTGAAGTCGAAAGCTCTTTTCTAGGCGTCGACTGTTGGCATAAGTTTCGATACCAACTGGCACAACTCCAACCTCAAGTAGAGAGTCATAAAGCGCCAGGCCCTCTTCACTATCATTGTTCAAATAGATTTCCCAGCCGCTCTCTCCGACATAGGAAATGCGTGCTGCCCAGACATCAATCTTTTTTCCGCCAGATAAATTGAGGGTCAGGTATTTTGCTCCAACAAAGGGAAAATTCTCGATGCTGATTTCACTGGGATCAATAAAATGGCCCAGGGCATCTTTTGCTCGAGGTCCCCATAATCCTAAAGTTGACATATCGTGGGTCCTAATATTAATGTCCGCTTCCAGTCCCTGATCGTCTCGATAATTGCGTAAGCTCACCCAGTCTCGGTTGCCATCAGCACCACCAGTTACTACCCGATAACGATCTGTGTCCAAGCGGGAGATGGTCAGGTCTGCATGGACACCACCATCCTCGTCCAGGAAATTAGTATAGATGATTCGCCCTTCAGGAGTGTTGTCGCCAATCTTTGCCACGGAAAGATACTCCAACATGCGTTCTGCATCTGAACCCTTTATGTCCATGATTGCGAAGTGCGATAGATTAATCATTCCAGCCGATTCACTCATGGCTAAATGTTCTGCATTAGCAATCTCGTAAGGTACATGGCGTCGATCCCATTCGTTTTCTCGAACTGGGACTTCCTGCAAATAATTATCAAGTTTTTGTCGATTGCTCTCATAGGCTAAGGCACGTTCCCAACCGGCGACTTCATTATCAAAGTAGCCCCCAAGCTCTTTTTCCCTTGAATAAAAGGGACTGACGAATAGTTCTCTTTGGCTAATATAGGGCTCTCTGGGGTGAACAGCAGGGGTATAAATGGTTTGCGCATTTTCAAAAGCTCGTGTTTTAACAAACGCTTTTTCTTTTTGTGCGGGATAAAATCTGGCAATGTCAAAAGAGTGCATGTCCACCTGTGTTTTGCCATTGATCATCTGTTCGGCACAAAGTCTTGCACAACCAGGACCGTCTTTAACCCAGACTGCTTCGCATAACCAAAAGCCTCTAACTTCAGGGCTTTCACCGATTAAAGAGCCACCGTCAGAAGTTACGGATAGTAAGCCATTGAATGAACTTCTTTCATCCCAGCCTAATTCATTAAGTATAGGCGTTGTTTCTAACGCTTTTTCTAGAGGTTCTGCTATTTCTTCAAGATCCAGGTATCTCATTGAGTCAGAGCCCATCGTTTTCTCAGGATTACCAATGTCTTCCGGGTCAACCAATCGAGGTTCTTTATCCTCGTAAAATCCCCATTCAAGCATCCCCCCATGAAGTCTTCCTGTATCCCTGACGTAAGCTGAATTACCTTGATCGCGAAGCAGTGGATAGACGAGAAAATCCTCCGCGCCTTGTGCTTCCGGGAGTGGACCAAAAAATAATAAAGGGTGTTCCAATGGCATCAGTGGGACTGGAACGCCAGCCATTCCCCCCATTAAAGGTCCCCAGATTCCTGATGCAATTACAACTTTGTCAGTTTTGATTGTTCCTTTATCCGTTTTTACTCCAGTAACACGTCCATTCTCAATTTCAAAGCCCACAGCTGGTGTGTCAGTGTATGTGGTCAGAGCACCTTTTTCTTTAGCGCTTTCTACGGCAAAGCGAACGACATCCTGTGAGCGGGGTGTTACTAAACCAGCATCTGGGTCCCACATTGCGCCGCGTATTGATTCTTCTTCTAATAAAGGAAATTTTTCTTTGGCTTCGGATGCTGAAATTAGCCTGACATTAGTTCCAAAGGCTTTGCCTGATGCCACCTTTCGCTTGAGTTCCTCCCAACATGCATCGTCGTCTTTACGGCAGATTTCAAGACCTCCTTTTTTCAGGAAGAAGCCATTGTCTTCATAAAAATTTCGGCTAAAGGCGGTCGTCCAGTTGCTTAGTTTGTCGTGAGTTGTGCTGTAAACAAAGTCCGAAGCGTGTGCTGTGGATGCTATATCTGAAGGAATTACAGTAGATTTTTCCAACCCTACGATGTTTTTTTGGCCGAGTTCTGTGAGCCAGTATGCGAGCATCGATCCGACTATGCCACCTACGCCGACTATAACTACTTCTGCATCTGAAGGGAATTTAGAGGATTTCTTCGTCATATTAGCTACTGTTCGTTTTTTTATTATATCTGGATTGAAGATATAAAATATCCGTCATCACACCACTAAATTTTATTGGAATCAATCTTTAATTGTTTATATAAATTTCTTGCAGCAACAAACGCAATCATCGCAAAAGGAAGGCCAGTTACAATAACAGATGTTTGAAGTGCATTTAATCCTCCACCCATCAAGAGAATAATAGCTATGATCCCAAGTGTTAGCGCCCAAACAACCCTAGTTATTATTGCAGGATCACGGTGCTGGGAATCTTCTTGATTTGAAGAAGTCATCATGGCGGTTACTAGTGCACCTGAATCAGAGGAAGTCACAAAAAATGTAAGAATATTGATTAAAGAAAGACCCATTAAAAGAGTTGAAGCAGGATACTGTTCTAAAAAAATGAAAAGAGATACTGAAATATCTTCATTGACGGCATTCGCTAGTGACCCAGCTGTCGTAAATTCTTGATATATTGCTGCATTTCCAAACACACTCAACCATATGAAAACAATCAATGAGGGTAAAAAAACAACCCCAAGAATGAATTCCTTGATGGTTCTTCCATAAGAAATTCTTGCTATAAAAAGACCTACAAAAGGTGACCATGCAAACCACCAACAGTAGTAGAATAATGTCCATCCATTTTGCCAGTCAGAGTTACTATAGGCATTTAGATTGGTTGACAGACTAATAAAATTTTGAATATAAGATCCAACATTTTCTACAAACCCATCCAGAATATATCCAGTAGGTCCAAATAAAAATATAGTTATCAAAAAACAACCACACAAAATCATATTTAATTGCGAGAGTCTTTTTATGCCGGCATTCAAACCTAAAACTACACTTATAAGCCCTAATATAGTAATAAAGATAATAATTATAAACTTTCCAAGGGAAGCTTCGGGACCTAATGTTTCCATTGGTATCCAAAAACTATTTGCAATATTAAGATGTTCAAGCCCTGCACTTATTTGACTTGCTCCCAAGCCCAATGATGTAGCTATACCAAAGACTGTTGCGAGAATAGCAAACACATCAACTATCACTCGGCTCCAGGCACTCTCCAGTCTAAAGAATGAGCTGACTCTGAAAGGTCTTCCTAAATTAAATGCAAAATATGCAAAGCATAATCCTACGACACCGTATATAGCCCAAGCGTGAAACCCCCAATGTAAAAATGTTAGATTCATTGATAAAGTAGCTCGTTCATTGAAAGAAGCACCTTCTTCAAAGAGTGCCAATGAGCTGAGATGCGAAACAGGTTCTGCGACAGAGAAAAATATTACTCCAATACCTAATCCAGCACTAAATAGCATAGCGATCCAGTTTATATAATTAAATTCTGGTTTCGCGTCAGCTCCACCCAATCTAATTTCTCCAAACTGACTAATAGCCATCCATATACAAAAAATTAGAAAACCATTTGCACTTAAGACAATTAACCATCCGAAGTTGTTAGCTATAAATGATTGCGTGCTATTAAAAAGATTGTTGGCAGTATCAAGGTTGACTAGGGTAATCCCTATAAAAGTTGAGATAAGAAACAAAGAAATGAAGAATCTCTTATAATCTATGCTTTTAAACATGATTAGTTAAAAGAATTCTTTTGTAAAACATTGTTATAGAGGAGTTGCATTTTAAAGGATAATTTATATTATCTTCAATGACTGTCAAGTATTACGTAATACTAATACGGAAATAATTTATTTTTTTTAACCCTAGAGATCTTAATTTTAATGAGTTCTATAAATTTAAGATAAAATATACTACAATTTGTCAATAATTAATGGATATTTACCTTATCTAATCAGAGGAATAAAGGATGACTCAGAGGAATAAAGGATGACAAGAAAACAAAATAAGGCCTTAAGAAGAACAAAGGCTATCAAAAAGAAACAAAATATACTTAGGATTAATAACAGAGCGAAAACTGCTGTCGCAGCTGTCGCAGCTGTAAGTGCGGTTCTTGCTACTCCTAATATAAGTGCTCAAGATACAAGTGCTCAAGCAACCATTGAAGAAATTGTTGTAACATCGAGAAAGAAATCGGAGAGCCTGCAAGATGTTCCTTTGTCTGTTTCTACACTAACAGAGGGAGCGTTAGAAGAAGTAGGAATCAATACCTTTGAGGACTATCTTTTGCAATTACCAGGAGTTACCGCAGGAGGATCAGGTCCTGGTCAAAATACAATATACATTCGAGGCCTTGCATCGACTACCCCAAACCTCACAACTGCAGGTGTTGCTGGCCTAGCACCTAACGTATCTTTCTACCTTGATGAGCAACCATTGGCTCAACCAGGAAGAAACTTAGATGTTTATGCAGCAGACGTTGCACGAATTGAGGTACTTGCAGGACCACAAGGAACACTTTTTGGAGCTAGTTCACAAGCAGGTGTTGTAAGGATGATTACTAACAAACCTAAACAAGGAGTTACTGAAAGTAATTTTGAGATCGAACAAAGATTCATGCCAGAAGGTGATACAGGAACAAAAGTTGAACTAATGACAAATGTTCCTCTTGGAGATAATACCGCATGGAGATTTGTAGCTTATAGAGATGAAAGAGGCGGTTATATTGATCAAGTTGCTGGTCAACTTGATGCTAGTCAATCAGCACGTTTTAGAGAAGGTACGTTTATTAGAGCAAATGGTCTTGCTGTTGGTTCAGCAAGAGCTGGTTTTCAAGCCGGAGCTGATTTATCTGGAGCAACTCTTCTTCCAGCAAATGCAATTGTAGAAGATAATGCAAATGGAGTAGAGTATTCAGGTTTTAGATCTACCCTAGCACATGAAATTGGTGATAATTTGAATGCTACATTGGTTTATGCACAGCAAACAATTGAGTCTGACGGTGTTTTCTTTGCAGATCCGAATTTAGGTGATCTAGAAATTCAAAGATATACCCAAGATGAAATAAAAGATTCATTTGATAACATGAGCTTAACTCTTGAAGGTTCAATTGGTGAGCTAGAAGTTGTTTATGCTGGTGCATATACCGATAGAGATACTAATCAAATGGTTGATTACACTGACTATCTTTTCGTCGGTCAATATCTTCCATATTACATTTGTGATTATTACGTAACTTATACAACGTATGCACCTGGTAATGTTCCTACTGGGACTTGCGGTGCTCCAAACTTGCTTGTTGACTCATATACAAATACTGAAGTTGAAAGTCATGAGATTCGTATAAATGCAGATATCAATGACAATATGTCACTGACAGCTGGTTACTTCATGAGTGATACTACACTTACAGAATTAAACCAGTTTAATTATCCAGGCTCAGTCGGTAATGATATAACTTATGCTGCGAATTATGCACTTACAGATACTTCTGTGTCTGGTTCGATTAATAATGCATCGCCAGGGTGGTATTCAGCTGGACCTTTCGCAGAACCAGTCATCTTCTTTAACGATATTAAGAGAACTGACGAACAGAAAGGTTTTTTTGGTGAACTAAATATTGCATTGAGTGACACATCAGAACTTACTCTAGGTGCTCGTTGGTATGATATTGAAGTTGATTTTGAAGGCAGTGCTAACTCTTCATTTTATAATGGGTTTGGTGCTCCAGATACTCAACAATTTGGATCCAACTTATCGGCTCAATATGCACCTGGTAATGCAAATGGCTATCCAGATACAGCTAAAACAGATGGTGTTATTGGAAAGGTAACATATTCATGGAATCCAAGTGATGATGTTATGTACTATGTGACATGGTCTGAAGGCTTTAGACCTGGGCTTCTAAATAGACCAGTTGGAGCATCTAATGCAGCTGGAACCTACTCGGTTAAACCTGAAGTAAAATCTGATGAAGTTACAAACACTGAGTTTGGTTGGAAAACAATTCTTAAAGATGGCCAACTTAGATTTAATGGAAGTGTTTTTATGGTAGATGTTGAAGGACTTCAATCAACTATCTTTGATCCAAGCATTGTTAACTTATTCTTTTCTGATAATGCCGCAGATGGTGACATTAAAGGGGTAGAGGGTGACTTTACTTACTACGCTAATAAAGAAGGATTGACAGTTGCTGGTGCGTTCTCACTATTAGATACTGAGCTTACTAGGAAATTAGTGCCTACCGATGATGTAGTTGTTGGAAGTGATATGGCATTTGCCCCTGGTATGCAGTTTAATCTAAGAGCAAGACAGGAGTGGGGAATGTCTAATGGAAATACTGGACATGCTCAAGTGCAATTAACTCATTCTGATGAAAGTTATTCAGATATTATGGAACCAAATAAAGCCCTACAAAATAGTTATACCACTGTTGATCTTCGTTTCGGTATGAGCAATGATGAAATGACTGCTGAGCTATACATTGACAACGTAACAGACGAAAGAGGTGAGATTAGCAATACCTTTGTATTTGATAGACAGCGTGTGTCTTATATAAGACCAACCACTGTGGGTATAAGGTATAAGAAAAACTTTTAGTTTATATAAGCTATAATTTAGGAAGGGAGCTTAGGCTCCCTTTTTAATTGCATAAGACAAATTACTATTTTTTTTCATTAACATAATAAATGACACAAGATAAATTAGACACATCAAGAGCTACTGAAGCAATAAAAGATATTAGGTTTGTTGAAGCACTTGGTTTATTAGAATCAAACCTTGCAAAAGATCCAAACCATATTGATAGCCTATATTTAGCTGCAGTTTGCTCAAGGTATTTAAAAAATTATGACAATTCAAAAAAATACATTGAGAGTTTATTAAGTAGTGCTCCCGACATGGGGAGAGCCTATCAAGAGTTAGGTCATCTGAATAGAGATATGGGTAATAGTGAAAATGCAATTGCACACTATAGACAGGCCTGCGAATTAAATCCTGCTTTATTGGCATCTTGGAAAGCCTTATATGATTACTTTAAAAGAAATAAGAATAAACCTGCTGCTGATCATGCATTTATGCAAATGAACACTCTTCAATCTATTCCAAGTATTTTACTTTACATAAGTCAGATTCTTAACGAAGGAAAATTAGGCATTGCAGAAGAAAAATGTAGAGAATTTCTTAAAAAGAATCCAACCAATACATTCGCAATGTCATTGTTATCACAAATTGCTGATCGATTGGGATATTTTGATGACGCAGAATTTTTACTTGAAAATGCAGTTAAATTTAACCCCAATGATGGGGAGCTTAGAATGAAATATGCAATGATTCTTCGAAAAAAACAAAAATTTGCAAAGACCATGGAACAAGTAAATATATTGTGTGAGAAATTTCCTGACAATCTTTCATATCAAGCTCAAAAGGCAAGTGAAATTATGCAAAACGGTGATCATAATGGAGCAATTAATTTATTTGATAATATCCTTCAAAAGAATCCATATAATTTTAGTGTTCTTACATCTAAAGGCCATGCACAAAAAACCTTAGGTAAGGCAGATCAAGCAATTAAAAGTTATCAATCTGCATATGCAGTTAAACAAGATCATGGTGAAGCTTTTTTTTCATTATCTAACTTAAAAACATACACTTTCACTAAAAATGAATTAAATATTATGAGGGAGCAACTCAAAAGAGTTGATCTAACATTAAAAGATAAAGCCTATTTTCACTTTGCATTAGCTCAAGGGTGTGAAGTAGTGGGTGAATACGATGAAGCTTTTTTTCATCTTGATTGTGGAAATAAGATTAAAAATAAGCAAAGTAAATATTCTATTGAAAAAATGGATAGAGAGTTGCAGGCTCAAATCGATGTATGTAATGAACCATTTTTTGAAAAACAGGGTAATGGCGGATATGAAGCAAAAGATCCAATATTTATTCTGGGATTGCCAAGGTCGGGCTCAACGTTAATTGAACAAATTCTAGCTTCTCATTCAATGATTGATGGAACGCTTGAACTTCCAAATATTCTTTCTATGGCACAAAGTCTTAGAGGTGATGATATTTATGGTAAGGAGGGTAATTACCCTAAAAGCATGAAAAAACTATCACTTGAAAAAAGGATAGAAATGGGAAAAATGTTTATAGATGATACAAGAATGCATAGAAAAGATGCACCTAGATTTACTGATAAAATGCCTAATAATTTTCGTCATATTGGATTAATTCACTTGATCATGCCAAATGCAAAAATTATTGATGCAAGAAGATATCCTTTGGATTGTTGCTTTAGTATGTTTAAACAGTTATTTGCCCAAGGACAAGAATTTACATATGGGTTAGCTGAAGCAGGAAGCTACTATAGTAGTTATGTTAAATTGATGAATCATTGGGATGAGGTTCTACCAAATAAAATATTGAGAGTTAATAATGAGGACATAATTGATGACCTAGAAGGTCAAGTTATAAGAATGCTAGAATTTCTGGAGTTACCTTTTGAGGACTCTTGCATCACTTTTTATGAAACTGATAGGTCTGTTAGAACAGCAAGTTCAGAACAGGTAAGAAAACCAATAAATAAGTCTGGAATGGATAGATGGAAGCCATATGCAAAAAATCTAAAACCTTTATTGGGTGGACTTGGATCAGACCTTATAAAGCCTAATGATCTTGAGTTTATTCAATCAATTTGAAGACTTTAATGATATAAACTATGATTGATCATAGAGCATTTGTGAAAAATTATGGCAATTAGTGTTTTGGATCTTTTTAGAATTGGTATTGGACCGTCCAGCTCCCATACTATTGGTCCTATGATCGCCGCACGAAAATTTATACTAGGTATAGAAAAATCCAATCAATTAAAAAAAGTGACTCGTATAAAATCTGAGATGTATGGATCCCTTGGCGCCACGGGGAAAGCTCATGGTACACCTAAAGCCATTATCTTAGGCTTAGAAGGAGAGCAACCTGAGAAAGTTGATGTAACTTTAATCATCAAACGAATCGAAAAAATTTATTCTGAAGGAAGAGTAAATTTACTTGGAAAACAAACTATCGATTATAATCATGAGATTGATCTTAAGCTTTATCGAAGAAAATCCCTCCCTTTACATCCCAACGGAATGATATTCTCTGCCTTTGATGAAAACGGAAAGGAATTAGTCCAAAAAACCTACTATTCTGTGGGAGGTGGTTTTGTTGTAGATGATTCTAATGAAAAAGGAAATTACATCGCTGAAGATGAAACCGCAATCACTTACCCTTATGATACAGCTACTGAGCTTTTAGAATACTGCGAAAGAAAATCCCTCAAAATATCGGATGTGATGATAACAAATGAAAGTGCATGGCGACCAGAAAATAAAACCCGCAATGAATTATTAAAGTTATGGTCTGTGATGCAAGAAACCGTTAATAATGGTATTGCTAATAAAGGAGTATTGCCAGGGGGTTTGAATGTCCCACGTCGAGCCCATAAGCTCCACAAACAGTTAACAAAAAAATCAAATAAAAAATCTGATGACCCGTTGACAATACTAGACTGGGTAACCCTTTATGCATTAGCAACCAACGAAGAGAATGCAGCAGGAGGGAGAGTGGTTACTGCCCCTACTAATGGAGCAGCCGGCATTATTCCAGCTGTTCTGCATTATTATATGCGTTTTGTACCCAAAGCGGATGATGATGGAATAGTTAGATTTTTATTAACTGCCGCCGCAATAGGTATTCTTTACAAAAAGAATGCATCAATAAGCGGTGCTGAAGTTGGTTGCCAAGGTGAAGTTGGATCTGCTTGCTCAATGGCAGCTGGAGCATTAGCAGAAGTTCTTGGTGGTACGCCAACACAAGTTGAAAATGCAGCTGAAATTGCTATGGAACATAATTTAGGGCTTACTTGTGACCCGATAGGTGGCT
>ENA-OREN01002012-OREN01002012.1-marine-metagenome-genome-assembly--contig:-NODE-2012-length-21935-cov-6.162137_pt1 | contig 21935 bp, 20 predicted proteins | sample MGYA00248624_ERZ508555 | MGnify/ENA primary metagenome ERZ508555 (study PRJEB26222, sample SAMN06267773) | marine metagenome | isolation source: Saanich Inlet, British Columbia, Canada | place...
TATAATAATGTACGACCTCACAGTTCGATTGGTGGAATTCCACCAAGAAAGCTACTTGAGGCTATTTAAACAACGGATATTCTATTTTTAGCAAGCGTTAGAAATGGGAGGATTACAGTAGATTCCATGAAACATTAGACTACAAAAAACCAATGGACGTGTACCAAGAAAGTATAAAATTAAACCAGAAAAAGAAGAAGGCTTCTTAGGATGTTCTATATAAGAAATTTTAAAAAGTTGTTAGAGGTTTTGGGGTGATAAAGTTTTAATTAACTAAAACATTATTAATATACAAAGAGACTATTTATATCTTTATGGCACATAAAGTGGTACACACTCTAAGCTCAATTAGATAATTCTTTAAGCAACCCCGAAGTATCTTGAGATTTATTTTGGTTTATTTTACAATTTTTACGCTTCTTACGAAGAGACTCTTCTAATGCATGCACCAACCTAGATTGGTCTCGATTAACAAAATAATCTATATATTGATAACTTACTGATTTATCATTTGTATGTGACAATAGCTTTTCGTTGTAATCTGTATATTCAATTGTTTTTGCACCAAGATTATATGCATCTGCCATAGTAGTACTATACAAATTACAAATAAAACAATTAGCATGGTGCGCCAATACACTTGGATGCAAGTACGTTAATTCGAATTGCCCCTTTTTTTCTAATTCACTATTAACTATATCCAAATTTGTTGTGGCATGTGGCTTTAACAACACCTTTGTATTTGAAAAACTATCTCTTAAAATTTTCATTGTCTCACGAAATAGTTTTTCGTAGCTATCCTTATTCTTAAGCCAAATAACCTCACACATAGGCCCAAGAATAAACACAATAAAATTATCATTAAACCTTAAGTTTGCATGATATTTATTAAAATAAAATTCAGATTTTTTCCTGGTAAAATTAATCCACTCTGAACGCGTCCTAGATTCTCCAAAATGGAAAACTCTTGTTGAATCACTTACAATACTCAACTGCGGCATTAAGTCGTTAAATGCTATCAAATTACCATAAAAAGATTTAATATTTGATATATAGTCTTTACCATTTAATTTTTTTCTATAGTACAAGTGATTATGCCTATATGAGTCTAACTGAGAAAAAAAGACATTCTTGCTATGAACTTTCCATAATTTAAATAAAATCCCGTCGCTTAATACCCCAAAATGAATATACTTAACTTTTAAAAATCCAATAATGTAGATATATAATAATTTCAATAACGACAGAGGCATTCTTTTATTAATATATGTAAATCCTCCTACATAGATTAATACATCCCTTAAAACAACATTATTATGAACTTGCATATAAGTTTTTTTATCAAAAAAAACTGTTTTTGAATTAGTTTGATATTGTATTTTGAGCTCTAAAAGAACTGGAAGAATAGAATCAATACTTACTAATTTCTTATTTGGAAAAACAACTATCATTGTCTAGTATGTACACTCTTTATCTAATAGATTTTTATTTATTTCTATACTTTCCAGTATGTCACAGATTCTATTACTGCTATTCCCATCACCATATGGATTTTTTGCCTCTATTGCTAATTTATGAAATTCGACACTGTTTAGCGCCTTATCAATACATTCTATAATTTCATCTTTTGAAAATCTACAATTTATAATATTTTTTGATTGTTGCCTACCCCTTTGTCTATTACCTATATTAACTACAGGAGTTTTAAATGATGGCGCCTCCAATATTCCACTTGAAGAATTACCAACTAAAGCTGAACAATTAGCAAGAAGTTTCAGGTAATCTTCACGATCAACATTAGATAGTCCTATAATATTATTATTATGAGAGTATTTGTTTATTTGTGCAACAATTCTCCCATAACCCAGGTCTGAATTTGGATAAATTATAACTATTGGAATATTGAATAATAAACATGATTCTATAGTTAGTTTAATTTGCTTATCGGACTCTTTTTCTTCCACTAAAACAGGATGTTGAACAATTAATATATATGGTTCAGATAACTTTATTATAGAATTATTTATTTTAACTAGTTTTGATTCGTAATTTTGATTCACAATATTATCGAGTTGTGGAGCTCCTACATTAAAAATCCTAAACTCTTGCTCTCCCATTTTCCTTAGTCTATTTGCCGAATCTTCACATGAAGCCAAATGAATGTGCGAAAATTTTCCTATTGCGTGGCGAGCAGAATCGTCAATATGTCCGGACTTATCTCCAGCTTGTATATGCGCAATTGGTATATTCATGTAAGCAGCGGCAACACAACATCCAAAAGTTTCTATTCTATCTCCAGACAATAGTACAATATCTGGATTTATTTTTTCATAGGCGGCTGCAATTCCTTCTATACCTCTACCCAAAGACCTAGACCATGAGCTTTTACCTTTATCTCCACCATGCAAAGGTACTTTAGCAGATACTGGAAATCCATCTTTTTTTATAAGATCTATACTATTCCCTAATTCTGGGACTAAATGCATCCCTGTAACTAGAGTAAATAAATCCAAATTAGAATATTTCATCATAGCATTCATTACGTTTTTTGTATAGCCGTAAGTTGCTCTAGACTCCAAAGTGACAAGAATTTTACGCTTATTCATTTTTTAATTTCATCCCAGAAAATTTGTTGTTGAGGCTGAATATCTACTAATGCTTTTTTACCTATCACTTTGTCTAGGTCCTTCGCAGAAATTACACCATCTACAGGGCTTGGCCTTTTAACCCATACCATTTCTTTAGTTATAACCGTACCCTTCTTAATAAAGCATTCAGATACAACACTCTCTCTTGCCCATTTAACAATAGATTCCTCTTCAGGAAATATCTTACGTTCACTGCCTCGCGCATAAAATACCGCCTTACACCCCTTTACTAACTCTCCTAACTCGTAAGGCTCTAGGGAGACGGCATGATCTGGTCCAGATTGCAGCTTGTCCAAAGTAAAATGTTTTTCAATAATGCACGCCCCTAAAGCAACCGCACCTAAAGAAGTATAAATACCTATTGAATGATCTGACAATCCTACAGGAACACCATATTCCAAATTATATTTTGGAATATTATCTAAATTTACTCTATTGTATGGAGTTGGGTAAGCTGATATGCAATGAGTTAAAGCAAATTGTACTCCAGTTTTACTAATTTCATCAACTGTCTCCTTTATTTCGTAAGGTTCGGACATGCCAGTGGATACAATCATGGGTCTACCCTTGCTAGATATATGTTTCAACAAAGGGATATTTGTCAATTCTCCAGATCCAATTTTAAATGCTACTACTCCCATTTCATCCAAAATGTCAGCTGCCTTAGCTGAGAATGGTGTACATAAATAATCAATTCCTAACACATTACACAATGCTTGTAATTCCTTATGCTCTTCAATAGATAAATTGGTTTTATCTAAAGTTTCATACAATGGTTCATCAAAATTTGAAGATGTCTCAACATCCCTTAGCATTTCATTGTGAAGTATATGCATTTGAAATTTAATTGCATCGCACCCCATAGCATGGGCAACATACACCATTCTTTTTGCGATTCTTATTTCACCTTGATGACTTATTGCCGCCTCTGCAATTACATATGGCAGATGAACGTCATCAATAATGCGACCTCCTATAACTAATTTATTTTTCATATTTATCATACGTTGTTAATTTATAAATGATTCAGCTATTCTAAAATCGTGCTCAATATTAATATCAATGGACTCATCATCAGTAACTAAGATTGGCGTCCACTTATCAGAAACAAGACTTTTATTTTTTAACAAAAAACTTGTACGTGCGCCATAAATTGTACTGCTTTCAATATACATTGGCTTTCTTAATTGCCTTCTGCGTGGAGCTTTAGGGTTTATAGGTAAAAAAATATTATTCTCAATATTACCAATATTCTCTTTAGTCTCACGAACCGCTAAAACGGAATCTACATCTTTACTATCAAATAATTTTATTGTTTTAATAATTGTTTGAGTAGACCTAAATGGAGAGGTTGGCTCAAGAATCAAAACAACATCATAATGACGTTCATCTTCTGCCATTTTATTTAATACATGTATTACTACTGATTCAGTAGATGAATTATCAGTAGCCAATTCAGATGGTCTATTTAAAACTTCAGCACCGTACTTTTTCGCCACATCAGAGATCTCATTGTCATCTGTTGATACAATTAAATCATCAATCATATCTACAGACATGGCTGTTTTTAACGTATGCCCAATAAGAGGTTCGCCGCCCAACAGTCGAATGTTTTTCCTTGGAATCCCTTTAGATCCCCCTCTTGCAGGCACTACTGCAAGTATTTTTAATGAAGAAAACATGTCTAAATACTTGGCCAATCATTATATATATTAGATTGCTTAGCTATTCTAAGAATTCCTTCTTTGGTAGTAATTTTTGGATTGTACCCTAGCTCTTTAGCTGCCAATGAAGTATCACAATAACGCACGTTTATTTCCCTACTCTCATCACGGTCAGAGCCGTCAAAACCACCTAAAATTTCTACATTTAATCCTTTATCCGGAGAAACTACATCTATAACCTCTTGAGCTAATTCGACTAATGTTCTCACTTGACTAGAATTACCAAGATTATAAACTTTGCCATTCGATATGCTGTTTTCAATAATTAATTTAACTCCAGTAACAGCATCTTCAACATGTCCATAAGAACGAACCTGGCTCCCGTCACCATATACAATAGGGTTGTTTCCATTTAATACATTTCTAACCCATTTTGTTAAAACGAACTGTGCAACTTGTCCTTCTCCATACGTGTTAAAGAAACGTATTATTGTAAAATTTAAACCTTTGTAATATTGATTGTATCCTTTTAGTAACTCCTCTCCGGCCATTTTTGTAACAGCATATACTGTTTTCCCTTTAGTTGTTTGCTCTTCACTAATTGGATTAGAATCAGGCTCTCCATATACCTCAGAGGAAGATGCGAAAATAAATTTTTTAACATTGTGCATAACTGAAGTATTGATAACATTGTCGGTGCCTGCAATATTAACATTAATGCAACCTAGTTTATCTTTCTCTGTCTTCATAACTCCTAACATGGCTGCCAAATGGACAACAACATCACATCCATCAATAGCTTTTCTAAGAGAATTCACATCTAAAATAGAACCGCAAAATATAGACATTCTATCCCTATTCGGTAAATCTTTAAAATATTCTGAATTACGATCAAACTGCTCATTTAAATCAAAACACTTAACACTGTATCCAGACTCCAACAACATTTTTGTCAGTGCTTTGCCAATTAGACCGGCAGCGCCAGTAATTAAAACAGTTTTATACATTATTTATCCCGCATAATCTTATTAAAAGTTAATTATAACAACCTATCTATAATCTACAAATAATATTGAATAGACAAAATATTATCTATTCCGTCAGATAGGTTTACTTTTGGAGAAAAGTTAAGAGTATTCTTTGCCAGATCAACATTACTTAGAGAATGCACAATATCACCATCTCTCCACGGCAAGTATTTAGGCTTTTCAAGGCTTACTCGCACGTTATGCTTAGATAATAATTTGACTATTAAGTTATGTAATTCGTTCAAACTTGTGGATTTTCCAGAGCCTATATTATAAACCCCACTAGATAAACCACTGTCTAAAGATACAATATCAAGTATCGTATCACAAATATTACCAACATAACAAAAATCTCTGGTAGCGCTACCATCCCCAAATATATTAAGAGTACTTCCATTTATACAAGCATCTATCCACTTTGGAATAACGGCTGCATAGTCTCCATTTGGATCTTGAAATGGTCCAAAAATGTTAAAAAACCTCAGTCCTGTAATGTCCATACTAGAGTATCTAGAACTCAAATTCATTCCTAAAAAATCATTCAACAATTTTGATGACGCATAAGGACTTAATGGGGATGGGCAATATTTTTCAGATATTGAAGATTTATCCGTATTACCATATACTGCACATGATGATGCATAAATAAATTTATATACATTAGACTCACCAGAAGCAACCAATAAATTAGTAAATCCATCAATATTCTGAAGGTTATTATTTTTAATATCGACAAAGGATTTTTGCACTGAGCCTTGTGCTGCCAAATGCACAACTACATCAGATTTCAAACATAAACCTTTTACTAATTCGTAATCTAGAATATCTCCCTCAATAAAATTAAATTCTCCATTACTAACTCTGTTGACTCTATCAATATTTTCACGCTTACCAGTAGAATAATTATCCAATGCATAAACACAGCGGCCTAAATGCAATAAGTGCTCACATAAGTTAGACCCAATAAATCCAGCAGCTCCAGTTACAAACCATGTCTTATACATAATATACCAATACTAGTTAACTTCTAATTAAAGCAGTTATTTTACTGTTTTAATCTTTTTAAAAACTTAAAAATTAGAATAAAGTTTAGACTGCACTCTATGCTTATAAATTAAATTTCAACATTCTATTATAGATTTATAGAAACAATCCAACAAATCATTATAATCACGGTTTCCATATACAATTTCAGATATAAACTTATCTACTATTGTATCTTTATCTGCTTTATTGTGTTTTATATTTTCAATAAAAGAGATCAACTCTTGAATGCTATTTAATTCATCACAAACACCTCTTTCTTGAAAGATAGTTCTATTATTACAAATAAATTTTGGCACTATAACTGGTACACCATCAATTAATAACTGAATTGTAATACTACTACCAATATCTATACCTATATCGGCCCATTCAGATAATAATACAGAACTAACATCTGAGGCATCAAAGCCTTTCATTCTAGTAGCATCAATCCCATCTAAACCATTTCTAGTATGTGGCTTATAAACAAAGTTTGTATTGGGAATATTATTTATAGCTTCAACCATATTTAGTAAAGATTCAACTTTAATATTGTATTTTGGATGTACCATATAGAATACAACATTCACACTCTCTTTGTCACCATAAATAAATTTTTTGTTAGGTAAGATTTTTTTTCTATAAATTTTTATCCATTCCCTGGTGTATCTAGGAATACCTATCTCCTTAACCCTATTCAATTCTTCTTTATCAAAGTTGCCCATAGAAGAACTACTAAACCAAGTTTCTTTCTGTTTATTTCCAACTAAATAACAATCACAATATAGTTGTTTTCTCTTATATTTTGATAATAAAGATGCAGTTTTCTTGATAAAATTTAATCTAGCCCGGTCTTTCCTTAAATTTTTAGATTCACTAAATACATAATAACCATGAAGATACCCAATAATCTTCACGTTGTGAAACTTGGATTTTTTTACGAATGCTCTACCATATGCGCCAATCTCTGTTCCAAGGTCAATCAAAATTTTTTCATTCTTTATACTGCTTAAGTAACTATGAATTGACCGCTCTATAACAAAACCTATAAACGGGGAGATGATTTTAGCTGACATAATATCAACCATCAGTGATATTTTTCTATTTTTAATATTTGATTTTCTTCTTAAAAAATTATTATAAATCCTAATAATCTGTTTATAAGGGCTTTCAATATGGTCATCCAAATATCTAACAGTTAGTCCATACTCATCTCTCAAAAACCCCAGGTGTTCTTTACATTTAGGCAAGTCCCTAGTAAAAGAGTACAACCTAATATTAACATTTGTTTTATCAGATAAGTACGATACGATTGGTGTTACGTGATCTAAATCTTGGAATGATTTTATAAATACGTTTAAATTATGCATTTTATTTATACACTTAATTAAACAACTTAAACCAACGCTTTATTACTAAGTTAAGAATATTTATAAGTTTTGGTGAAAATACAAAAAATAAGACAATCACAAATGGAGTTGTATAGAATTTACAATATATAAAATCAACAATGTAATGATGGAGATTAGCAATACAATTTCTTACTTTAAAATTGATTATGTTAGGCAAAATAATACTCCATAAACATTATAGAAAATTTAAATATCCATATTAATAACAACGCGTCCATTTATATTACCATTCCTTATTCCATCAATGGCATTATTAATTTCAGGCAAACTAAATTCATCTGAAATTAACTCACGCAATTTAATTCTATCATTGCGGAACAACTTGTGATAACGCGGTATATCAAGATTAGGACTGCCATCACCGCCATGCGAACCACTTAGATACTTTCCAAAATGAAGTGGAAGCGTATGTATATTAACATTATCACCTTTGTGTGGCACACCTACTAAAATTACACGGCCATTTGGCTTGGTAACCTCATACCCAAGCTCAATAATAGCTGGCTTACCAGTATTATCTATAAATAGATCTACACCATTATCTTGTTGTACAATATCTAATATTTTCTTTTTGACATCTTCTATACTACTATTAATAGTATGTGTTGCGCCCATTTTCTTAGCAAGTTGCAATCTATTACTATATTGATCAACTGCAATAATTGGGTATGCTGTAGAAAGATCTAACGCCTGTATAATATTTAGTCCGATGCCTCCTGCACCAAAAACAACCGCAGATTCTCCCATGCGAATTTTGGCATTATTTTCAACAACTCCAAAGCCAGTAGTTACCGCACAACCAAAAAGTGTAGCTACTTTAAGATCGCTATCATCCGGTATAACGGTACAACGATTCTCAGAAACAATAGCATACTCATTAAATGTAGCTATCCAACCAGCGTTAACCTTTTTTCCATTCCAATCATAAGAAGGTGTCTTTGATTCTATACCTACACCTTTACGCCAATGCAAAACAACTTTATTATCTACCTTAACGTGACTCACTCCTGGCCCAATGGCAATCACCACCCCAGTGGCCTCATGGCCTAGTAAATGTGGTAAAAAATTATCTTTCCCCTTTACTCCATCAATTTCACCCAACTGTGAACCGCATATACCACTATAGGAAACCTTAACTAATACTTGACCTATTTGCAAGGTTTTTGGTAATTCAATATCTGTCACTACCAGTGGTTTGCGTAACTCAGTAAGAATTGCAGCTTTCATTGTTTTTGGCATAATAAAAGACATCATATTATCCCGTTATTCAAAATATATAAAAGAATGATCACCAATATAGTGTGTCTGATTAAACCACCATTCCCACTCTTTAGGTGTATTAAATGCCTCACACGTTACTTGCCAATAAAGAAGGTTAGCTTTTTCTTCTTCACTTTGATAAGATTCAACACAAATATATTTGTGTTTTTTCCCTACACGTTGAATCTCCCTTAATGCTTTATCAAGATCATAACAATGTAGGTTGTGTAGGGTATTAAGAGAAAATACAAAATCAAAATAATTGTCCGGATAGGGTATAGATGTTGCATCAGAAACTTGTAATTTATCAATAATTTCCTCCTTAGAATTCTTAATAGCATATTCAGAAATATCAATTCCATGAACCTCAATCCCAGGCACGACCTTAGTAAAATCGTAAAGCAAAAAACCTTTCCCGCAACCAACATCCAATATCTTGTCACCTGCTTTCAATCCATAATGATCGGCCATAGCTTTGGCAACTTTTTCCCAACGACCTTCTATATATTTATACCCTCCATAATTGATACGGCGGTCACCATCCCAATAATCAAAACCCCATTGTTTTGCTAACAATGCTGCTTTAGCCTTCGGATATTCAGCATCATTCACTCGTGCCAAATAATCACGGTGGGTACTTTTATGAATCACAGATAAAAAATCAATATATGCCATTACGAGTTTCCATTACAAATAAAAGATTAGTATTATAGTACGTATAAGTTGAAATATTCATTTGCTTTCCTAAATTGATCCTCTAACAACCCTTCAGATTCAACTCCTGCATATAAGCGCCTCTTACGATCTTCTACTTTAAATTCATTTAACAAAATACAACACCATTTAATACGATGGAGAGGTAGTAGATAATCTACACGGCTTTTTATTCCTGACAATCTAGGTAAATAATTTTGTATATTTTCAATAAAGTAATTACACTGATACTCAGGCACCTGCACTTCTGGCTGACATATAAAATCACAAATTAATTTTGCTGGATCATCCCACCCAGCATATTCAAAATCTACAAAAAATAGGTTATTTTTATATTCTAAAGTATTGTGGAATCCAAAATCCGAAGGAGAGAGAATTCTTTCATTAAATGATAATTTTTTTTTAAGTTGTGATGAGCCAAACTGACTTAATAATTGTTTCTTAAGCTTTTCCCATGCTGGTTTCAGTTGTTTGTTTACAAAAGAAAAAACTTCTGTTTCTAATTTAGATATAGGCTTAATACTTGTTAATGAACTAATACGATTATCTACTAGATTAAAATGATCTAGTAAACAAAAACATGCATCTGATGCAGGCGATATATTATTAGAATCAGGTAAATAGCGCAGTTGATTTATATCATTTATAAATTTTGCTGCCTGTCTTATATGGTTAGATGAAATTATAGTTGGCTTATCCCCTGGTAAAAACGAATAAAGCGCGATATTAAATATTTTATTCATTCCTAGAACGTTAGAAACAGTGTCAACGCCTATATTTCTTAATAATTCAAGAAAACTAGCCTCCGCTCTAAGACGATCACGCTTATCAGCGTCATGTTGATAGTATTGTTTAAGAATCCAATGACCTTTTGGATTACTAATTTTCCATACTTTGCTATTTCTACCATTTTTAATGGCTTTTTTCTTAAATGGGGTCGATATTCCTTGTTCATCTAAAAACCTATCGAGTTCTTTTACTGTAATATCATTCATTACAATTCTAGAATTGTTGGCAACTCCTCCCATGAACTCATTATCTTCCAATCGACGTTATGTTTAGAATTATTACTTGGCGAAAAAAGAATTTTATCTATATTGTCGGGAAGCATTTCAAGTATTTCTGGTAAATCGTCTATATAGTGAGTACACCTAAGAGAGCATATTTTTTCAATTTTAGCTTCCTTTGTTATCTCAAAAAAAATATTATCTTTTGGTATGGTTGTTTTTTTTGAATCATAAAATCCTTGTTTTTTCAGCCAATCTCTAGCAGCATTATGTAAATCATACTGCTTTCCTAAATATGGTTTACGTGTTTTATGGCTCACTATATACATGGGAAGCCCCCTATTTGAAAACTCTTTAAGTGTAGACTTCATTCCATGAAATGCCTCAGCCTCAAGAATACGGTTACCGTAGACTTCTCCTTGAAGACGTGTCCAAACTTCTTCTTGGTTTTTCTCTCTAAGGTAATCACGTACCGAATTTTTTAACTCTGGAATCTTGTCAACAAGCAATCCTTCATCAGATGCTACACGATGAAAAAGCTTATCATAACTTATCAACGTATTGTCAAAATCAAAACCTATTCGCATATTAATTTATGTTTTGTCAAATGTGTTAATCACCTGTTCAGTGATATTTTTTGAAGTTAGCCCATATTTAGCTCGTGCATAATCTTGTGTACCAACTTCACACATAAATTCATCTTTAGTTCCAAATGAAATTAATCTAGATTCTCTATTATTATGTTTTACTAACCATTCACAAATTGATCCATATAATCCACCAATACAACTATGTTCTTCAATCACTGCAACAAGAGAAAATTTTGAAAAAACATCTTCTAATGTTTTTGTATCTAGTGGTTTAATAGTGTGGAAGCTTTCCACTCTTACTGAAAATCCTTTAGAAGACAACATACCTGCTGACTCTAAAACAATTGGCATTATCGTACCCGTACCAATAAGGCATACATCAGTGCCGTGGAGAATTGTAGTTGAACATCCAATTTTAAGACCATTATCTTTTTTTGAAATAATCTCTTCACCTTTTTTTCCAATCCGAATATAAACTGGAGTATCTAATTTAAGCGCCTGCTGCAAACATTGACGCAATTCGACTTCATCTGCAGGGGCAAGAATTGTAATATTTGGAAGAACGCGCAAAATTGCTAAATCTTCTAATGAATGGTGTGTAGGACCTAATTCTGCATAAGACAAACCAGAACCTGTGCCAACTATAATTATTGGTACATTATGATAACAAGCATCTATTCTAATTTGTTCATAACATCGGGTAGTAGTAAATGGGGTGATAGTATAAATAATCGGACGAAGACCTGATAATGCCATTCCAGATGCAACACCCATCATATTTGCTTCAGCTATTCCACAATTAAAAAATCGCCCTTTATGTTCATCCTTAAATGAATCAAACATTCTGTTGCCTATGTCGCCGGACAATAGCACTATACGATTATCATCAACAGCTAATTTATTAACTTCATCAGCAAAAGCATTTCTCATGTTTCAATTCCGAGTTCAGTCAATGCTATTCCTACCTCTTCTTCTGTAGGAATACGATAGTGCCAATTATTATCATCTTCCATAAATGAAATGCCTTTCCCTTTTACAGTGTTAGCAATAATAGCCTTTGGTTTTCCATGATTATTTTTTTTAGATAATGCACTGATTAATTGTGTCATATCATTACCATCAATTTCCACAGCATCCCAACCAAAAGCTTGCCATTTTTCTTTAAGTGAACCACCACCTAAAATTTCAATACTGCGATCGGTAGCTTGCCACTTGTTAAAATCAATAATAACTACAATATTGTCAATATTCTGGGCGGAAGCCATCATGGCAGCCTCCCATACAGATCCTTCATTAGACTCTCCATCGCCCAAAAGCACAAATACTTTATATTTATTTTGTTTGATATAAGACGACATGGCCATACCTAAACCAATAGGTAATCCATGGCCAAGAGAGCCTGTTGCGGCCTCAATGCCAGGTAGCTTATCCGGTGTAGGTGGATGTTCAGCAAAAATACCACCATCTTGACCATATGTTTCAAGCAATGTATCTGAATAAAAGCCCTTCATAGCCAAAATCTGGAATAAAGCAGCAGCAGCATGCCCTTTGCTCAATATAAATCGATCACGTTCATGGTCTTGTGGTTTAGATGGATCAATTTTCAAAATATCGAAATAAATAGCAACAAGTATATCAACACAGGAAAGGCATGACCCTAGATGAGGGGTATTTGTCTTATTAGAATTGGATATAATTCGACCACGTGCAACATTCGCAATATTTTCTAACTCTTGTATTTTTGCTCCTGTACTCATCTTATTTCTTGTGAATATATTCAAATTGTTGCTTCTCGAGTGTGTCAAAATTATCTTCCACCCATTCTATTGTATTATCAATTCCTTCGCTTAAGCTAACAGAGTCCTTCCAATTTAATGACTGTCTAAGTCTATCACTATTTAATAGATAAGCTGCATCTTTTCCAGGCCTGTCATCAGTAATATCCACATATTTGTCAAATTCTACTTCCATTTTATCGAAAATTAAAGCAACAAGATTTTTTATCGTAATTGTAGACTTAGTTGAAATATGATAAGTGTTTCCTATTAGGCCACCTAATGCAATTTTCATAGTTGCATCAGCAACATCATCGATATGTATAAATGATCGTTCAGAATGCCCACCCCCATGAAGTTGTAACCTTTTTCTTTGTTTTATGTATAGAATAGTTCTAGGAATAATCCTATACAACTGCTGTCCAGGGCCGTATACATTTGCAGCTCTTGTTAATACTGCTGGAAAATTATAGTTATCAACAAATGTCTTTAAACTCATATCTCCTGCTGCACGAGATGCGGCGTATGGTGTACTAGGATTGTATGGCGTACTTTCGGTAATATAGCCAGAGCAAGATCCATATACTTCTGGAGTTGTTACATGCACATATTTTTTAATAAATTTACAATCTTTTAATTTATTAAATAATTTTGTTGTAGAGACCGCGTTTGTTGTGAACCATTGCTCTGGAAATTCCCAGCTTTCTGCAACCATACTTTGTGCTGCAAAATTAAAAATATACTCTGGTTTTTCTTGATTAATTAAACTAATTATTTCATCAAGATTATTGTTTATATCAAGTTGATAAAATACAAATTTTTCTGCTTTATTAATATTACTTGAATAAGGCAAAAAGACATTATTCGGTTGCTCTGACCTGCTTATACCTATAACCGACAAATTATTTGTTAATGCAAAATCAATAAAATTTGCACCAGAAAATGAATTAGCCCCTATAACAGCGATTTTAATATTATTCATAGTCATTACTTAAATTCAGTCTAGCCAGAAAGTTGATGAGATTGCATCCATTTTAAATTGTAAAATTTTTCATCATCCTTTAACACTCCAGAATTATATTTTTCTACAATCTCAATAATTGCATCTTCAACCTTTTTCTTTGGTTTAAAGCCAGTTGCGAGGATTTTATCCGAATTCACTCTGTAAGACCTGGGATCATTAGAGTCGGTGATTTCAATTTCAACTGGTACATGCTTAATAACTAGATTAGCAATATCCAATATAGATATATTTTCAAAGCCTGCATTAAAAATTCCAGTATATTCAGGATGGTTAATTAAATGAATATACAAATCTGCAATATCATCAATATGGATATTTGGACGAACTTGCTTCCCTCCAAATACGGTTATTTTGCCCTTAGACAATGCGAGCATAGTTAATAAATTAACTGAGACATCAAGACGCATACGTGGAGAGTAGCCGCAAACAGTTGCAGGGCGTACAATTTGCACAACCATATCATCCTTATAACTTAAAAGTACGCGTTCTGCAACCATTTTTGTTTTATTATATTCAGAAATCGGCTTAAGTTCTAGATCTTCAGTAACCTGATCTTCATCTTTAATTCCATAAACACTGCCAGAAGAAGCATAAATAAACCTTTTAACACCAATCCTTTTTGCTCTATCTGCCAATTGCATTGTTGAGAGAGCACTCACTTCCCAAGTAAGCTGGGGATTTAAGTCTCCACATGGATCGTTAGCAATAGAAGCAAAATGGATAATGCAATCAATACTAGAGTCTAATGGAACCTCTTCAATATTTCTAACATCTCCCTTTATTACCTCTAAATTTTTATGAGGCTCTAGAAAGTTTCCAAACCATTGGATATCAAATGCCACAACTTTATGACCTTGATCCAATAATTTTGGTATTAAAACATGGCCTTTATAACCACAACCGCCCGTAACTAATATTTTCATTTATACTCCATTTACTTTAACAATTTAACAACATAAGAAGATATGGTTTCTGCAATAGCCAATGATGCTGTTGCTGCTGGGGATGGTGCATTGCATACATGGACTACATTTCCATCTATACGAATATCAAAATCATCAAGCAGATTACCATTGATATCGCAAGCTTGAGCTCTAACACCAGATCCACCAGGTATCAAGTCGTCACTTTTAATATCAGGAATTAATTTTTGCAAGGCCTTAACAAACGCTTCCTTATGAATTGAGCGATAGTACTCACCCATTCCTTCTTTCCAGTATTTAGTGATAATTTTACGAAAACCAGGCCATTTAACACATGCCCATATATCTGAAGAACTAAAATCTGTTTTATTATAGCCTTCTTTCGCAAAGGCAAATACTGCATTTGGACCGCATTCAACTGAACCATCAATCATCCTTGTAAAGTGCACCCCTAAAAATGGAAAAGATGGATTTGGCACTGGATAAATGAGGTTGTTAACAATTCTTTGCGCATCTGGTTTTAATTTGTAATATTCACCACGAAATGGGATGATTCTAATAGGTAAATCAGGGTGAGTATTTAGAGCAAGCTCATCAGAATGTAATCCTCCACAAGTAACAACTACTCTAGAGCTCCAAGTTTTTAAATTGGCAACTATCTCCACATACTTTTTAGAGCGAATAATTTTTTTAACCTTAGTATCAAAAATTATTTCTCCTCCCATTAACAAAAACTTCTCTGTATATTTCTCCACAACGCTTTTGTAATCAACAATCCCTGTTTGTCTCACAAGTAGCGCCCTCACTCCATTACAATTTGGCTCATAGTCCCAAATTTCTTTTTGGTCCAAAAACCTTAAATCACTCAAACCATTTTTAACACCCCTGTTGTACAAATTGTCTAATAATGGTAGCTCATTACTTTTAGTAGCAACAACAATCTTCCCACAAATATCATGTGCTATATTTTCATCTTTGCAAAACTTAATGATTTTTTTGTACCCATTAATACAATTAAGGGCTTTTAAAGATCCTGGCTTATAATATAGTCCGGAATGGATAACGCCACTGTTATGACTACTCTGGTGTTGTGCAACAGAAGATTCTTTTTCTAACACTAAAATCTTTATTTTAGGAAATTTTTTCAACACTTCTAATGCTGTTGCCATTCCAACTATACCGGCACCAACAATCGTTACATCATAGTTCACATTACTTTTTGTTACAATAATACGTATATAACATATGATCAAGAATCATATGTACATCTTCTACCACTCCATATTCACCTTGTTCAGTTTGAACGTGGTAATTAATATCAGATAACTTCTTAAGTTCTCCACCGTCAAAACCCGTCATGCCTATTATTGTAGTTCCTATTTCTCGTGCATACTTCACTGCTTTAACTATATTTGGCGAAGTTCCGCTACATGAAAGTGCAATCAACACGTCGTTTTTTCTTATTCTTTCTTTAATTTGGATATGAAATACATCTTCATATCCAACATCGTTTGATATGGCTGTTAATCCGGCAACATTATCACATAATGATAGAACATTTAAATTTAGAACGCCTCTCCTTTTTAAACACACTCCTAGGTCATTTTGCATATGAGATGCCGTTGCAGCACTACCACCATTGCCGATAATATAAACAGTGGATCTATCTTTGTTACATCTATCGATTTCTTTTATTATTAGCTCAACTGTTTCACAATCAACATCCTCTATCTTTTGTTTTATTCTATTCTTGTAACTATCGATAAAATTATTCATATTTAATTTATTATTAGAAGTTCAATTATATATAAAAATAATCTACTGATTAATGCGCATGTTCTAATCTTATAAACTTTCTAAAAAAATGTTTAAGATTAGTCCTTTGAACCATTTTTGCAATACCGCCAGAGCCCTCTATGTACATTTTTTTCTTTTGATGTATCTGATGAATTTGATCTTTTGTATGAAAAAATGAAAACTTTACATTGCCAATAGTGCTTATCTTTCTTGGATCGATAGAATAATTCAAACTTGATATTTTTTCAAAATCATAATTAAAACCATGTAGTTTATCTGATTTTTTATCTAAAAATAAATCTGATTTTCTTAATAAAATAAACTCACTCAATTCTCTATAATATTTAAAAACACCTTTATTAGTCACTCTTTTCTTTCTTAAATACAACAAAAGTAAATCAACAAACATTGCCATTGTTTTATCTAGAATCAGTACCAATGACAGTCTTGCTTCTAATAATTCATTCCTAGAGGATTTTCCATTAAGAAAATCACGAACTCCATTACTATTAATATGATTTATAGCTTCCTCACGTGAATCATATAAATCATACCTTGTCTCATCTTCAAATTTTTTAAATATACTAAAGATACTAGTGTAATCTTCGGTAATATTATCATAAATATATTCAAGAAGCTCAAATTCAGAAATCCCCATCATTTTCAAAGAATTATAAAACTCATCAAACATTCCTCCATTATGGAAATAATCAATTACCAGGTCCATTTTTCTACATAAAATATAATCGTCGAAGGACATTCCTGAGTTGCTAACTATTATTTCCTCTATTTCTGAAATTTCATGTCTTTCACTTCCAAAATGGTAATCTCCAAATGCACCAGGTATAACCCTGTATTTAGTTACTAAATTATATTTTTTTCTAGTTTCTAGAGTCGCCATTTCAGTGCCAATTAGGACCATTGCTTGATATATACGAATGTTTCTTGCACCATTATTAATGCCATATTCTAATGATTTAAAATGCTTTTCTTTTGTATCGCCTGGTAACGCAAGAATTATTTCTGTAAATGTAAATGCATCATTTCCTGTCTGGTTTCCATACTCAAGAAGGCCTTTAAATGAATCAGCAGATATATTGGATCTTTTTACGGATTCTAAAACATACGGATCTGTTGATTGAATGGAAGAGCTAACAAACCAAATTCCTTTTAAAATTTTAATTATCTGCATAACCCTATCAGGATTGTTTTTTCCAGCTGATGCCGAAAGACTTTCTGGGTATTTATATACTGACCTTGCATCAGTAATATATTGTGCTGTTTCTACATCGCCTTTGTACATACCAAAATTAAGATCTGTAATTATCAATTCGTTAGTCTTATTAGCCCGCTTAGCTATATAATTGATATCGTCTTTTACTCTATCTTGATTAAATTTAGAAACCTTATTTTTAGCCTTGATGCCATCTGCACAATATGTGCAAGAAAATGGGCATCCTCTATTCGTCTCAAGTGCTGGAATTAATGGACTATAAAAAAATTTGTCTAAAAGACCTGAAGTATATGGCGAGTCAATTTCTTCTATATTTTTTTCCCTAATAACTTGATTAGAAACTAATTTTCCATCCTTTAAATAATTAGTGTTTCTGATTAAAATATCTAAATATTTTACTTTATCAGATGAGTAATTATTATTCTTTAAGTTAGTAATAAGATCAGCAAAAGCAAACTCTCCTTCATTCTCTATATAAAAGTCTATGTATTCTTTTTCTTTCAAATAAAGTAGCTTTTCATTCTTCTCAACTGGAAAATTTGGTCCTCCACATATTATAATTACACTAGGATTTATTTTTTTTACCCATCTAGAAACATGATCTACAAGGGCAACATTCCATGAATAACAAGATAATGCCAATATGTCTGGGGCTCTACTAATAACCTCTTCAATAAGATCTTCTGGAAATTTAAACAACTGAATATCAAATTCACCAGGGAAAACTTTCTTTGTGTAACTACATATAAGCGCAATACCTAATGGAAAAGTTAAAGAATTAATACCTTTTCCAGTATGTGTTAAATCTGCAAAATATATTTTTTTTAAATCTGTCAAACTATTCATGTATATATTTTAATAAGTAATTGTTAATCAAATAAATGATTATATCTTGCTGCTCCTTATTTAGGTTATAAAAAGACGGTATAGTTAGTGTGGAATTATAATATTTTTCTGAATTTGGATACTCCCTCTCTGAGCCTAGTTTTTTATAAAACTTATTCTTATATAGTGGAATATAGTGTATTTGTACCCCAATATTATTCTCTAAAAGATAATAATATAATTTATTTCTAAGTTTTTTGTCTGCATAATCTAATTTAATTACGTAAAGATAATGGTTGGATCCTATTTTTTTTTGTTTTAAAAAAGATAGCGCTCTTAGATCTAACTCACTACTATACTTATCTGCTATTTTCTTTCTTTCTTTGATAAACTTACTAATTCTGTTAAGTTGTGAAATTCCTAATGCAGCTTGTATATCTGTCATACGGTAGTTAAACCCAAGAATGATTTGTTCATAATACCAATCACCTTCTGATTTATTTTTCATTTTATGCAGATCTTTAGTTATGCCATGACTACGCAAAAGATTCATGCAATCGGCTAATTTTACATTATTAGTTAATGCAGCCCCTCCTTCGCCTGTAGTTATCATCTTAACTGGGTGAAAACTAAACACCGTTATATCTGAATAGGTACAACTTCCTACAAATTTATCTTTATACGTAGATCCGACAGCATGTGCTGCATCTTCAATAATACTAAATCCATATTGAACCCCTAATTCACATATTTTTTCCATGTTGCAAGGTTGTCCTGCAAAATGAACAGGAATAACAATCTTCGGCAAGCATCCATCTATTTCAGCTTGCTCTAATTTTTTTCTAAGACTTTCTGTGCTCATTAAGCATGTATCTAAGTCAATATCAACAAAATCTACACTAGCACCACAATATAATGCGCAGTTTGCTGACGCGGCAAATGTTATTGCTGACGTCCATAAAATATCTCCAGGACCGAGATCAAGAGAAAGACATGCTATATGTAATGCTGAGGTACAACTATTAACTGCAGTTGCATATTTAACGCCAGTATAATTACACAACTGCTCTTCAAACTGTGGTACAACAGGTCCTTGAGTCAAAAAATCTGAACGTAAAACATCGACTACTGATTTAATATCGTTTTCAGAAATAGTTTGTTTTCCATAAGGAATCATTACTAAATGTTTCCAATTTTATTTTTATTGTCTTTAATCCATTTTTGAAGTGCACTAACACTCATCCATTCTGTGTTAGTATCAGAAGCGTATCTAAAATTTACAGGAACTTTTTTTCCTTTACCTATTCTAGATGCATCACTGCTCCAATTGTTGATAGCTGGTAAAATTTTAAAATAGCCATCATACTCATATGTATGTAAAGCATCCTCATCTCCAATCATTTGTTCATGTAGCTTTTCACCTGGGCGTATACCAACAATTTCTTGCTTTGCATCTTTAGAAACAGAATTAGCAATATCTACAACTTTCATTGATGGAATCTTCTTTACGTATATCTCGCCACCAACCATATCATTAAAAGCTTTCCATACAAGTTCAACACCCTCCTCTAAAGTAATCATAAATCTAGTCATCCTTTCATCGGTAATTGGCAAAACATCATCATCTTTAATCGATAAAAAAAATGGAATCACTGAACCCCTTGAGCCCATAACATTTCCATACCTAACTACCGAAAATTTTGTAATATTGGATCCAGAATATGAGTTTCCAGAAACAAATAACTTGTCAGATGCTAACTTTGTTGCGCCATATAGATTAACTGGGGCACATGCTTTATCTGTAGAAAGCGCTACAACATTTTTAACTTTTTTATCTATACAAGCATCAATTAAGTTCATTGCGCCGTTAATATTTGTTTTTACACATTCAAATGGATTATATTCTGCGGTTGGCACTATTTTTGTCGCAGCAGCATGGACAACATAATCAACACCATCAAGGGCGCGATAAAGGCGATCCTTGTCACGAACATCTCCAATAAAAAAACGTACCCTGTCATCATTTTTATAAATTTTTGCCATTTCCCATTGCTTCATTTCATCTCTAGAATATATTGCAATCCTTTTAGGGTTATACTTACTAAGCGTCATAGAAACAAAGGCATGGCCAAAAGATCCAGTACCGCCTGTTATTAAAATTGATTTTCCATTAAACATTAACTTTATTCCTTATTCTTTATTCTTTATTCTTGATGATTGTATGTTGAAAAGCCTTCTTTGTTGCATAGGTCATCCTTCTTTGCATCATTCAAATCACAAGTTACCATTTCCTTAACCAACTCCTTAAAAGAGATTTTTGGCGTCCATCCTAACTTCTCTCTTGCTTTTGTTGAATCACCCAACAAGGTTTCAACCTCAGTCGGACGAAAATAACGTAGATCAACGCGAATAATTATTTTTCCTGTTGCCACATCTGTTCCAGTTTCATCAATTCCAAACCCGTCCCACTTTAACTCAATACCCAATTCTTTAGCTGCTACATTTACAAAATCTCTTACTGAATATTGCACACCTGTAGAAATTGCAAAATCTTCCGGCTCATCTTGTTGTAGCATAAGCCACTGCATTTCAACATAATCTTTTGCATGGCCCCAATCACGCTTAGCATCCATATTCCCAAGAAAAAGGTTATCTTGCAGTCCAAGTTTAATACGCGCTAGCGCTCTAGTAATCTTTCGTGTTACAAAAGTTTCTCCACGAATAGGGGATTCGTGATTAAATAAAATACCGTTACAAGCATAGATGCCATAAGCTTCCCTATAGTTAATAGTAATCCAATATGCATATAACTTGGCAACTGCGTATGGACTCCTAGGGTGGAATGGTGTTTTCTCGTTCTGAGGTGTCTCTTGCACCTCACCAAAAAGCTCTGATGTAGAAGCCTGATAGTATTTAGTTTTCTTCTCTAAGCCTAAGATCCTAATAGCCTCCAAAATTCTCAACGCACCTAAAGCATCCGAATTAGCGGTATATTCTGGCTCTTCAAA
>ENA-OREN01002015-OREN01002015.1-marine-metagenome-genome-assembly--contig:-NODE-2015-length-21854-cov-8.216283_pt1 | contig 21854 bp, 22 predicted proteins | sample MGYA00248624_ERZ508555 | MGnify/ENA primary metagenome ERZ508555 (study PRJEB26222, sample SAMN06267773) | marine metagenome | isolation source: Saanich Inlet, British Columbia, Canada | place...
AGATAATAAACTTGTTTTCATCTTGGACTCGATATTAATGTTTTCGCCAGTGTACACGTTGAAATTTTTACCTGCATTGATATTAATGTCTTCGTCTGCATGCAAATTGATTGTTCCTTGTGTTCTTACATTAACACTATTGGAACTATATAAATCTATTGTGCCTGACTTACCAAACTCTAACCAACTTTGCCCATTGGCATGTGTAATATAAAAACATTCGCCGTCGTCGGACATAGTGATTTGATGCCCTGTTGCAGAACGTATTCTTACTAGTTGGTTCTTGCCTTCTAAGTCACCATCGTCCATAACAAGACTGTGTCCACCACGCCTACCAACTATCTTAATATCCTGAGGTTCTAGTTCACCTGCAAGTGTTTCTTTGATGTTGGTATCGTACATACCATTAGCGTACACTGGTCTTCCAGGTGTACTAATACCGTACACATTACTTGGGCTTTCTCGTTGTACAGTACTATTAATTGGACCACGTGTTGTATCTTCGCTTAGCCCTTGCTGATACATTGTTGCAACAACAGATGTATGTTTTGGTTTGTCTTTCTCGTAAAAACGTGGGTCTTCCGATATGGCTTTGTCTTTGTGGTTAATTTCAGTTACATTATCGCCAATAGCAGGAATCATGTGTGTTAATCCACTTTCAGGAATGCAACCAGTGTAATAACCGTATCTTGGGTCACCGTTTACAAAGAAGCACATGACCTTAACACCAATGTCAGGTGTAGTAAACCACATACCGTACGACTGTGCGTTACCAACTGACGTACCTACGCCCTCTGTTGTTCCATTATGTTCGACTTTACCGTAGTACGGTGTTAAGTAACTAACTGTTCTCCAACCACTTGGGTCGTTCTTATCGCCTTTAGCAAATTCTTCAATATAAACTTGGATACGCCCATTTCTAGTAGGGTCAACGTTGTTCATTATTTCAGCAATAAAAGGACCTGTGTCAGCAGGCATTCCGCCTCTGTCTAATTTGTACCCTTTGGTACGTCCTCTACTTTTTAATATATCATCAGCCATTAGTCGTCATTCATTCCTGCATCTTCGTTCATTCTAGCCGCAATTCTATCTGCTTCCTCAAAATGCGGAGCAATAGTTCCTTCAAAATTAGTATCAATTGGATTACCGAACGCGTCAGTGTCTCCTTCTTCCGTTATTGATAAATTTCCAAAATTCTCTTCCTTCTCTTTTACTTCTGCTTCTGCTTGTTCCGCTGTTGGGAACATCATCATTGTTCCTTCGAGTACCTGTGTAAATTTACCATCACTTAAATTTGTTGTGATTGTATTCGCGCGATATATCAGACTCATTCGCGAGTCTCCTGTACCCATATCAGCGATGCCTGTTTTTAAATCGTAATCAACATTTGTATTGTAATTAACAGAAAACAAAACTTCACTAGCGTCATAGTTGATTGACCCATCACTCATAAACGGTCCTAATCCCACGCCAGTTGCATCAGGAGAGTAAAATATTTCACTCTGTGCCATCCAATCAGGGTCTCCAATAATTGTTAATTGTGCGTTTGCTTGGTCTGAGGGTGAGTACAATAAACTAGCCGCATTTGCAGAACCTTCGTTTCTTCTGTTCTTACTGCCTTGTGCTGATTCAGAACTACTATTTTGATATACCTGTTTTGTTAGTTCTCTAGCATTGTTTTGCATCTTTGGAATACCCATATCCCCACCAAACGTTTGGTAGTACAAGTAGTTATACTCTTGCCTGAAGTCAAGAACTTCTGTGTTCTTTCCTGTGAACCAATAATCATATTCCTTATGTGTTCCTCTAAAATAAGAAGGACCAAAGTAAGGAGAACGTATATTATTAATCTGATAACGTGAAATAACGTACTTTATTTCATACGCATAATCATTACGTTTATTATCGTATTTCAATGGAGTAACCTGTGTTCTGACCTTAAACCATTGTAAAACAGTAGGTGCTTTCTCTTTCTTAGTGACCTTGCCAGTAACTTCGTCGATTGTAATATCTTGTTGATTTGATATAAACGTACTTGTTCTAATAATCATATCAATTGCTTGTACGATAGATTGCCCAGCAGTAAACGAGAACAACTTCTTATTCTTATCGTAAAAACCTTTGTTTGTAAGCAATGACTGTTGGTTTTTAACCATCATTGGAACATTATCTTTATCTGTAAATTCACCTGTGGTTATTACATAGGCTTTATCAATATTACTACCTTTCTCAAATTCAATAACGTACTTGTGCGGTATTTCGTACTTCTTGTCTGTGACTAATCTATTCTGTTCTGAGTTCAATGCATCAACTAATGATATATTTTGGCCGTACACAGCATCTGCTTCTGGGTCTGCATTTTGATTTTCTTTATGTTCGTCTTCTGTATCTAAATCCTCGGTACTTAACTTACCCGTTAGTACTGCGCCAACCGATTGACCAAACAATTCTGCATTAAACGGAATCGTTGAGTTAGCAACACCGAACGGTATTTGTGTTTGTGGGCATACTGCTTCGCACTTGTACTTAACTACTGCGTTTTCTAATGCAAATTGTATTCCAGTAAATTGAAATGGAATAAATTTCTCGGATATACTACTTAAATCACTTAATGATTCACTTACACCAATATCACGTCCTGTTATTTGTTTGCCATTCTTATCATATCCGTAAAAACGCACCACCATTAAATAATTCTGCGCGGCGTAGTTGATTCTATCTATGCTGATTCCATTACTAACGTTGTATTCTTGTACAACACCGTGTAAGTTTTCTAAAAAACTTAATCCGTTAGGTTCTGTAATAGTAAATGACGTTTGGAATTGATTATGAGGTGAGCCTACTGAAGTACCCGATACAAGACCTTTAAGTTCTATGTCATCTATATAAAAATCCTTTTGGAAGTAACGTTTACTACGTTTCGCACCGTGGTTGCCTTCTGGCATTTTCGATATACCACCACTTTGCAATAGTAGTGTCAATCCTTTAACAGTTTTAACACCTGATGAAATCATACTTGCGTACTCACTAACGCCCATTAAGTACAAACTCACACTATATGTCATTGTAGCAAAACCTTTGAATGGATTTCCTTTTGGTGTGATTGGTTCTAGGAACTCTGATGCAATAGTGGATTGGTTGTCCCCTGCAACACTTTTTACATCTAAGTCACCATCTTTACTACTAATTGTTTCGAACTTGCCGTTAACTCCTTCGCCAGGAAGTGTGCCATTTGTTCTACCTGTTACGTTGTCCGTGGTTAATATTGTTGGACTTTTTGCATTGGTATCTGTAAACGTAACCGGTCTAAGTAAATCAGATAATAACGAGTCGGAATTTGTGCTCTTACTGTATTCATCTTGTGTTTGTGGACCAATAAATGGGGCAATAACTTTTGCTCCATCTACCTTTGCTAGTTCGTCTTTATTAACAATATCAGCGGCAGAATTCTTCTGCTTGATTCGTTGCTTAATCCTATAATCCCGATTACCTGCCATTCTAGAATCCTAACGCATTTCTAAGTGTATCCAATGTCGGGATACGAATTGAAGTGCCTTCCTTAAAATCAAATAAAGGGTCAACCAATGTGTTTGGATTGCGTTGTGCAAATACCCACCACAAGTCAGCATCTTTGTATAAGTCAAACGCTAACAAGTCTGGTCGCAAGTGATATGTTATATTAATTTCAAATGACATATCACTTTGTAGTTTTGGTATTGGTCTATTGACCATCATTCCTAAACCTGTTTTAGTAATCTTTGTTTCGTAGTATGGGCTTGTTGCGCTGTACATTACCAGAATCCTTTCTTAAGTAGTGAACCACTAGCGTAGTCTTCAAGACTGTACTCATTGCTAATTTGGTCACGTGTTTGAATTGGAATTAAGTTAAAGTTAATATCCATTTTTGTCGGCATCATTGTAGTACCGTTACTTTCTACTTTAAATATGTTTTCACTAGTATATGTAGGTGCGGGCGTTCCACCTACTTTCAACCCAGACCCAAATAGTCTGCCAATGCTACTTACCATACTACCGAACGACGGAGTTGTGTTGGATTTGGATGTTGTTAATGGTGACATAAAATCACCACTAAATGTTCCACTGTCACCTGCTTTAATGTAATCTACATCATTTGGTAAATTGATATTTACAATTTCAACAGCACATGGATGTTCATTAAATTGGTGTTCACCTAATCCCGACAAGAATACCAATGGTGGCGGAGTTCCACGTTGCATGTCCTGTCCATAAAACATCTTAGTGCAACTACGTAAAAAATGCAGTGCCGCAAGCATATAGTTTGCTTCTTTTGTATCCTGTGCTGTAAATGTAGCAGATACAATCACACGCTCTTGATGACTACCCGCATAAAAGTAACCTCGGTAATTACTATGAGGTAAGTCATAATTATTATATCTTGCTTGATGGACAGTATCTATCTTCGGAACATACGGAAATATAATTCCATCTGTTTCCGTTAGCGGCGCAAGTATTCCTGGGTCTGGGGCATTGTATAAGTAATCACTTTGTGGTGCTAGACGTAAACGTACACGCCAATCACCTTTGTCAATTGGTTTTCTTAATTCAGCAACAGTTGGTTCAGGAGTTGGTGGTTGTTCCATCTCCCAATCTTCTTCCATCATCTCTTGTGTATCACTCATTGCTTCGAGTTCAGCATCCAATTGTGCATCTTCGGCGGCGTCGATGTCTGCTTGTAGTCCATCGGATTTTGCCTTTAATTTATTGGCGTTTGCTTGTGCTTTTGCGTAACCTTCTTCATCACCACTTGCTAAGTACGCATCCGCTTCATCCTGTGCATCATCCGCTTCGTTCTTTGCTTGATTTGCTTCGTTCTGCGTTGCATTAGTATTAGTAACAGTGTCCCTTTTTGTTTTTAAACTAGGAGTTGGGGGATTATTCGCTTTGTACTTGTCTAATGCTTGTTGATTTTGAAATTGTATTCCATTGTACGTTGGCAAGTTTGCCAAATACGCAACGTCGTTTGCTTCGTTTTGCAAATCTTCTAGTGTACGTGGTGCGAATTCACTTTCTGCGTTTAATTTATCTGCATCTGCTTGTGTAAGTTGCACAGGCTTGATTGGATTACCAACTTCCACATTTTCTGTTGCACCTGTAACAGGATTTTTTGTATGACTTACCGTATAGTCTGCTTCTGATATTTCATTACCGTCCACATCGTGATATGTTGTTGTTTGTGTCGTTGTGTGTTTTTGTGCATCTTCAGCGGCGTTCTCTGCCGCTTTGCGTTCTGCGGTCGCTCGTTTTACATCAGGGTCAGTTAATACATCTCGACCTGTTTTACCCGATGCTCTTACCTTTTCTTTAATCGCATCTTCTTGCTCTCTTAATGTGTTCGCTTTGGCTTTAAACGCTAAACTTTCTGGAGTGTCTTCCGAAACGTAGTTATATTTTGTGTTGGTATATGCACCACCTGTAGCGGTTGAATTATCTTGTATATTGGATGTTGCAGAAGTAGACGTTGTTGTCTTTGCATTTGCGTCGTTGGTTGCATTTGTACTTCCTGACTCCAACCACGCATCGTACTCTTCTTGTTTTGCTTTAATTTTTGCTTGTTCAGTATCATATAAACTCGTAGTTTCAACTTCGCCGTTAACTAATTTATAGTGACCGAACTCTCCGCCTAACTCAGACACAGCCAAATCCCATGCGTCTGCTCTGCCGTTTATTCGGTGTTCGTCATATCTTGCTTGTATATCTGAACGTTGTGACATAATGATAATTTTTATAAAAATACTGTAACGTATTTATGTTGATAATTATGTACGTATATTATCCACTACCGTTATTGCACTATTGAACATATACACTTCTTTTAACCTACACAAATCATTAAAATAACTTTAACCTAACATTTAAGGAGCGACATGGCCCGTAAAAGAAAGTATTTAAACAACAGAGATATATTAGTACAAATTCATTTGAGTAAAATGACCTATTGTACATTTAATAACCCAGAAACAGACAACCAACAAGATTACATTGTCGAAGATGTTAGTGAAATAACGCCAGAAATTATAGAACTAGCACGCCATGCTAGAGCAAAACGAATAGGTAAACTAACAGAAGAAAAATTAAGTGTAGATACAATAGACAAGAAAGACGTTGTGTTTAGAGTTATGACGTTGGAGCATGTTCCATTGGTTCCGAAAAAGAAAACAAAAGCAAACACAGCAAGAGAAGATTTCAATCGTGTACTAGATGACTTAGTTACAGATGAAGTGCGCGAAGACGAAGTTAAAGAAGACGAGGACGAAGAAATATTAGTGCCAATGAAAACTAACTTTCATTCGTTCTTTCATTACAGAGTAGACGACAACGACACACCGTACATTGTAGGTAAAAGTCATTGGAAAGGTACGTTAGCAGACGGTAAGTTTAATCTACGTCATGGCAAAACAACAGACGAGTTAGCTAAGATGTATATGAAGTTGTGCGAACGATATGGCACAAGAAGTAACTGGCGTGGATATACATACAACGACGAAATGCGTGCATCGGCATTAATTCAATTAATTCAAGTTGGATTAAAATTCAATGAATTAAAAAGCGACAATCCATTCGCCTATTACACTGCAATTGTTACTAACTCGTTTACAAGAGTACTATTAAACGAAAAGAAAATGCAAAACATTAGAGATGATATCCTAGAAGAAGCTGGGTTAGCGCCTAGTTGGACTAGACAACAAGCAAGTGCCGATGCAAAGGATATTAACGATAGCAGAGAAATGTACAAAGCACAAACTGCTCGTATTAAAGAAGAAAATGTTCGTATCAAAGAAGAGAGAGAATTAAACGGTGAGTAATTTATTTAAAAAGGCGCTCGCGTTTACTGATATTCACTACGGTCTAAAAAACAATAGCACACAACATAATACAGATTGCGATAACTTTGTTGATTGGGCTATTTCCGTTGCAAAAGAAGAAGGTTGCGAAACTGGATTTTTCTTAGGCGACTGGCACCATAACAGAGCGGCTATTAATTTACACACACTAGACTTTAGTTTAAAAGCACTGGAAAAATTAAACAATGCATTTGAAAACTTTTACTTTATAGTTGGCAACCATGATTTATACTACAGAGACAAACGCGATATCCATAGCGTAAGTTGGGCAAAGCATTTAAAGAACATTAAGATTGTAGATGCATGGTTTAATGAAGGCAACGTTGCTATTATTCCTTGGTTAGTTAAAGATGACCACAAACAAATTAAAAAAGTAAAAGCAAAGTATGTGTTTGGGCATTTTGAGTTACCGCACTTTAAAATGAATGCTAATGTAAGAATGCCAGATAACGGGACTATACATGCAGACCATTTCGATGGTATAGATTATGTATTTTCTGGGCATTTTCACATGCGACAAGAACAAAAAAATATACACTACATAGGTAATGCGTTTCCACATAACTATTCAGATGACGGCGATACAGAACGTGGTTGCATGACATTAGTGTGGGATGAAAAACCTGTGTATCATAACTGGAGCGAGCAACCATCGTACATAACATTTAAGTTAAGTGAGTTACTAGCAAACGCAGATACTCTATTAAAGCCTAATATGCATGTTAGAGTTATGCTAGATGTTGATATTAGTTTTGAGGAATCAACCTTTATTAAAGAAACATTTGTGGAAACATATAACTTACGCGAACTAGCTTTAATGCCAGTACGCGAAGAATTGTCAGGTTCAGAAGAAGAGATTAACTTAGCAATACAATCAGTTGATCAAATCGTTCATCAGCAAATTGGCAATATTGACTCAGACAGTTTCGATACAAAAACACTAATAGACATATATAATAACTTATGAAAATTTATTACAATGGGTGTAGTCTTACATACGGAGACGAATTAAAAAACCCAACAAAAAGTGCATGGCCTACATTAGTGTCCAAACATTACAAACTCGATTTTTTAAACGACGCGGTTTCAGGTGGAACAAATGACCGTATTGTATACCGAACTATAAAACACATAAATGAATATGATTTTTTTGTTATTGCATGGACCAATTACGCGCGGTTTACCGAGTACAACCCAGTAAATAACTACGAAATTAACTTTAATCCAAATATCACAATTGACACACACAAGCATATAGATACCGATTTAGTGGATAATCCACATAAGATAACGGATTATGCAAAAATGTATTACAAATACTGGTATAATGAATTATACGAACTTAAACTGTGGTTACAACAAATTATATTACTGCAGGCATTGTTACAAAAGAAAAGAAAAAAATTCATAATGCTTAATGCAATTGATAACAATCTAAATAAATGGCTACAACCAAGAGAAAAATTTACCAACGCAATTGCATTGTTGGTTTGTGTCGACGCAATGAACGACGACCAACTTATAAGGGAACATATAGAAATCCAAAAGTTAGTTAGCTTAATAAACTGCAACACGTTTATAGGGTGGAATGAAAATTGGCACATAAAGGAACTATCAACGGAATACCCAATTGGCCCAAGAGGGCATATTTTAGAAGAAGGTCATAACGCAGTTGCTAAAAGAGTAATTAAACATGCTAAAAGAGTAATTAAACATGCTAAAAATTAAAAACCTAACTATCAAAAACTTCATGAGTGTTGGAAACATTACTCAGGCTGTGAATTTCGAAAACGAGTTAACACTTGTACTAGGCGAGAATATGGACCTAGGTTCAAATGGTAGCCGTAACGGCACAGGTAAAACTACAATAGTTAACGCATTAAGTTATGCATTGTACGGCAATGCTCTTACAAAGATTAAACTAGGTAACCTAATTAATAAAACCAACGAAAAAGGTATGTTAGTTAGTATTGAGTTTAGTAAAAATAATATAGACTACAAGATTGAAAGAGGCAGGAAGCCAAATATTTTAAAATTATATGTTGGTGGCGTTGCAGTAGAAGACGACGATACACAAGGCGAGAATAGAGAAACTCAGAAGGCAATCGAAGATATACTTGGACTAAGTCACGAAATGTTCAAGCACATTGTTGCGTTAAACACACATACTGATCCCTTTTTAAATATGAAAGTTTCCGATCAGCGTGACATAATCGAAGAACTACTAGGCATTACGCTGTTATCAGAAAAAGCAACAGCACTAAAAGAATTAATTAAAGATTCTAAAGATCAGGTTAAGCAAGAAAACTTTAGAATTACTGCACTTAAAGAATCAAATAAACGCATCGATCAACAAATAGTTTCACTAGAACAAAAACATAAGTTGTGGAATACAGCGCAACTAAACGATGTAGTTTCATTTAATACAGCGATCGATGAATTAGGCGAATTAGATGTCGAGCAAGAAATTGCAAATCACAAAGAATTAGCAGTTTACTTAACAGATTCAAAAGCAACAAGTGACATAGCACATGCTATTACAGGATACGAGAACTCAATTGTGGCAAGCGAAACGTTAGTTACTAAGTTAAATAACGAAATAACGTTGCTAGAAAACCACACGTGCTATGCTTGTGGACAAAACTTACACGATAGCAAACAGCAAGAAATTATATCTGCTAAGAGAGAATTAGTCGAACATGCAAATAGCGAAAAGGATATTCTTAGCGATAGTTTAGTAAGTAATACACATGCGCTTGAAGAGATTACGTTAGGCAATAAGCCGGTTGTGTTTTATAAGTCGTTAGAAGAGGCGTTAGGTCACAAGCACACGTTAGAAAAACTAAACTTACAATTAGAAACACGTGCTAATGAAAATAATCCTTACACTGACCAAATCGAAAGTATTAAAACAGAAGCATTGCAAGAAATTGATTACGACACTATAAATGAAGTTACTGTACTAATGGATCACCAGCAATTTTTACTAAAATTATTAACAGACAAAGACAGTTTTGTTAGAAAACAAATTATTAGTCAGAACTTATCATTCTTGAATAGTAAATTAACATATTACATCAATGCAATTGGATTACGTCACTTAATTGAGTTCAAAGATGACTTGTCTGTTGAAATTACAGACTTGGGCAAAGACTATGACTTCGATAACCTTTCAAGAGGCGAGAAGAATCGCGTAATACTTTCGTTGAGCTGGGCATTCAGAGATGTATGGGAAAATTTATATTCTCCAATTAACTTACTATTTGTAGACGAGGTAATCGATTCCGGCATGGACGATGCAGGTGTTGAAAATAGTTTAACTATATTAAAAACAATGACAAGAGAGCAAAACAAAAGTGTTTGGCTAATTAGCCACAAGAACGAACTAGTAAGTAGAGTTAATAACGTTCTACATGTTGTTAAAGAAAATGGCTTTACTAGTTTCAATGCAACGTAATGTTTAACAAAGATGTAAAAGTATTACACTTAGAGCCAACTACAGTTTGTAATGCAAAGTGCCCTCAGTGTGCTAGAGAAGATGCAGATTTGTACAACGATAATTTAAATCGCAACGAATTAACATTAGAAAAATGTAAAGAATTATTCAAATTAGACTTTATTAAGAATTTGGACAAAATGTTTATGTGTGGTACATTTGGAGACCCTGCATCTACTAAAGATGCATTGGATATTTTTAAATATTTCAGAAAACATAATCCGTCTATAATACTTGGGTTAAACACAAATGGAAGTATTCGCAATAACAAATGGTGGGTTGATTTAGCAAAAATATTTAACCAATCGCAAGATTTTGTGGTGTTTAGCATAGATGGCTTAGCGGACACAAATCATATATATAGACGTAATGTAAATTGGAATAAGGTAATGTCGAATGCACAGGCGTTTATTAATGCAGGTGGCTCAGCACATTGGGATATGCTTATATTTAAGCACAACGAAACCCAAGTCAAAGAAGCAGAAGATTTAGCGAAGCAAATGGGGTTTACTTGGTTCAGAACAAAGGTTAGTAAACGGTTTATAACAATGCCAGTTAATGGCATTGCACCGCCAGAGACACTAGAGTTACCCAATATTAATAATGTATCTGCAATTAAATGCCATGCATTAGAAGAAAAGAGTATATATGTTTCTGCTAATGGGTTAGAACTACCATGTTGTTGGATGGGAGATCTTGCATATAACATGGACAAAGATTTAAAAGAAATGCTCAAATCGAAAAATTGGATCGACATTGTGAAAAGTTGGAAAAGTACCCCGCATAAAATTTGTTATAACTCGTGTGGTGTGGATGATTCGCGCAAGACTAGCTTCGAAATGCAATGGAATCGTAATATTGAGCTAAAAAATACATAAACATTTGATATTTAGATACATATAAAATACACTATCGATAACCTTGGCATAGGGTGGATAAAATTATGCTAGGAATCCTTTCTGATGTGAGAAGGTACTAACACTGGGCGATAGCAGTGGACTCAACAGACTACCCTTGGGAGGCCAAGGATGCTATAAATGTGGCGCACGTGAATAACAGAGCGTACAAACATTTCTGTTGTTTTAATAGTTGAGTCAGAACGCTGACTAAGAGTATTTTTCTAAGAACCCTGGAAGGAATACTAGTTCGTCTCGAAGCCCTAGGAATTAACGGGCAGAGAGCAACGCAAAGTGAAGTTGAAACTACACCAAACACTCTCGTAAGTGTATCGGTAGTTACTCAACGCACATAGATTAGGAGTTATACGATGCTGTATGATTGGAGATATGTTTTAAAGATCTCACTCGTAGGTTATACATATTATTCATATAACAATCAATGATTTAAAAACCCGTCAATAGGGGAACTATGTGTCGCGTGAACGTATTGTAATAGAGGTGCTATCGCAAAACCCTCCTCCCTCGCTCAAACGAGTTATATACTATTGGATCTTAATGTGGACTCGGTTAACGTCAGTCACCCTTATATATTTTTTACCGCTAAGCAATTAGCGGTGATATCAGAGATCTGGTTAAAGCCAATTGAAAATGCATATATGTTCATATCGTTATTAATTGTTAATATGTTTAACTTATTGTTTAAGAAAGAATAAAGTAAGCGATAGCGCAACTTTAGGATGTTACGAAGTAACTCCTAATTAATGTGTTGAGTAATTTCAACTAACACTATCTCTTTAATACCTTATAGGTGGTATTGCGACATAAGTAACATTATGACAGTACTAAGAGATAAATTAAAAAAAGTGTCGTTGTTGGCGTTCATTGACGGCGATTTGTATATACAGCCCAAAACATTTGAGAATGGCACATATCATATTGGATTGTACTTAAAACAACACGATAAACGCAAAGACAAGCATATATTTTGGATATCTATAGAAGAAGCAGATATTCTGTCGGAGTTAGGTGTGTTACTTATAGATTAGGATTAGGCCAATCTGTAAATAGTGCGTGTTGGATATCGTCTGCTACGAAGCGATTAAAAGATTTATGTTTTTCTTCTAATTCACCTTCGAGCGGAGCAACACGTTTAAATGCTTCTTCGAGTTGTGCCATATCTCTGCATTCCATTGAAATTTGCCACTCGGGCATATCGGCAACACTTCTAAAACCCATTTTACATCGAGTAATTTTGTAATCAACTAGTTTGTCTTCCTCTACTAAGTGGTCTAGAAAGCTTTTCATGTTGTTAACCCAGTCTAAATCAGAAATTTCGCCTTCTTTGTTCGCCCAAATCATGTAGTAGTCCATTATTAAATCCTTTAATAATTGTTATTAGTATAATTAATTATATGAAAATTGTATTTGACCATAAATTTGGTGCACAAGAACATGTACACCTAGAACATTACTCTGCTACATTAGTAGACGTACACGAAGATGAAGTAGATATTGCATTAGCACAAGGATGGTTAACTGATTTAAAAGATAACGGTGATTATTATTGGTACCAATGCAGAAGTACACGCTGTAAGTTAAGCGAGTTTACTGCAAAAGATCCATGTGTGGATGTTGCTGAGCGAGAATTTATAGATAATAACAAAACTATATTCTATGCAATGAATCCATCACTAAGTGTAGCAGAAACTGAGAATATATATAGCGATTACTGCGCATATAAAAAGTTCAATGATTTATTCCATTCAGAAGTTACAAATTGGTTGGACAGTGACTACAAAATGGTTTACTACAATAAAACAAATCCTATTGCGTGGTCTAAGATGCGTATGTACTCTGAGTCGGCACTAGAAACTGTTTTATTTGCATGGAATTACACAGACCCGAAACTAAGTGTCGGAACTAATAGTTTAATACATGAGATTAATTGGGCAAAAGAGAACAGTTTTCAGTACGTTTACTTAGGTCCCGGATACGAAGCTGGAAGCATTTACAAAGCAGATATTAATGGCTTTGAATGGTGGACGGGTTCTGAATGGAGCACAAACACAGTTGAGTATATTAGGTTATGCAAACGTGACAGCTCACTTAGTAGTATTAAACAGTTAAGTGAACTTTAAGTCCTTGGGTCTTTACGCCCTCTAAACAATCCGTGCATGTACTCATCTGAATCTTTCCAAGCGTTGTAATATCCTGCTTTGTGTAACTTAGCAGATGCATTGTCTAATGCACTTATTGCAGTAATCATACTATACGCATATGTTCCTTGATTGCACAGCACACCATTAATTTTTTCAACTTCGTGTGGATGGTCAGGTAACGAAATTAAATCTACTTGTGCTAAGTGTTCGACATTGCCTTTGTACACCATTTCGTGAAACGCATCTTTGTTCCAATCGTCTGGATTGTACACATACATAAACACATCATACCCATCATTGCCATTTACTGCGTGTTCTACTAAATCGGTGTACGGATCTTCGCCTATTCTAAATGTAATTTTGTTTTTTAATCTTGCTTGCTTAGCGTAAGGACATAACGCAAATCCATTTAATTCTTGCCTTGGGATATCTACAAAGTTTTCTAACCACTCCTTTGTTTCATCTTCTACTTGCTGTAAATTGATTTCCATAATTTAAATAATTTCCTTTAATGTATCTATAGACGAATCCATTGCCTGGTCTAAGTTAGCAACAATCATTTCTTGTGCTGTATCGCTAGCGTTGTCGCTCACTGCTTTGATTAGTAATACTGGTTTATTGTATTTTTTGGCAACATAAGCAACAGCAAATCCTTCCATGTCAACTAAGTCTGCACTAATGTCAGTTGTATCTTCTACAAATTTATCACCTGTTGCAAGTGTTGCTGTGTGTATAACAGATGTGTTAGATGTTGGCAAAGTACAGTCTATTGCTTGGTACATATCATCTTGGTATTTTCCCATTGGCAGGTAAGCATCGCACTGCACTACAGAGGATATAATATATGTATTAGGGAACTTGTACATAGCACTAGTAGAACCTGCTATGCCTATATTAATAATAGTTTCTGGGTTATACGCATTTATTAAATGAGTTGTTGCTAATGTACTTGCTACTTTACCTATTTGCGATTCGATTAATATAACATCTTGGTTGCTATGTACTGGAAACAACGTTCCGTGCATTACTGATAGCCCGAGTGCTTGTATTATCTTATCTGCTTCTTCGTGCATCGCACAAACAATACCGAACTTGTAGTTAATCATATGTTATTTGTGCATTGATATCAATGCCAAGTAAACTACGTGCATTTAAAAACCCTAATTCAATAATACACTCAAGTGCAACGACATTGGCATCTAGTTCTTGTATAAGTTTTATTACTGCTTGTACTGACCCGCCAGTTGCCAATAAGTCATCTACAATTAACACGTTATCGTTTTTGGCAATTGAATTCTTATGTAACTCAAATGTGTTTGTACCGTACTCCAAATCGTAATCTATACTAATGCATTCGTCTGGCAACTTTCCTGGCTTTCTAACCATAACAAATGGTACGTCTAATGCGTACGCTACAACTGAACCAAATATGAATCCACGTGCATCTAATCCAACAATCTTGTCTGGTTTGTTTAATGTAATGCATACCTAAATGCAATGCTATTGATAACGTGCTTAAACGCTTGGGGATTTGCAAGTAATGGCGATATATCTTTAAACACAATTCCCTCTTTTGGAAAATCATGTATGTCTTTAATGTAGTTTGTAATATTCATTAGAAGTACGGCAGTCCTGATTTCTTGGTTGTTTCTAAGTTGTCTTTGATAATTTTACCAATGGTACCACGTTCACTGTGGCTAAGATGTAATGCTTCGTTGTATGATAATCCACCTCTCATATTCCAACACATTCGTAGTGCTTCTTCTTTAATGCTATTGGACTCTTTGTCCATATCATCTACATATTTTCCAATGGCTACTGCGTCAAGAACCAGTAGCCTTAGCCGAAAAAATTGGACATATCCAATGTAAATGGTTGCTCGTACTCATGTTCGCATTCGTTGCATTTTATTTTTAACGGTTTTAATTCTGTTTGTTTTTTGATACTTAATATATGGTCGCGAATTTTTGTATACACACTACGTTCGCAATTAGTTAAAAAGTCAGCAATGTATTCATCGTTGTCTACTAACGTGTCTGGTGTTTTAATGTAGTTAACACTTTGCGCAATTGAATCAATTGTTAATTTAGTCATCTTATTAAACGCTTCTGACAAACGTGCTAATTTATCTTCTTCTGACATTTTCGCATCTTCGATAACATTGATGAGTTTTTGTTCTTCGAATTGCACAACATTACTGTCGTTGATTTGTTTGTAATTCATTGGCTTGAAGTATATCTCTAAGTCGCCCACAGTTACGTTTGTTTTGTAATCAATTGATTGCATTTGTTCTAGTACATTACGTAAGTCAATTCCGTATTCTGCTTCTTCTTCGCACTTAGGACAAGTAGTTTGTATTTCCATTTCGTGTCCATAACTAGCAATTCTAATTGCGGCTAATATAGCATCGATATCAATACCTGGTATCGCCCATGCATCCTTAATACTCGGAACACAACTTTGTATTACATTAATAACTGCTGATCCATTGTATAAAGCGTCCGGTGTTCGGTATGTGATTTCGTCAATTGCTGTCATTGGATAAACAGGCAATTCGTTGTTCTTTGGCATATCCAAAGCTCCGTTGGGATAAAACTCGCCTTTACTTGGTAACTGCAAATAAATGCTAGGACTTCTGAAAAATTCTGCTAATGGATTATCGCTCATGTTGTTCTCACATAAATATAGATAATCAATATTTATAAGTGTAATCCCTATGCCAGATAATAACGACATCGATAACGAACTCCAACGCGCAATAACTTCTATATTAAAGGCAGTTAACGCTGGTAAAACAGTTTCCGATGCGCAACTTAGAGACTTTTTATCAAATGTTGGTAAAACAAGCAATGGGTTAAAAGATGTTGAGTATAGTGCAAAGGGCGTTGCTAGTGCTTTTAAAAACACCGCCTCGTCAATGGCAGGTTTCGCTGGACAACTTGGGCGAGGCAACACAGCGTTTTCTGTAGTTAATACTGCTGTGCGTGGGGTATCGGATGGGTTAGGAAGTTTAGCGAAAATGATTCCAATTGTTGGAGACGGAATCGCTGGTTTAATTGGCGAAGCAGGTAAAGCAGCAGAGTTCTCAGTTGAACAAATAGAAGCAGGTTATGGAGCATTTGGTCAACTTAGTGATATTGGTTTAATAGGTTCTAAGGGAATTAAAGGACTAGCAGAGGATTTTGCAGAAGCAGGTATTCCTTTAAAAATGTACACGGGTTTATTAAGTAATTCTAGTAAGCAACTAGCGGCGTTAACAGGAACAGCACACGACGCATCTGGTGTATTTGCTGAAACTATGGGACAGTTAAGAGGAGAAACCAAAAAAGGAATTAACGGTATTGATAGTCAAATGCGTTTGTTAGGTTATAGCACAGCAGAAATTGGTGAAACGTTCATTAATTACGCAGATTTACAACGTAGATTGGGCAGAGAACAGTCAATGAATTCACAGTCTTTAAAGGACGGCACTGCAGAGTACGCAAAAGAGTTGGATATAATTTCCAAACTTACTGGTATGTCCAGAAAAGAACAACAGAAAGTTGTCGACGCAGCAATGGCTGAAAGTAGATGGCGTGCAACTATACAGGATATGAATCCTAAACAAGTTCAACAAATGAACAATCTTAATAACGGATTATCTGCATTTAGTGGTGAATTAGCACAAGGTATGCGAGACCAAGCATCTGGATTCACACAGTCAGATGCGGCACAGCGTTTATTTAGAAGTACAAACGGAGAATCTGCTAGAATTCAACAACGTTTAAATTCAGGTCAGATTACTGGAATAGAAGCATTACAGCAATATCAAAATGCTATTAAGAATAATATGGACCCAATGAAGTCACTTGCTAAAGCAACTGGTAACCAAGCAGGAATATACACAGATTATTCCAAGAATATGGATTTTGTAACTGCGTCAATGACGGAGTTGGATAAAGCAACAAAAACACAAACAGCGCAAACTAAATCACCAGACGATATTACTAAAGGCGCAACAAAAGCAGTTGTTGCATTGGAAGATGCTAATACCAAAATTGCATCAATGTTTATGAACAGTGACAATGCAGCATCAGCGTTAGAAAAGTTTGCAAGTGCAACTAACATGGCGGCTGAGGCGGCGTTTAATTTGTTCCTAGACAAAAATCCAATAAATGCAGCAAGAAATGCAACCGGTACAGAAATTGCAAAACAACAATTATTAAATAATAAAACACAATTAGCAGACGAGTATAAAAGTTTAGGAAATGCAGGATTTGGAGGCATGACACAGCCAAAAGATGAAGCGAGCCGTCAGCGAATGGCAGAAATTGTATCCGAAGTCGATGATATTGATAAAAGATTAGCAGACATTAGTACTAAAATTGAAAAAGAGCGCATTAACCGTGTTAAAAGCACAGCTTCGATGTTTGAGGAGTTTGGACTAGGAAAGGATTACTTTGAACAGTTTGGCGGAGCCGCTAAGCACAAAGATGGTTGGGCAGGTTTCCAAGGAATAGTTGAGTCAAAAGTGCTAGGAAAAGGTATGAATATGACACAAGTTGAGCCTGCTGTTATGAACAAAGCAAAGAATTTAATTAGTGCTTCTGGTAGATCAGGAGAAGCACTAATGGCACCAACCACCGAGAATAAGGAATTGTGGAATAAAGTTAATGAAATTCTAAGTAGATTTAATGCACCGGAAGTAGACTATAATCCAAATAAAGGCGGAATCCAAAACAATATTCCAGTTGAAATCGAACAAAATAACAAAGCACAAACAGATGCATTAAATAATATGGGTGCTAAATTAGATAAAATTGCTTATAATACAAATAAATTAGTTACAAAGACAGAGCAATTAGTTTCGACTATGGCATAATAATTCTAATACTTAATTAAACAGCATAAATACAGCAATATTAATTAAAACAGGTTCTGCAAATGTCGTGGAAAAAATATTTCAAAGTTGCTGATACATCAGGACAGTTTAGTCCATTAGGTGGGCCTGCTAGTGGTACTACACCACAAGCAAGTAATTTCGCATTTAGAAACTACCAAAGCAAACTTCCCGAAGTTTACACAGGACATCCCAACCGTGTTGAACGTTACAACCAATATGAATCCATGGATATGGACAGTGAAGTAAACGCTTGTTTGGATATCATTTCTGAATTTAGTACACAAGCAGACGACGTTACAATGAGTCCGTTTAATGTTAATTACAAAAGTAAACCAACAGACAACGAAGTTAAAATTGTAACTGAGCAATTACAACAGTGGGTTAAATTAAATCGCTTCGACGAACGTTTATTTAAAATGTTTCGTAATACTATTAAGTACGGCGACCAAGTATTCATCAGAGACCCAGAAACTTTTAAACTTATGTGGGTTGAACCTACTAAAGTATCGAGAGTGATTGTTAACGAAAGCGAAGGAAAGGAACCAGAGCAGTACATTGTTACTGATATTAATCCAAACTTCCAAAACTTAACAGTTGCGGCAAAAAACACAGACGACTTTGCAGTTAATCCTGGGCGCGGTGGGTACACAGCCAATACACAAGCACCTGTTAGTGGCGGCAACTTAAATAATAATGGAAGTCGTTTCGAGCACTCAATGAAAGAATCAGTAATTGATGCTAAACATGTTGTGCATTTAAGTTTAACTGAAGGCCTTGATGTTGCTTGGCCATTTGGTACTAGTATTTTAGAAAACATTTATAAAGTGTTTAAGCAAAAGGAAATGCTAGAAGATGCTATTCTAATTTACAGAATTCAAAGAGCACCGGAAAGACGTGTGTTTTATATTGATGTTGGTAATATGCCAAGTCATATGGCAATGAGTTTCGTAGAACGTGTTAAGAATGAAATCCATCAAAGACGAATTCCTACGCAAAATGGCGGTGCTAACACAATGGATGCTACGTATAACCCATTGTCAACTAACGAAGACTTCTTCTTTCCGCAAACTGCAGAAGGACGAGGTTCTAAAGTTGATACATTGCCAGGTGGCGAAAACTTAGGCCAAATTGATGACTTACGATACTTTAACAATAAGTTAGCACGTGGTTTACGCGTACCAAGTAGTTACTTACCGAGTGGACCAGACGATAATTCTGCTCCGATGAACGACGGTAGATTGGGCACAGCACTTATACAAGAATTTAGATTTAATCAATACTGTAAGCGCATGCAAGCTTCATTATCGCGTGTACTTAATACAGAGTTTAAGTTGTACCTAGCGTTCCGTGGCTTTAACATTGATAGTAGTCTGTTCGATATTACATTTAATGAACCGCAGAACTTTGCGAGTTACCGTCAAAGTGAATTAGACGCTACTCGTGTTGGAACATTTGCTAACTTAGAGCAGTATTCTTTTCTTAGTAAACGCTTTTTACTTGAGCGTTACTTGGGATTATCAGAAGAAGAAATGGTCAAGAACGAAGAACAATGGGAAGAGGAAAATAAGAAAGCAGAAGCAGTTTCTGCCGAAGGTGCAGATTTACGTGGAGTTGGTGTTATGCCAGGCGAGTTTGAAAGCGACATTGATACCATGGGCGAAATTGAAGGTATGGACGACATGGGAGATGAAGGAATGGACATGGGAGGGGCAAATGCCGAACTTAATCCAATGGGTGCCGAAGAACCTAATGATGGTGGATTAACATAAATAACACTATGATATTACAAGAATTATATGAACCCGCAGTTGCTGGTTACCAAGACTTAGAGGATGATAATTCACAAATCACACAAGATGACTTGCGTAAGACACGCCTTACATTAAAGCAGATTAATAAGTTGCGACAAATGAACGATATACGAAGTATCGAGCATAAAGACAAGTTAGAAAAAATACAGAATATGTACTCTGCACCTAGCGAAGATACAGGACCTGCATTTTAAATACACGTAGTAAATACATAAAAATACATAAAAATCTTAAAAAAGGCACCTTTATACGTGCTTTTTTTTACGTCTTGCGTAAATATACACACGAACATTTTAATTTTAGGAGTTAACAGTGAATAATAAATTTGAAAAACTAATTGAGTACGTTATTAATGATGAAGATGCTAAAGCATCTGACCTTTTCCATGAGATCGTTGTTGGTAAATCACGCGAAATCTACGAAGGCTTAATGCAAGATGACATCGGTGGTGATTCTGTTGATGATTTCATCGATGATGTATCAGCAGATGAAGAAGGCGTAGATTATGCTGACGATGCTGACGATGCAGGTGAAATGGATTTCGATGATAGTGGTGATTTAGATGGCCATGAAGAAGGACATGATGAAATCGAAGACCGCGTGGTTGATTTAGAAGACAAATTAGACGAATTAATGGCTGAATTTGACGACCTTATTGGTGATGACACAGTGGGCGCATCTGATGAAGATGCAGGTGAAATGGATTTTGAAGTGGATACTGACGACGAAGGCGAAGACTTTGGTGGTTTAGATGCTGACGAAGAATTATCATTTGAAGAAAGCACAGATGAAGAAATTGACGAAGACAAAGAGGAATTAGAAGAAGGCGCAGAATTAACAGCCGCTCCTAAACCTACTACTTCTGAAGAAGCAGGGGTTAACACTAAGAGTGCTAACGCTGATGATGCTGGTAAAAAATCTAAAACAGATGCTAGTCCAGTAAAAGCAAGTACAACTACAGAAAAAGGTCGCACTGCTCCTAAAGCCAAAGAAATGAATGTTGATGGACCAGAAGGTGGTGCTGATTTAACTAAAGCACCTGCCCTTAAAAGAGGCGAGTAATTTAAGTGTCTTTCTTACAAGAAAATTTATCATTTGATGCCGCTCAAGTAATACTTGAGCGTAGTGGCGATGACGGTAAAGAACTTTATATGAAAGGTCTTTGCATCCAAGGTGATGTAAAGAATGCTAATCAGCGTATCTACCCAGTTAATGAAATTTCAAATGCTGTTAAGTCATTAAAAGAGCAAATTGGCGGTGGGTATTCTGTATTGGGTGAGTTAGACCACCCTGATGATTTAAAAATTAACCTAGACCGTGTAAGCCATGTCATCACTGATGTGTGGATGGAAGGCGCAAACGGTTATGGTAAATTAAAGATATTACCTACTCCAATGGGAACACTAGTTGAGACCATGTTGGGAGCAGGAGTAAAGTTAGGTGTCTCGAGCAGAGGTAGCGGAAACGTTAATGAAAGCAACGGACATGTAAGTGATTTTGAAATAGTAACAGTTGACGTAGTAGCACAACCTAGTGCACCTGACGCTTATCCAACAGCCATCTATGAAGGTTTGTTGAATATGGAAGGTGGTTCTAAGTTGCTTGAAATGGCTTCTGATGCTAGAGAGAGTATCACAGCACAGAGATTTTTGAAAAGTGGCATTTTGCAACTTATTAAAGACCTCAAATTATAGGAGATATTGATGCTAGATGCAATGAAACC
>ENA-OREN01002018-OREN01002018.1-marine-metagenome-genome-assembly--contig:-NODE-2018-length-21840-cov-29.208703_pt1 | contig 21840 bp, 16 predicted proteins | sample MGYA00248624_ERZ508555 | MGnify/ENA primary metagenome ERZ508555 (study PRJEB26222, sample SAMN06267773) | marine metagenome | isolation source: Saanich Inlet, British Columbia, Canada | place...
AATATTAGCTACAGCCATTTTTTCACAGAACCAATTCAATACTATTTGTATAAAACATTTTTAATGTTCACCTATCAAGCAGTGACTAACCCGGTCCACTCTTTTATAAAAGCCATACGCAAAGAGCCCGAAGAACATATTTTTGACAGGGAAGAAATCATAGACAAGTGTAATAAAATAAGAAATAAAACCCAAAGAGATGAAGCATTGCAGTTTTTTAAAGACAATGATTATTCATAGGGCCATTTCCAAGATCTAGTCGTCATCGCACAAATAAAAATCCGGGAAAATAAAGCCAGGCCTGTCATTTTTTTGAATTCCTAGTTTCTGTGGTGTATTTCACCTGTAAAGTCGTTGTTAAATTCCCCCTGTAATTTTCTTTAATTATCTTATTGAAACCGATGGGTAAATAAAAATAACTTGAAAAGGAAACCATAAGAAATGCCAAAAAAATTAAATTCCCCCACGATCATTAAATCTGCAGGAAACAAACCCAAAGTGATCAATGAATACGTTGGGTCGGTTAATTCCAAAACATCTAATGTAAGCATTGCGCATATGCAATCTCCTGGCGGTTGGTTAGAGCCGGGACAACGTCCTGAATTTGATGAATATACGATTGTTTTAGATGGTTGTTTAAAAGTAGAATCGGAAGCTGACACCTTTTTAATCAACAAAGGCGAAGCCATTATTACCTACGCAGGTGATTGGGTTCGATATAGCACTCCCAATAAGAATGGCGCGAAATATATTGCAGTTTGTTTGCCGGCGTTTACACCGGGCACAGTTCATAGAGATGAAGAATGAAAGAAAATAACATTTACGATAAACATTGCCGAATTAATATCTTAAAATAATAGCCTAATCTAAAAGGGTTCAACCATGAATAAATCGCTCAAAATTTTAATGTTTCTTTTTTCAAGTTTAATCTTTAGTCAGGATTTTCAAATTTTGTCTGGAGACATAATTCAACTTGAAGTGGAAGATTTCAGAACTTGTCCGGACTTAGTTGATTCTTGCATTTATGTTTGTGGCGATGGTGAAACAAATCCATGCCATCCTGAAAATTTATTTTCGATTGGTGTGGATTCGAGTACAGGCGATACGGTAACAGAGGGCTCTCGATTTAGAATACATTTCCCCTGGGAGTATGAGGGTGAAACGGCTAATAAATTTGTTGTGCGAGCTTCGTGGCCCTGTTTAAGTCCCACCGCTGTTTTTGCCTCCGGAAACTATGCCTATTGGGATGTGATTGGACACGATGCTTGTCCCGGAACAGTTCAGGGATCTGTTTGGTATGGGAGTGATTGCCAAGACGAAGATGGGAATATTGGCTCCCCTGAATGTATGGAATTAGTCGGGCGTTTTTGTTTTGCGCCGGGCGATACCTTAGATTGGCCGGAAGAATCAGACCAAAGTATTAGTACGGATGTGTGCGATGCTTGTTGGATGTCTTCTCCAACTTGGGACTCGTATGATGAAGGGTTGTATTCAAATGTTGAGCTTTCCCCCGCCGAATGTGATGTTTATGATCACTGTCATCATAGCGAACCAGAGACTGTGCTTTGTGGAGTTGGCTATTTAGATGGAGAAACAGTTTCTGTTTCAGATGAAATAGTCCCTTATGTTTTTGACTTGAAACCTAGTTATCCAAACCCCTTTAATCCCGTTACAACCATCCGGTTTGATGTTGGCGTAGGGGACGCAATAATGAACCCCCTACAATTAACCATATTTGACATAACCGGTCGGTTGGTTGAAACATTGGTGAATGGAAAATTAGAACCAGGTCACTATGAAATTCAATGGAACGCATCAAGACAACCCAGTGGCGTGTATTTTTTGAAAATGAATTCTGGCTCCTTCGTCAAAACCCAAAAATTAATTTTGTTAAAATGATTTGTCAAAATCAAATCTTAAAAAGAGCATTCCACTTATCCCCTTTTCCAAAAGGGGTGTGGCTTGCCTGACGTTGCATTTTCGTAGTCTGGGAATATCAAAGAAATGAATGCTCTTTTTTTGCTTAATACTTAAAACAAAAAAAACTAAAATGAAAAAATAAATCCTTACGCTTATTTTGTTTATGATCTGCCATATATACACAGCAAACAGACCCACACTTGTAAACATACAAACAAGCAATGGTCTTATTCATTATCCCATTATTACATCGGTTTCTGAAACTGATGTTATTATTGATGGAACAACAGCCATTCCAATTTCTTCAATCAATCAAATTTCAGAACGAAATCAAACTATGATCTTTATGGCCGAGTGGACTCTGGAACAAAAAAGAAACTTTTTTATCTTTTGATGTAGATTTCATCGATGTAGATGTTGTTAAATTCCAAACAGAATTATTCTACATTAACATCCATAAAGAACAAACCACATTATTTTTAAACGGAACCTATCATGACCCACATTGCCCTTTTCCTTTTTTTCTCTCTATTAATCAGTGCTCAACCAGTGAGCGATGATTTGGCTTATAGAATGGTGTCAGATCATTTGCAAGATTCAAATATCCCAGATGCATTTGTTCGGGAATCGTTTACCCATGATGACTTAAAAATACACTCGTCTATTCCTGAGAGTTTTGCAAAACCATACGAAAAGAAAACTTGGGAGCAATACAGGAAAATTTTCATTAAAGAATCTCGAATCGCTGGTGGTGCAAAATTTTACAAAGAAAATATGAGTCTTATTAATACGGTTGCTGGTGAATATAAAGTAGACCCATTTATTATTGTTACGATTTCGGGCATTGAAAGTAATTATGGTGTCCACCATTCTCAATTTTCAGTTTTTAATTCTCTTTACACCCAAATCCACGAAATGCCAAGACGAGCCAAATGGGCATCCAAGGAATTAGCTGAATTCATTAAATATTGTTTTAATGATCAATTAGATCCACAGGAAATTGGCGGTTCTTATGCTGGTGCATTTGGATATGGACAATTTATCCCATCCAGTTTTAATAATTATTCTGTTGATTTTAATGAAGATGGTGTTCGTCAACCTTACGATTGGCCCGATGTTTTAGGCAGTATTGCCAATTATCTCCGACGGAACGGTTATACTCCAAACTGCAAAAATTATAAAAAAGATGGGGATATTTGGAAATCTGTTTACGCCTATAATCATTCCGACAATTATGTCATGGCTGTTTTAGAACTCACAGAAGAAATACGAAAACGAGTAAGGTAAATGAAACGAAGAGAATTTATTAAATTGAGCGCATTGGGCTCAATTGCTACAGGAATGATGCCCACCACACTTTTAGCATCCCGATGCGACCTTACTTCCGCAGATATTTTGGGACCATTTTGGGATGAAAACCATCCCTATCGAACTCTATTGGCTCATGCGGATGAACCGGGAACACGCATTTTTATTTCCGGAACTGTTACCACAGACGATTGCGAAATTCCAATTCAAGATGCTATTGTGGATGTTTGGCATGCCAATGATGTGGGGTGCTATACTGTTTTCCAAGAATGCGATACTGGAAACCCAGATGATGATCCGTATAATCTTACAGGACAAATGATTACCAACGAAAATGGCGAATATGCTTTTGAATCCATTTGGCCAGGATATTATGGAGGCCGACCTAAACATTTTCATTATAAAATAACAACACCGGCAGGATTAGAACATGTAACTCAATGTTATTTTGAGGGCGATTCGCAAATTAATGAAGACTGGGAAGAGCAACACGCAGGACGAATTATTCCACTGGAAGAAAGTGAAAATGGATTGATTGGTGTCTTTGATATTGCTATGGACGAAGAAGGAACGGAAACAGGTTTAGGCGATCCACATACACCGATTCCAGCCAAACCATTTCTAAATAATAATTATCCGAATCCATTTAACAATTCAACTCAAATTGAATTTGGAATTTCAAAAGTGGGATATGTTAATTTGACCATTTATGATGTGAGTGGAAAATGGGTCACAAATTTAGTTGATAAAAGACTATCACCAGGGGCCCATCGTTTTAGTTGGAATGGCACCGATATATTTGGAAAAAATGTGCCATCCGGTTCCTATTTGGTGGTAATGAAATCGGGTGGATTTACCAGTTCAAAAAAAATAATGTTGCTGAAATAAAAAACAAATTTCCCATATTTATTGGGGGAACAGATTATATAAAATCAGTATTTTTTTCCTTTTTCCAGTTTTTTGGATTTTAAATATTGTATTCCCGACTGGAACTCATGGATTTTTTATTTAAAATAATGTGATTATAGAAAGATCGTTGCCACGCAAACTTAGATGATGGAAATTGGTTTCGGATATTTCTGGTAACGCATGATTTAAACCCATGGATAACTTTTGGAATCATATTTTTGGTACAAATGGTAATAAAATAAAACCCGGAATTAGAATAATTATACCCCTGTAATCGATTTCGTCCCCGTTCTTCTGAACGTTTAAACACAATTAAAAAGACACAATTAATTCCATTTCTGTTCCATTTCGATTTATAGTAACAGGAATTGTCATTCCGGATTCCAACTCTCCCAATCGCTCCATAAATTCATAAATATCTTTGATGGATTTTCCATTCATGGATTGTATCACATCACCTTTTTTTATTCCAGCTTTGGCTGCGGGCCCATCTTCTTTAGAAATTGCATCCACTTCTAATCCTTCTTTGCTGCTGCTATATGATGGAACAATTCCGAATGTAACTTTGAATTTTGATGCTTGCCTCATACGGCCTTGCTTTGGACCTGCTTCCGTAAAAACAGGCCGGTTGGGCATTCGCGCAAGGTGGGTTACGACATCATAAACGAGATTGAGAATCTCTTTTTCGCCTCCCAAATTAATGAGTTCCCATGTATCCATGGGTTTGTGGTATTCATCATGAAATCCGGAAAAGAAAAAGAGAACAGGAATGTCTTTTCCATAAAAGGCTGCATGGTCACTGGGGCCATAGCCCGGTTTTGTTAAGCTGATATTATACTGTTTGCCCAAAGATAAACTGTCTAGCAAGGGCTCAAAAAGAGGAGACGTACCCACACCGCCTATGGTAAATGCTGAATCTGCCATTCGACCAATCATATCCATATTGAGCATGGCAACGATATTTTCTAAATCAACGCTTGGGTGTTCTACAAAATATTTTGCACCCAACAATCCTTTTTCCTCTGCGTCAAAGCCCAACAAAAGAACACTACGTTTTAGTCTGTTTTTTTGGGATGCTAATTTTTGAGCAATTTCTAAAAGCCCCGCCGTACCGGATGCATTATCGTCTGCGCCAGGATGAACTGCCACCGTATCAGATTGTCTGGATCCACTGCCGATTCCTCCGAATCCTACATGATCAAAATGTGCGCCAATTACAACAAATTCATTGCGATATTTTCGATTTCCACTTTGAATAAGTCCCACCACATTGGCGGCACGAATTTGGATTTGATTAAGGGTGACTTGAGCGCTGAAGAAAGTATTGGGCAATTCAAACGAAATTGATTCTCGGGATTTATTCATAGTTTCCTGAATCGTTTGGCGAGTCCAACCTACTTTTTTTAATAATTTATCTGCTGTTTCATTTGAGAGATGAATCGCAGGGATTCCGCCATTCTTATATCCGGAAATGTATTTTAATGGATAAAGATTATCATCTTCTAATTGAGAAATAAAAATAATTCCCACGGCACCTTTATCACGTGCGATGAGCATCTTTTTATGGAGGCCCGAATGGGCTGTAAACAATGAATGCTGTTTATCTCTTTCTGGGCTATGGCGCATCACAATAACCCATTTTCCCTTTACATCTAGATTCGAATAATCATGCCATTTTAATTTCTCATCATCAATCTCAAAACCATATCCTGCGAAAACAACCGGAGCGTTTACGGTTCCATTCCCAGAGAACCAAAGTGGAATATAATCCGATTGAATTTGAAGTGAATCTTCATTGAGAATTAGGGAATTATTCTCGCCCAGTTCAATGCCATTTGTAATATTGAAAGGTTGGACATAAGCGCCATTTCCAGCGCCGGGTTTAACACCATATGATTTCAGCTCTCGAACCAGATAAGAAATAACATCTTTGGATTCCCGCGTACCGGGATATCGCCCACCACGATCCTCATGGGATAAATATCGAATATGATCCATTATCTCATTTTCCGTAATCTCTATTGAAGAACCGGAGCCAAGACCTCGCATCAAAATGAGAATGAAACCCAAACTTAAAATAAAGAGGGTCGTATTAAGCGATCGTTTGTTTTCTTTCATAGGAAAATTTATTTTGAATTTATCGGATGACAAAGAAAAAGGAATTAATTTTCATCCATGGAAAATGCAATTAATATTACAGTTAAATCTCATTATATCCCCGAACGATCTAATCCGGTAAAACCTTATTACTTTTTTGCTTATCATATTAAAATTGTAAATAAAGGCAGTTCTTCAGCTCAATTACTTTCACGATATTGGCACATTACGGACGGACAAGGAAATACCGAAGACATCCATGGCCCCGGCGTAATTGGAAAAACGCCGAAACTTGCTCCTGGGGAATCTTTTGAATATACCAGTTTTTGCCCCCTGCCCACACCCATGGGATTTATGGAAGGAAGCTTTCGGATGGTGGATGAACAGGGACAAGAATTCGATGCTAAAATTGAATCATTCCGATTGGTGGCACCGCAGGTGTTGAATTAGAGATTATTAATTCTACATGTCATCTCGTTTTTCCTATTGAGTTTCTTAAAAGCGAGATTGCTCATCAGCTAGTCATCGAATCGCCAGCCTGCTCCCGAAGGGCTGGCAGACAATGACAGACTTGGTTTATATCTCCAACCCAAGCAAATCCGATATTTTGAACGCTAAGTCTGTAATCATCATTGATTTAATTTTTTGTTTTTGAATCCCGCGCCCAGCGGCAATATAGCCTGTTTTCAAATAGGAGTGTTTTGGGTCGCCGCCATGAGATCCACCGGATTTTTCATAAATGTAAGGATGTTCAGAATTCCGAACAAAGCCAAATCCTTTATTGGCTAATAATAAGAAATCAGTTTTGGGTGGTGCCCAGAGTCCATTATTCATGTGGCGTTTTTCTAAGGTCTCAAATGCAGTTTGTTTGGACAACAATAAGCGAACCTTTTTCTTGAATTCAAGATTGGACGGATCTTTTAAACGAATGAATCCTGATCCGCCAGAACCCAGACAAACAACATCCCAATTTTTTAGTGAATCGTTTTGAATCGTAATCCAACCTTCTTTTTCAAATAACCGATTAACATTAACCTGCTTTTCATAATTCCTAAATCCATGATCTCCTGTAATGATAAGTGTGGTGGATTCCCACAATTCATTCTCATCTAACAAAGTCATAATATTCCCAACCAGCGAATCCATAAACATAAAAGCATTTTTTGCTTCCGGTGTTTCCTTGCCAAACTCATGTTGGACCAAATCAGTTTCAATCATGTGGTATAAACTTAGGTGGGGCGCCTTGCGGGTAAAGGCATCCATAAAAATTTCATGAAGGAGTAAATCTCGCCCAAATCCTTTTGGGTTTCCATCTTCCGGCACCACACCGCGAACTTTGGCGGACTCCAAAAAAGTTTCGGGTCGGTCATGTTTCCGAACCAAATCCACGGTAGAAATTGAGTCATTTACCGATTTCATTTCTGGAAGCATCCAATCCATTTTAGCACCCACAGTAACGGGCCAGCTTACACCCAATGTGACCAAGTCTTTTTCATCGGCTTTCGTAATTAAGGTGGGTACTTTTATAGAATCCGCATACCAATACCAATCCACAAATATTTTATCCGGATTAAAAGGGCGATTATTAATAATACCATGTTTTTCAGGCAATACGCCTGTTATCATGGACGTGTGAGCTGGATAGGTTAAGGAGGGAAATACAGTTTGTACATCTGTACAAAATTCCCCCATCTCCATAAGGCGAAATAAATTTGGAATGTCTTTTTCTATGTTCGGATGATTTAAAACGTCTCCACCGAGTCCGTCGATAGAAATTAAAATAACGCGCGCATCATCCCAGCTGCCTTTTGGGCCACCGCAGGAGATGAAAAACAGAATGAATAATATGAATGTAAAATGTCTCATTGATTACGTGTAAATGGTTAAAGTTTGCGAGTAATTTAAACACATGAATATAAGTCGAACTAAAATAATTGCCACAGTTGGCCCCAGCTGTTCTACACCAGAAATGATCCAATCTTTAGTGGACAAAGGTGTGAATTGTTTTCGGGTTAATCTTTCTCATGGATCTGCAGAAGATAAAGAATCCTATTTTAAATTGATCAAATCAGTTAAACTTCCTACTGGGGGCAGACCTGCCATTCTTGGAGATTTAGCTGGCCCAAAAATTAGAGTCACAAACCTTGAATCTCCCTATGAATTAAATGAAGGTGACCTTGTTACGATTAGTAATGAAATAACGGGTGATTCAGTAATTTCCGTTTCATCCGGCGTCAAATTTCAGACCGTGGGTGAAGGCGCCCAAATTTTAATTAATGATGGCAGAATTGCCTTAGAAGTCATTAAGCATGTTTCCAATTCTACTTTGGACTGTAAAACCATTACACCCGGAATTGTTGAAAATCGTAAAGGTGTAAATTTTCCCGGTGTTGCCTTGGATGTGCCCAGCCTAACAGAACAAGATGAATTAGATCTTGAATTGGCCTTGAAAAATGGAGCTGATTGGCTTGCCCTTTCTTTTGTTCGGTCTCCATCAGATTATGGTTTAGTTCGGTCTCGTGTTCGAGAATTGGGCTATACGGCTCCCATTATGGCAAAAATTGAAAAATGGGAAGCTGTTCAAAATATAGATGGTATCATTGATGCGTTTGATGCGGTTATGGTGGCTCGAGGAGATTTAGGCGTGGAGGTGCCTCTTGAGCAAGTTCCTCTCATCCAAAAAAATGTAATTGAAAAAGCCAGTCTTGCGGGCAAACCCGTAATTATAGCAACACAAATTCTAGATTCAATGACAGAACGTCCCGTTCCAACCAGAGCGGAAGTAAGCGATATTGCCAATGCGATTTTAGATGGTGCAGACGCATTAATGGTTACGGGTGAAACAGCCATGGGCGATTTTCCTGAAAAAGTGATTGATGTATTAACTCGAGTCATTGGTGAAATAGAGTCAGCTATTAATTATCGGGATTTTGCTGTTTCTCGTGGACAAAACCGCCTAAATACGGCAAAAGCTATAAGCCATGCTGCGTGTACTGTGGCACGCGACCAGGAAATAAAAATACTTATTACCATGACGCATAGTGGAAGCACAGCGCGAATGACATCTCGGTATCGACCCGCAGCAAGAATTATTGCCATGACACCGAAAGAAAAAACTTGCAGACAACTCTCTATTGTATGGGGAGTTACACCATTCTTGATTCGTGAATATACTTCATCTGATGAGATTGCAGACGTAGCCAACGAAATTTTAACTCGTGAGAATCTATTGAGCGACGGTGAAAAATATGTAATTACTGGCGGCGTTCCAGTTGGTATCCCCGGCACAACAAATTATTTGTCCGTATTAAAATTGGTTTAATACAAATTAAAAAGCCCGGTTGGTTTTTTAAAATATAAAGGGATTCTTGTGTTAAAATATTTTCAAATTTTTATGTCAGTTTCAATAGTGATGGCTGAAATTCCTCCGGGATATTATGATGGGACTGATGGATTAGATGGCGAGGAACTCCGACTTGCTCTTCATGAAATTATTGATAATCATACTGTGCATTCATATTCATCTTTATGGACACATTTCCAATCCACGGATAAAAAGCCTAATAATAAAGTTTGGGATATGTATTCAGATATTCCCAATGGGACACCTCCCTACGAATACACATTTGTTTCAGATCAATGTGGAAATTATGGTGGCGAAAGCGATTGCTATAATCGAGAACATTCTTGGCCAAAGAGTTGGTTTAATAATGCATCACCCATGAATACAGACTTATTTCATTTAGTCCCAACGGATGGTTATGTAAACGGAATGCGATCTAATTATCCTTATGGCGAAGTAGAAAATACGACTTGGACATCTCAAAATGGAAGCAAGCGCGGCACCATGAATTCTTATAATTTTAATGGAACTGTTTTTGAACCCATTGATGAATATAAAGGTGATTTTGCCAGAACGTATTTTTATATGTCCACACGTTACACCACCGAAGATTCTGGCTGGGACGAAAATGATATGGTGAATGGTGCCGACTTAAAAGAATGGGCAGTGGCTATGCTTCTGGATTGGCATCAAGCAGATCCAGTTAGTGAAAAAGAATTAAACCGAAATGATGCCGTTTATGATATTCAGGGCAATCGGAATCCATTTATCGATTACCCGGTATGGAGTGAATGTATATGGGACGAATGTGAATCTACCGGTGGAAATGTTCCACCGATTGCCAATGCCGGCCCCGATCAATCCGTAGGAGAAAATGAAATTGTTTATTTAGATGGAACCGGTTCATCGGATGAAGAAAACGCGGATCTCACTTTTATGTGGACGGCGCCAGAAGGGATATTGCTTAATGATCCAACCAATGTTTCACCCAGTTTTTCTTCGCCCATGGTTGAAAATTCTGAAGAATTTATTTTTAGTTTAATTGTGTCTGATGGGGAGCTTGATTCTGGATTAGACTCAGTAATAATTACCGTAATTCATACCAATATTCCTCCGATTTCCAATGCCGGCCCCGATCAAATTGTAATAGAAAATGAATGGGTTACCTTGAGCGGAATAGAATCTTCTGATTTTGAAAATGACAATTTATCTTTTTTATGGGCATCGCCCCTTGGAATAGAATTAGATGATTCAACCAGCGTAACGCCATCTTTTATGGCTCCAGCCGTTGATGATACCACAAACTTAATTTTTTCTTTGGTCGTCTCAGATGGCGATTTAAACTCAAATCCGGATTCGGTACAGATTGCGGTTACAAATTCATTAATCATTGAATCGAATACCCTTCCCAATAAATTTGCATTATTTACACCTTTCCCAAATCCCTTTAATCCAACAAGCACAATCCGATTTAATATCCCATTTGAAACGCAAGAAAACACGTTTCTTCAAATCATTGATTTGAAAGGCAACTTAGTAGAAACATTGGTTAATGGAGATTACTTAACAGGGAAAAATCAAGTTCAGTGGAATGCATCTCGCCATCCAAGTGGAATTTATTTTGCTGTATTACAATTCGGTAAAAAAACCACATCAAGGAAACTTATCTATTTAAAATAAAATGAAATTTTGCATTTCTTTTATTCTTGGATTTAATTTTATTTATGGGCAAACGTTGCCCAATGCCCCAAAACCTAACTTCAAATTTCTCACCGGTATTGTGGTTGATTCCTCAACTTCACTTCCACTAGAATTTGCATCAATATCTCTCAAGTCCACTAAAACAAAAAGAACCTATAAAGGGAGCATTAGCGATAAAAATGGACATTTTTCTATAAAATATGAAAAGATTTATCCTAGCAATGTGGTGGTGGATTTTATTGGGTTTCATAAAAAAACAATTTTAGATATACCTCTTACAGATTCTTTGGGCCATGCCACAGATGTTAAGCTTGATACAATTTACTTGGTACAAAAAACAATTCAATTTGATGAGATTTCTGCCCTGGGAAAACGTGTTCCTTTAAAAATAACAGCAAATAAAAACACCTTTTATATTAGTAAGTCATTATCCATTTCCAATCAATCTGCTCATGCTGCCTTGAGAAGAATCCCAAATGTTGATGTCAGTATGGATGGCATTATTACAATCAATGGCGATCCAAATATTAAAGTATTTGTTAACAGTTTATCATCTAGCTGGTTTCAAGATGATAAAAAATCCAGGCTCAATTCTGTTCCAGTCTTTTTTATTGATCATATTGATGTTATAACAAACCCGTCGGTAGAATTTGATCCCGATGGTATGGGCGGCATTATTAATATTATTACAAAAGAAAACTGGAGTGATGGATTTCATGCATCTTCTTCCGTTTCTGTTGGGTCCATGGGGAGAGTGAATGGAAACTTGAATATGAATTTTAAAAAAGGACGTATGAATAATATTCTCATGGTGTCCGGGAAATCGGATTATGAATCTGATACAAGTTTGAGGAACTATATCTGGGATTATGGGAATTTTGAATTAAACAGCGTTCAAGAAAAAAGAACATTTTCAAAACCCTTAAATGGTAATGTGAATTTGAATACAAAATTTGAATTTAATAAAGATCACTCATTCAATTTGAATTCAGGGTTAACGTTTTTTAACCATGACTCAAAAGATACAATTTTGCATTATTCACCGGTTCAATATCAAATGACATCCATAGATAATAATCGTGGATGGACTTTAGATTTGAGTGGAAACCATAAACTAAAAGTTGAGAAAAAAGGCAATTGGGAAACACGGGCGTCTTTTTCTCAATCCGGAGAGCATCAAAAAGATATTAACGATAGAAATGCAAATGGTTCAGGTCCTGACAATCATAGCCATATTTATCGAGACAATTCAATTCAATCGATGACATTGAATTCTAAAGTTTTTATAATGAAGCCCAGTTTTTTTGAAAATTGGCAGTTCGGACTTTCTACACGAAAAAATATGTTTGAGAGTGAATTGGATTATCTCCATTTACCATTTGGATTTCAAAATAACGAATCTGTCCATTCTTTTTTTGTTAATTCTTCAAGTATTAAAGTAAAAAAAATTCGGTCGTATGTGGGAGTTAAGGTTGAATCTGTATCATCTAATTCTCGCATTTATAAAATTGAATTACCTACGGGACACGCTCACCAAGACACATCCAATGTATTTATAACACTTATTGATTCATCAATAAGTGAATCACCTTTTTCCAATGACTATACCCAAGTGTACCCCAATATTTCTACATGGCTATCTCATGGTTTCGGGGAAAAAAGTGTATCTTTAAATCTTTCTTATTCTAAGCGAGTGAATCGTCCCACAAAAACGTCCATTAATCCGTTTCCGAGTAGTATGATTGATGAATATCATGTAAGAACGGGGAACCCATTTTTAAGACCAGAATTTGTGGATATCTATAGAGCAAGGGTGGGATATCGAAAATCTAAAAATAATATAATGTCATTTTCTACAACATTTTTTTATAAAAACATTAAAGATTTAATTCAATGGAATGATATAAGTATTGTATCGATTGGAGATCAATCATTTGAAATAATGAGGGCCGGAAACGTGGGAAATGGATTCTCTTATGGCAAAGAATTTTTCATTTTATTTAATCCAAAAAATAAGTTTTATTCATCTTTAGGGTATCAAGATTGGATTACAGAAACAGATACATTATTTGAGTCTGATTTAAGTGGAAACTCTAAAGGGAGTTCTTTATCCGGGGTGCTTAGCTTTGATATTTATCAAGATTGGGATGTAGAAATTTATGGTAAATTTTATGGAAAATCAGAAATCCCAACTGGCGAAATTGAACCTTATGGTTATGTAGATTTTGTCATGAAGAAAAGCTTTATAGCTAAAAACTTATTTTTAAGTTTTTCTATTTTTGATATGTTCAATAGCCGAACCTTAGATATTTACACAGAGCAATCCATAAGCAATCCAACATCGAATGTAACTTATATTCAAAGATTAACAGCATCTCGCCAACAAGATCAGCGTCTCTTCTCCTTAGGAATCCAATATTTTTTTGGTTCACCATCAGATTTAATCCACCAATCGAAAGCAATCAATTCTCCAACTCGACCCGATGATATTGACATTGATTATTAAGCGGACGAAAGATAGAAAAAATAGACTTCATATAAATAACTAGCGAAAGAGCATTATTTTAATCATGATATAAGTTTATAGTATGTTACTTTCAACACGAATAGTGGACATAATATCATTACGTTTAATGTAATAACCTTAGCAGTATCACGGAGAACACAACATGAAAAGAATGATAATAAAAATAGCTTTAATTTATTTACCCGTTATCATGATGGGGCAAGCATACACTCTAGAGAACTGTGAAACCAATTTGTCTAGTAATGCACCGTCGTTTTACCAAAAATATTTTCAATGTGTGGACATAAGTTTGTCATCCAGCGGTAATTATGTGAATTTGTATTACAGTGGATTGGCACCCTACGAAAGTTGGTATTATGAAAGTGGTAACCCAAATCATATTGACTATGTCTCACAGGGCGCAGGTTATTTCCAAGTCCCGAATTCGTACATTACAGAATATGATTATGTGGTTTCGATTCCTATTGATCCTGAAGCCCGTCTAAATTTGACGATAGATGCGGATGCAGTTGACGGAGAAGTTGGAACAAGTAATTTTGAATATCCAATGGGCTCGGTTGGCTCTGCTTTAAATGGCGTCAATATGTACAATCCCTGTGCATCCCCACCTGATGCTATTGAAGATGAGGCCTACTCTTTTGATTATTACAGTGGCCACCCTGCTGGACCCACTGGCATTTATCATTATCATACAACATCCAAGGGCCCCTTAGAAGTTTTGGAATATAAGGGCATCATTGAAACTCCCACAGTTGGATCCGGTGAAATTGAAGTGTTTGGCATTATGTGTGATGGCGTTGTGGTCATGGGTTGTACAGAATTAGATGGGTCAGTCCCCAACACGTCTGACTGGGATGCGCAAAATGGTCATGTCCACGATATGGTAGATGAACTTGGGACAACTCAATTTACCAACCGATATCATACCCATGTATGTTATGATGAAATTACCGAAGATGATACGGATGGTAATGGATATCAAGAACATGAGTTTACTCCAGAGATATCCTATTATAAAACCGAGGGGATGGGGCAAAATTATAATCGCTGCGCTGCAATGAGCGATCCCATCGAAGAAGATATGGTTGCTCTTGGTGATGAGATTACACCCGGTGATTTTTCTCTTTATCAAAATTATCCAAATCCGTTTAATCCAACAACAAGCATTGAATATGATTTAACAAAAAGTGGTTCAGTTGATTTAGCCATTTATGATTTAATGGGTCATCGTGTTCGCACTTTGGTTTTTGGAAATCAAAAATCCGGATTTAAGACTGTAGTGTGGGACGCCACCAATGATTTTGGTCAAGCGGTTTCCGCTGGAATGTATTTTTATACTTTAAATACATCAGAAGGATCATTGACTCAGAAGATGCTTTTGATAAAATAAGTTTTTTCTATTCCAAGAAACCCGATTCGCTTGGTTCGGAGTTGGGTTTCTTGTTTTAAATTATAATATGTCTAAAATGCTTTTGTTTATAATTCTCTTTTTGGCTTTGTGGAGTTGTGAAGGGCCCAACGAGAAAGTGATTGAAAAACCCGTGAACTATTTTTCCAAAGTTTTTGGAGAATATGATGCAGAAATGGGATACAGTATTCAAGAAACCACGGATGGCGGATTTATACTATCCGGCGCTACATCTTCTTATTGGGCTACAGATTCTTTATCTCGAATAAATGACATCCAACACGGTATTACCAATGCAATTATTGCAAAAGTCGATACAGTAGGTGAACCAGAATGGATCAAAGTATTTGGCGGAGACATGTTTGAATCTGCATTCAACGCTGGAGAAACTGATGATGGTGGATACTTTTTTGCGGGATATACAAATTCAATCGGAAATGGATTGTATGATTTTTGGTTGGTCAAGTTGGATGCTTTTGGAAATATGGAATGGGAAAAAACATATGGAACTGCCAAAGCTGATGTTGGATTATTTGGCGATATTACTTCAGATGGTGGCTATATTTTAACAGGTTATACAATTTTGCCAAATAAAACAGATAAAGATTTTTGGTTATTAAAAACCAATGCTGATGGAGATTCACTTTGGTCTTCCACATTTGGAAATGATGCGAATCAATCGGCGAATCGTGTTATAGAATTATCAAATGGTGGATTTGTTATTATTGGAGAAACGAGAGGCGACTCTACTAATAATGATATTTTGATTATAAAAACGGATGAAAATGGACAAGAAATCTGGACCAAAAATATTGTTGAGTCAAATGATGATTTAGTATTTTCAATAAAAGAAACACCCGATGGATTTATTGCAGTTGGAACAACCACATCATTGGGAGCTGGGAATAAAGATATTTGGTTACATAAGCTAGATGCTTCTGGGAATGTTGAGTGGCAAAATACATTTGGCGGTGATGCGTTAGAATACGGGTTTGATGTTGTTCCCGTTTCGGATGGGTATGTTTTTACCGGATCCACATCATCATATGGAACTGAGTTTTATGATTTATGGATATTGAAAGTAGATTTAACAGGCGTGTTAGTTTGGGATCAACTCTATGGCTCAACAATGATTGATATTGGAAAGTCAATTATCCAAAATGAATCTGGTGGATTTACCATTTTAGGCCAAACATCATCTTACGGTTCGGGCGAATATGATTTTTGGATAATAAAAACTGATGAAAATGGTCTTATACCACTGGACGATAGTAGGACAAATTTTAAACTATGAAATGAACACCAAGAACATAAAGTTAGGCCCTACTTTCAAGGTGCCCATCCATAGCCATTCCTGACTTTGTAATGGGGCATGGCTCCTTAAAACCGCCTATTGGATTCCCATTTGAATTTATTCCAAAGATGCAAAGCGGTTCGTTTTAGATGCTGGATGTATTTTCTAAATCCATACTTTAAATCAAAAAAACAACGATAGTTAAACCGATCTCAAAAATGGTATTTTTATGAGAATAATGATTCTTATTATTTTATTAAGCATTGAAATATTGCTATCACAACCCACTGACTTGAAACAAAGGTTAGACATATTTCTACAAGAACAAGATAGAAATAATGTAATTCAAACCTATGTAGAGTTGGTTCGATATAATCGAATTCTAAACCCTAAGCTGTCCATTAAATATGCTTTTGATGGAATTGCATATATTGGAGAAAAAGGGTCTAAGAATCTAGAATTAGGTCATTTATATGGTGGATTAGGAAATTTACTTGGAAATCAGGGATTGGTTGAAAAATCGATTGAATATCATACGAAGGCCATTCAATTATATACCCAATCAAATGCAAAAAATCACATTGCATGGCGTCAATTAGATATTGGAACAATATATTTTAACAAGGGAATTCTAAAATCTGCGAAAAACCGATATAAGATTGCATTGGAAATTTTTACATCTCTATCCCATTTACCTGGTATGGCTGTTACAGAAAATAATTTAGGACTTATTAAACAACAACAAAACCAACCCCAAAAAGCTATTCACCATTATGAAAAAGCCCTGGGATATAGAAAAAAAATTGGAAAAGAATATTTAATCGGACATTCAATTTCAAATTTAGGTAGGGCTTATGTTCAATTAAATAAATACTCAAGAGCGTTAGAATTATTTGAAGAAGCAAACTTAATGCTTGAAAAATCAAATAGCATTGAAGAGTTAATTGACAATTATGAAAATATAGCAGATCTTTACTCTCAAATTGGGAATAATGAAATTGCTATTTATTACCATAAAAAGTCGATTATTCTTAGTGAACAAAATAATATTCTCGTTCGACTTCCAACTATTCATTTCGCTTTGGGGACTATTTATAATAATCGAAAAAATTACAATCTTGCTATTAAACATTTTAAAAGTGGTCTAGAAATCGCTAAAAAAACAGGATCCTTACCAGAGCAAAGTAAACTGTATAAAGCAATACACTTATTATTAAAAGAAAGTGACGTTGATCAATCATTGAATTTATTAATTGAATATTCAACGATAGAGGATTCCTTGCATTTAATGAAAAACTTAGAAATATTAACCCAAATAGAAATTTCAAGAGTTATGGCAGAAAGTGAGCAAGCGCTATCTATTAAGGCGCTTGAAGTAGATAAACAAAAAGCCTATCGGAATATAATTGGAGTGGGACTCTTTATTTCTTTCATTTTTCTTCTTATTTTGATTAATCGGTATTATTACATAAAACGGATTTCGAAAGAAATACTTCGCCAAAAGGAAATTATCCATAGCCAAGAAATTACCGTACAAAGAGAAAAGGAAACGCGGCTGCAAAATGACTTAGCCTTTAAACATAAAGAATTGACACATAAGGCTTTAAATATGTCCCATACTCAAGAAATTCTTTCTAATCTTGCCGATCAGTTAAAAGCAATTGAAAATGGGTCTTCTGCAGCTGTGAAAAAATCGTTGGGGCTCATACAAGAACAACTTCATTCTGAAAATGAATGGGAAGAATTTCAAAAATGGTTTAGCGAAGTGCATAATGATTTTTACAAAACTTTAATATTTAAATTTCCAAATCTTTCACAAAGAGAGCAGAAAATCTGTGCTTTATTAAAATTGAAACTATCCACCAAAGATATAGCAAGACTCACAAATCTTTCCCCCGGATCAATTGAGCAATATCGTATCAAAATTCGAAAAAAATTGAATATTGACCGATCTGTTAATCTTACTGAGTTTATTGATTCATTATAATCTTTATTGAACGGCTTTCTATTATAATTATTTTCATTTTTAGGCTTTTATTAGGTTGATTGTTTTTGTTAAAAACGATACTATTCACCTGCATTTTCGTGAAATTATTAAGAATAAAATAGAAATTGAAATTAAAAAAAAAGGAAAAACAAAATGAAACAATTAATAAAATCATTGTCAAGACTAATAATATTGATAGGTCTTCTTTTGCCAACTTTTGGTGTTGGCATGGATAATTATGGGCCAAGGCCATTTAGTCAAATTCTTGAGTCTGATTATACGAGCACATGGACGCCGACCGAAGTTAATCCCGAGAATAGAGATTATGTTGTTATTCTAAATAATGAACAGTCTAGCTATCTTTCTATCAACTTAAGCGATGATAGTGCATTAAGCTTGAGCGAGGCATCCGTAATAACATCTGGAAGTGGGACTTATGGTGATGTGATGAGAGGCATGTTTCAGTTGCAAGATTTAAATATCGAAGAACTCTTTACAGAAACACTTTCAGGCGCTTATACAATTCGCCCTGTTTTGGGAATTTATTATGCTTTGGATGCAAATGCAGATGTTGGTGCTTCCACATCATCAGGTTTAGTTATTCGAGATATTAAATCTACTTTTATGACCGGCCAAACCACTATTGCTTATCTCGGATTCGAAATAAGTACTACTGGAAACAGTACAGTCTTAAAAGCGAGTTCTCGGTACCAATATGATTTAAGTACAGAAAGTTTTGAAATTGATAATAGCTGGTCATCAAATCACTGGGTGGATTTGAGCTCTGGGAGTATCGAGCTTACCACAACTGAATCTAATGCGAGCAGTTTACTGCTTGCGGATGCGACAGATCTAATCAATGTAAAAAATGAAGCCGGTTCTGCTTTTAATCCAGGAAGTATCGATTGGCAAACAAACTCATTTGCATCTTGGCCAATCAATCCGGCTACAGGAGAAGCATCAATAGAAGGCGTTGCATTAAGCCAACTTTACAACTTAGTCATTCAGCAAACTGACATCCAATTTCAAATGCAGTTTGGGCATTCGGACGAAGCAACAGCTGTCGCTGAAGATTTTTTAAATAATATTGAATCTACATTGCAAGCTCAAGGAGAATCATTACGATATGATAAATCTTTATATCTTGCAGTAAGAGAAAATATGCTATCTCATAGAACGGCTGCTGTAGATGAAGTAAATTGTGTATTGGACACGCCGTTAATTGCTCACGTGTATTTTACTAATGCCCAAGATGATGACGGAGTCTATCATCCATTTATGGTGGTTGGAGCGCATAATGGGACGGGTGGCCCAAGTTTTTTAATCGACGTGCCAAGGCCACCAGGAGATGGGTCAAGTGGTGGATATTCTGATCAAACTATTACTCGCAATGCTGTTGTTGCCGCAACATTATTTAAAATCCCACTCAAAGATTATGGCTTGATTACAAATTTAACGGATAATGATATGTCGCCTTATAGTAGCATAGCATTAGATGCAAATCTTCCAGAAGATGAATGGAATGTTTATAATCATTCATCAATATCGGCTAATGGAATTGCTGTGGATGGTGTTAAAGTTTATCCAGCCTACAATAACACGTTAACTTTTGCACAAATGAATGCTGAGATTACCTCAACGGGTGCACATGTAGGAAGAGGGATGGGGCTTCATTATCACGCAGATGGTCATGCATTTAGTGGCAATGGAATTAATCTATATAACCTAGATGACTATACTGGACATACACATCCTCCTATTATTGCTTTTTCGTTTGACGGATTAGCTTTGTATGGTAAATATGAATCTTCTCATGCTACTATGGATGGATACGAAACTCCATTAGATGAATTTGGTAGTCATAGTCACGATGATTATGGGCATCATTATCATGCATTCACCAGCACAGTTTCGGATGATTGGGCAAATCAGACTTTTACATTTGAAGAGCATTTTTTGTTAGCAGGGGCTTATAGAGGGCTCATCAATGATATTCCTGGATTCCAAAATTTCAATACGAATCAATTAGTGGATGAAGAATTGGGGAAATATGTTGGAGCAGAAGGGACATATACAAACATTGATGAAGGTAATATTGTTTCAAAAGATTTTACACTTTATAATGCATATCCAAATCCATTTAACCCTGTCACAACCATTCATTATGAATTATCAAAGGATTCGGATGTGAAAATTTCAGTATTGGATTTAAGCGGGAAATATGTGAAGCAATTGGTTCACGGTTCTCAAAATGCTGGTATTAAATCAGTATTATGGAATGGTACAGATAATGCGGGTCTTAAAGTTGGTTCTGGTATTTATTTTTACCGAATTCAATTAAATGGGCATTCTGAAACGAAAAAAATGATACTGTTGAAATAATGATAAGGAATTTGAAAAATTGTAAACATCTTTTTGTTTTAATGCTTGTTTTAGTTATTTCGGGATGCGATGATGATTCAGGGCACAATCATGATGATCACGATCATGATGTTGATGCGCTTACATTGGATAATTGCGAATCATCTTTTGGAACGGGTGTGGATTTATTTTATTCCACTTATTTTTCCTGTGTAGATGCAACAATCTCTGGAGATAATACAGTAATTACATCCGATAATTTGCCTCCATACGAGTCTTGGTATTATAGTGAAAGCAATGGAAACCATATTGACTATGTGAGTCAGGGAACCGGTTATTATTTGAATCCTAATTCAATTTCATCACAAAACCTTTCAGTATCAATTCCAGATAACCCCACATCAAAAGGATTAACTATAAATGAAGCATTGGTTGATGGGAGCGTAGGAACAAGCGGTGATGAATATGGAATGGGTCCTGTGGGTGTCGCTTTGAATGGGGTTGCTTTATTCAATCCATTAGCAGCACCGCCAGATATGATTGAAGATGAGGCTTTTTCATTTGATTATTACAGCGGTCATCCCACATTTGATGGGACTTACCATTATCACACAACCACAAATGGTCCTCTCGAAGTTTTATTTCATAAAGAATTAATTCAAACACCTACAGTTGGTTCAGCTGAAATTGAGCTTTATGGCATTATGTGCGATGGCACTGTCATATTAGGGTGTACCGAGTTGGATGGTATAGCGCCAGATAACAGTGATTTTGATGCTCAGAATGGCCATGTCCATGATATTCGCGATGGGAATACCACTTTTTTTACGGATAGATATCACACACATATTTGTACGGATACATTTATAGAATTCAAATTCACGCCAGAAATACAATATTACGAAGGCTGTAATTAGAAAATAAAAAGGGCTTCAATTTGAAGCCCTTTTTTATGAGATAATATTTTAATATGAATTAGAAATTT
>ENA-OREN01002020-OREN01002020.1-marine-metagenome-genome-assembly--contig:-NODE-2020-length-21834-cov-4.256193_pt1 | contig 21834 bp, 29 predicted proteins | sample MGYA00248624_ERZ508555 | MGnify/ENA primary metagenome ERZ508555 (study PRJEB26222, sample SAMN06267773) | marine metagenome | isolation source: Saanich Inlet, British Columbia, Canada | place...
TTTTCATTATGGACTTTCTCTTTTAATAACCCCACAGAAATATGAGTTATCTTTGATAATATATCTTCAAAATGAAAGTTATTATTGTTACCACCTGTTTGTCCAGGGAACTCCGATGTTCCTTCTAATGATATTGTTAAATCTGCAAACTCATTACAATTATTTACAGAATTTCTTGTAACTAATATAGTTTTCATTCCTCTTTCTTTAGCAACTCTAAAGGCTTCTAATACATTTTGTGAATTACCAGAACCAGACATTCCAAAAACTATATCTTCTTTAACACCTTGATATTTTAATTGTTCACTAAATATATGTCTAAAACCTAAATCATTACCAACACCAGTTATTGTTGCTTGGTCACTGCATAAACTAACACACTTAAAATTATTTCGTGGTATAGTTTGTACACCTTTATCTTCTGATACGAATGGGTGCATATTCATATCCACTACCAAGTTCTGTACTGATGCCACATTACCACCATTTCCACACGCAAATACTGTTTGTTCATTATCATATGCTTCAAACATCATTTCAACAAACTCTATAATCTTAGTTGTTGGTATGGCGTGAAATACATTTGAAGATTCTACTTTATATAAATCTATTAATTTTTTCTTATTCATTATTTTCCCTCATAAATTTTGCTAACAAATATTTCCCATATAAAAATAAAAAACCCCCATACTTTCCTTCTTTAAAATTATCATATAATGTACAAATATTAAAATATTGTATGATACCTAATAACTCCACATTACTCCATGAATATTCATTATCTTCACAAAAATCCTTAAAGATATCCTTAAAAGATATAAGATTACTCTTTGCATAAAAATCCAAAGTAACATTACCACCAACTCTATTATAACTAAACATATCTTTTAATATTGTTTGTCCATTAATCATAATCGCGTGATATAGTTTTCCTAAATCATAATAAACATCACCAAACTCTACACTATTACCAAACCGCTGTCTCCAATCTATCAATACAAACTTATCATTTCGATTATCATATATAATATTTTCTGGTTGTAAATCTCCGTGAAAATAAGATGATGTTGCTTTTTGATAAAATACTGTCCAATCAATTTTATCCAACATATCTTTAATTGGTTCTACTTCTACTCCATTAATAATCTTTACTTTATCAAGTTCTGAATCAAATAGTTTCTTTACTCTTTCTTTTGTTTTAGTTTCATACATTTCTTCACAATCATCTAAGAAACGATTACCATTGATGTAAGTTTCTTTCCATAGAGTTTGTTGACAATCATCTAAAAATCTTCTCATCAAAGTTTCATCTGTTACATTTGAAAGTAATTCTCCTTGAACATAATCATAAGAATACATATTTTCATTTACAACCGATATTTCTGGACACATACCATTTAAATATTTAGTTCTTTCTACTCGTTGTTTAGATTTATCTGAATCATTAAAATACTTAACTACTTTTTCTTTATGTATAAAAATAGCCTCATCACTCTTATTGGCTACAACATCATTACAAAAAACTTTTTTAGTATCATTGTAAGATTTATTATTTCCTGTATCATACCAAGTGAAATCAATCAATCGTATATGTTCTAATCCATCAAAACCATGTATGACTTGATACTCATCTTTAACTATTTGTTTATCTTCTAAAGAATTCCAAAAATCTACATAATCATGTATCCCTGCCATACCGACATAAGCTCTGTTTCCTGTACCATAATATAAACTATCTAAATATTTACTTCCTTTTACTAAACAATAATCCATAGAATTTTCTATTGGTACTTCAGAAACACCCAACCAATTTTCTCCACCAATAATAATATCTTCTTTAACTATTGTATCTACTGAGGTGAATATAAATGGGGTCTGTAATTCATCTTTACAACACAACAAACTATAACCAGGACCAGAACCAACTTCATCATAGTTATCAACTTCAACATATGTTATTTTTCTTTCATTATATATTATATCAAGATAAGTTTTTATTTGTTCTGATTTATAACCAACCGCAATTACAATCTCTACCTTTTTATCCAACTTATCAATGATGTGTGAAATAACAGGTTTGTTTTCCAATGGTAATAAAGCTTTATGTAATCCATCTACATCATTATTTCTTGTACCTTTTCCTGCAGCTAAAATACAAAATTTGAAATTATAACTAACTTCATCATCACAATCTATACAATAATATAAAATCTCATGACCTTTTCCAAAATCACTATAAACTTTAACGTGAGATTCACAATGTTTACAATATGCAGTTTTCATTAATTACCCTCATGTTCCTTTTTAATCACACCACTACTTCTATCTGAATCATCTTCAAATCTAATACAATCATTTAAGTGGGCAGTAGAACATTCTAATGCTGTATAATCTGTTGTGGCTATAACTCTATGTTTTGTTTTTAATGGTACACACCAACCTTGACCTGCCTTATAAGTTCTTGATTCCATAGTTCCATCTTCATTCTGTAACATAACTTCAGCCTCACCCTCTATTACATAATTGGTTTCTACTTTCTTTTCATGCCATTGTAAACTACTCTGATAACCTTTGTTCATATGAATTAATTTATATGCATAATGTTCATTTAACTCCAACCATAGTTCATAACCCCAGGGTTTTTCTACTCTATAAGAACTGATATCCAATCTATGAGACTTATTCTCATCAATTTTATCTTTATAATCTTCAAGTGCTTCTCTTACCCAATCATCTTTTATATGTTCATATTTTGACATTTGTAACTCCTTTAAATTTTATATCCACTATTCGGTATAAATACATTGTTATTTTTAATTTTATTATCTATTTTTATTCCTAACCCATCATCTAAATCATAATTCTTTGTAGATATTTTAGATACAATATCATTAAACTTATCTGAAAGTAAATCCAATTTAACATTTGGTACTTCTAACCAATCTACCCCAGTAGCAATTGCTAAATGAAGAGCTGACATTAAAGAAATGCTACTTCCCCACACGTGTAGTGCAACTTTTATATCCCTTTCTTTTGCTTGTTTAATTATTTCTTTAGCTCTAATATATCCACCACAATAAGTAACATCTGGTTGAATAACATCAACACACCCACTATCTAAATAAGAATCAAAATCTAATTTACCACTCAACCCTTCTCCAGTAGCTATAGGAATAAGTGGTGAACTATTTTCCCTTACATATCTTAAATCTTTTAGATTGGATGGGTGTAGTGGTTCTTCAAGCCAAGTCAAATCACAATATCTCAAAGAATTTATATTATCTACAGCTTCTTGTTTATCCCAAGTATTTAATGTTCCCATTATAGAATCAACCATCAACTCATTAGAACCAAGTTCTTTTCTGGCTGTTTCAACTCGTTCCATATCTTCTAACCAATCCCAAAAACCAACTCTCATTTTATAAGAATTGAATGGTATATTTTCTATATCTTTTTTTATCTCATCAGGAGTAAAAGATACTGAACCACCACTACTATATACGTCAAACTCATGTGAATCATCACCCAATAATTGATATATAGGTTTAGATTCAACTTGTCCTTTTATATCCCATAATGCTATTTCAATTGCTCCAATTACACTTCTAATGAATCCATCTCTACCAACAAATGGTATTTCCATTATATTATATACACCTTCAACATTTAATGGATTTAATCCAACCACTAAAGATTCTAAAAACTTTACTGTTGGTTCAATTAATTCTGGAACATAAACTCCAGAATAAGTTTCTCCTATTCCTATTAAACCAGTATCAGTATGAACTTCAACCAAACCAATACTCTTTACACCTTTAGGTTGTCCAAATACATTTCCATCACCATACGTAGATGACAATGAATATCCAATAACTTTTTTTATTACCATGTAAATACGTTTTTCTTAACTAATGCCATATGAACTTGTCTACGATCAAATTGGTCATATGTAGGTAAAATTTCTACATTCCATTCTTCTCTATCCAATCCATCGACTATTATATTAGAACCAAAATCAGTTTCAGAACCATCAGTATACTTATTGTAATCATCAAATAGAACTGTAGTAGTTCCTGATACTAATTCTTTTAAACTATTCCAATCTGATTTTATAGTTTCAAATGAATGTCCACCATCCATAAAGATAAAATCAACTTTTAAATTTTTATTATTTTTAACAAACTCAGGTAATGTATCTCGTGTATTTCCTTGATACAAGTTTATATTAGCTCCTGTATTACTTAATAAAGTTTCTACCTCACTTCTTGGTGGAGGCCATTTAGATACCTCTAATTCAAATGTATCCTTATCCATATCTTCAAATAAATCAAAACCATAATAGGTTACACTTCTATCATCACCTGCCGCCTGTATCATTCTTGAACCATGATACCCATTCCAAGTACCAACCTCTATAATAGTTTTAGAATTAGTCTTACCAACATACTCTGTTAAATATTTATATCTTCCCATAACTCATTTTCCTATTGTATTAATTAAATTATCTATGTAAATCTCTGTTGAATTATAATCAACTCCACCTGCAATATTATCTTCAATATATTCTATGTCTCTACCCCTTTCGAGTTGACCATAAATTTTTCTTCCAGTTCCTTCACATGAAGTAAACCCATAAAAGTTTTCATAAGCACCTATATAACCACTCCTATCTAAAATTACAGTTGGGATTCCCATCTGTATTGGTTTAAAACACATAGTAGATGGTGATGCAATTACACTATGTGCCTGTGAAATCAATAAATTATCATCATCTACATCTCGTAATACATCTCCTTCTATAGAATTATTTTTCAATACAGTTTTTACAAAACTTATATCATTTTCATAAGGATTACCTAATGCAAAATGTCTATCTCTACTTTTTATTTTAACTACAACCCGTTTTCCATACGTTTGTTGTAAATCTGCCAACTTTGTTTTCTGTACCATCTCATCACTAAAAAACGTTGGAAACATTCTTCTTTCATTTCCCAAAAAATTTGTTATCACTAATATATGTTCATTAGTTCTTTCATAGTATTTTAATGCATCATTAGATGGAATACCACCAAGTAGAAATGCACTTTCATCAACATATTTAGAAAATATATTTTTATTATATTGTCCAAGTAAAAAACAGTAATCAAAAACCTTTTTATAATGGTCAACTTCATAACTTTTATCACTAAACTTATTATTTCCATGTTGATTACCATAAACAGTAATACCATGTTCTTTAGCGATAGGGTACATTATTTTAGTAGGAATCTCCGTACCTTTATCTCTTGAATCATCAAATATAATTGCATCATACTTAGATATATTATTGAGAACACCTTTAAAATCCCACGAAACTGAATTAAAATATGCATCATATCTTCTATGGAATAATTCTCTCATATCCATATTACCATTCCACTCTTGTCCTCTACCCATTTGATGTATACATAAACAATCTAACTCAACGTATACACTTAACTCAGGAATAATAGGATGTATTCTTTCACCCTGTCTATAAACTGTAGCTACAAATAAAACTTTTTTCATGATTCTAACCAATCTTTAAAATAAATATCATAAGCACTTTGTTCATTACCTTTTTTATTATCTGTATCACTATTTCCCCATCTACTAAACGTCCCACCTTTTAAATGTAATACATAATTGTTTTGATTTACTATTTCACTTACCGCCTCCACATAACCATCTCGTATAATATAATTATATTTTGATTTAGCATCATATAAAGTTACATCAAAACCAAGAGAACCTTCATTAATATCTTTTTTTAATCTATCACAAACACAAAGAAAATCTTGGTCAACCCACCAATCTAAATTTTTTAAATCATTATTATGTGGGTGACTTGTTCTAAATTGTACATAAGGATTCCATGTAGGATTATTAATCTGGTCAATATACATTTCCATAAAATTCTTAGATGAATCATTTACAGTATATCCCCAAACTCCACCATTAGGATTAAATTCTGATGAAAAGTGTCGAGTAGTATATAAGAAATCAAAACTTTTTCTTTCAAAAACATCAAAAGGATTTTTAACAAAAATTAAATCTGCATCAAAAGATAAAACATTATCACCTTCTTGTAATTCTAAATCTTTAACCAATTGAAATGCCTTCTCTACTTTACAAGTCATTCTTCTATCATTCCAATCTGAAATTGGGAAGTCTATAACATCTACACCTCTACTCTTCAATAAAGTTTTATTTTCAAGTTGACTTGTATAAACAACAATCTTACACTCTGATTGTTTTTGTAATGACCTTATACAAACATCAAACATATCATTTTCTATATACTTACCAACATATATAAAGTATGCTACATTCATTCTAACTCTCCAATAGTTTTATAATCTAACTCATAACTTTCTGATAAAAAATCTAACACTTGTTCAAAATGTAAATGATTTTCTTCACTCCAAACATTTTGATTATGTACTCCATTAATATGTGATTGAAACATAAAAGTTTCTCCATACAAACTCAAACTTTCTGGTTCATTTATTCCATCACATCCTTCAAAAAAATAACATCCCCAATTAATTCCTTTGTTAATTTCTGTATGTCCTGCAACCCACTCAAAATAATTACTAATTACATCTGCACTTTGTTGGTTCATTCCCCAACCTGGTGCTCTGAATCCTTTAGGTTTATATCCACAACTCTCCCAAAGAGTTAAACTCTCTTGTATTCTTTGAGTTGCACCAGCATAATCTAATTCAAAAAATTCCATTTCTCCAATACCTTCATTCTCACAAGCGTGATAATGTCCATGATTAGATAACTCAACATAATCTTTTGACTTCCAAAAATCTACAAAATCTTTAGTGATTGGATATTTGTCGTGATAATTACTTGGAATAAATAAATTAAACTTTACTCCATATTTTTCATTCAAAGAATCCAAATATTGTATCTGTTCATCTCCTTCAACACCCCAATCTTTTTCTGGATGTACATCATCAATAGCTACAACTACATTAGTCATTAATTTCTCTTATCCTTTTAAATCTATTTTGTGAGTTAAATAAAACACCTAAATTACCTTTACTAATATCATTAAACTTTTGATACCAAGTTTGATCCTTTCTCTTATAATGTGTTATCTTACTCTCATCTTCGCCTTTTATATATCTACGTTTTCTTGGATGATTTCTATTATGTACTTTCATAATATTTTTAAAAACATATTGTTTATATTGTTTACCAATAATCTTATCACACATATTCATAAATGAAGTATCATCTCCATTAATATAAACCGCTGGTGGAATATTTACACCAGCCATAACTAAATCAGAACTTATCACTAAACAACTACCATCAAATTTTGGATATGTTAACATCTTAATATCATATTCAGATACTTTACCATTAATTTCTTCCATCTCTTCTTGATCCATAGTGTATCTTATAGACCAGGGTGAAGTAGTAGCAAGTTTTATTTCTTCTGGAGTATCCATTTCATAATAAGGTTTACTAATAAAATCTTGGTGTACTAAAGCATCCCAAGTAGGATCCCACATCTTTCTCATTGCAAATGTAGTAATAAATCTATGTACATTCTCTGAATTTGTATACTCTTTTAAAGTTTCTAAACAATCAAAAGTTTCTTTAGGAATTAAACAATCACTTTCACCCCAAATCAAATAATCTGTATCTTGGCAATAATTTGTATTAAAATCTCTTCTATAAAATGATAATGTATATGGAACAACATCATCTGTATAAAAAGTAGTATTTACTGTAGTTAATTCTTCAAGAGGTTTAATAACTTCATTCCATTTATCTATCACATATTCTTTTCTATCAGGTGTATCATAACTCTCAAAATACTGAGACATATTTAAACAGAAATCAAATACTACATTTGTTTTATTATCAACATTCCCTAATGCTATAATACAACTATTAACAAAATCATCAATCATATCTATCTCATAAAACATAATATGAGTTCCGATTGCATATTTATTTTTCAATAACATAATTATCCTTAATCATTTCCCATATTTTTTTCATCAAACCATTTCTCTCTGTTTTTTCAAATCCATTGAAATGCCATACCCATGCACAACTCCACAACAAATCTTCTTGTAATACACCACGTAAATGTAATTGTTGTAAATTAAATCTTTCATCTAAAAATTTCAAATCAAATTTACTATCTCTAATCATATAGTTAATTGGTGTTTGGTCTGAACCCTTTTTTACTGTCTGATGTTGTCTTGTTCTTAATTCCTCTTCATTTTCATAATAAAAATCAGTAACGTGTTTACAAAACTCTTTATGTTTTTTATTCAACACTATAAATCCACAATTAAAATATGTTGTCCAATCAAACTTAACATCAGGCCAATAATCTTGATATCCCTTTATACTATTATGTGTCCACTCTATAAAAAATCTATCTTGTATTGCACCGAACTCACCATCAGCCGCCTCAAAGAAATTAGGACAATCCCAATGAACCATCGTATCTATATCAACTAATGCCACATTATCATATTCTATTTCATTTGCATCCAAAACATCAAATACGTGCCATCTTTGCCAAGTAGGTTTCATTCCCACACCATCACCATAAACTCCACCACCTGTAGGTCTTAACTCTTGGTCTAAAACAAACATTTCTACATCATTCTTATCACACCAATATTTCCAAGTTTTAAAACACCATTCCTTATAATCACAAAAATCTGGAGCCTTCTCCATACAAGTCATAAATACTACATTTTTACCCATTTACTTTAAGCCTCTTTAATTTAAAAATTCGTTGTTTACCATTACTAAGAAATGTTGGATAATTGGAACTTTTAGTTGGCCCTACTTTTAATTCACTTTCATAATCAAAACCATATTGTTTAAAATAATCTAAATCTTTTTTAAAAATCTTAGTAACCTTTTCTTTAAGTTCATCATCATAAAAATATTGATAACGAGGCACATTGTTAAGATGTTGATTTTCAAAATCACCTATAACATAATTTGGGAAATCTGCATCATAAACATATTCCTTTCTATCAGTATATTTTATTGAATGTGTTCTACCACTTTCAAGTATTTCTTTAGGAAGTTTTTTATCAAATCTATTTTCTAAATGTTCATAATTTATATTTCCAATATCATAAACTTTATTTGGAACACATACATCATTCCAACCTTCAGTTAATTGTGGGACAAAATGATGATTATTAATATTTTTAAATCCATTTCTTTCAAGTTCATCTACAAAATTTCTAAATGAATTTATCATACTAAAACGAACATTATAATTATGATGACCTGCCCCTGACGATTTGATTCGCCAACAATATTTTTCAACATATCCTGAAACTAATCTTGAATACGGATTTCTAACAAACAATATTACTGTCCATTGATGTCGAAACTCTTTTTTCGTTGAAGTTAAATTCGTTGGAAAACTTAAATATGAACCATCATGTACACTAGCACCAGTTTTTAGACCAGGTACTAATTTATTTACATTGTGAAAATAATTCCACATAATTTTAACATGATTACAGGCAGCTTTAGCACTCCATCCCCATAAAATTTTATTATTTTTATCTATTAAGAAATACAATCATCACTCCTAATAGCATATAATGAACCACCATCTACACGTACCTGGTGTACTGTAACATAGTAACCTAAAGTTTCTAATTTTTGAACAATATCATATCTAACATTTTGATGAGAACGTCTATTTTTTCCAACCTGAATATTCCCATACTCTATTGATATTTGTCTTATTGTATTTGATATTTCCTTATTCCAATCCATCATAACTTCATATTCAGCACCTTCAATATCTGCCTTGAAAAATCCAACAGTAGATTCCGGCATAAGTTCTAATATTCTTGAAACAGTTATACCTTTAACTGAATATATACTTAAATTACTTACGTCATGTGCTTGTAACTCTTGAATACCACCATATCCAAATCGAGTACTACCATTTCCACCATGCCAATCCACAAAACCAAGTTTTGGATATGTTCCTGTTAGTTTATGTTTCTCTGTCCTTCTCTTTTCTGAAATTAAAGCATTGTTAAACCAATCGATATTATTATCTTCATACTTCTCTTTAATAGGAAAAAAACATTTATTTGATGGTTCTATAGCGTACATTTTCAACTCAGGTACCAAATTATATAAATCCTCAATTTCTTCACCATTATGTACACCAGCATTTATAACAACTGGATATTTTTTTAAAACCGTTGTATTAACAAGATGATCTCCAAAAATTTCAACAACCTCAAAATTTTTATAATTATTTAATTTATCCATTTTAATAATCTCTATCTTTTCCTAAATAAATTTTATAAACAAATACACTTCTTTTATATCCTTCTGATTGGGGCCATCCACGATGACGAACATCTTGAAATGTTCCAATTAAAGTTCCCTTTTTATTTAAAAATTTTATTTTTTTACCATCTTTATTAGTATAACAATATGGGCCATAATCTTCACTCAACACATCAGTTAAGTAAACAAACAATTTAATCATTTTTGTATCTTTATGCCAACCTCTTGTATCAGTTATACCTTCACTATGGTAGATATTACATTGTATTCTATTTGGATCTCTTCCATATTCTGATGCTATTTTTCCCAATAGATGATTCTTTCTTAATTCCTCAACCTCTTCAATTAGTTTATTAGGATTAAAAATATCTTTAAATCCTACATCTCCAACTTTATTTCCTCGTATATTTACGAGAGTCTTTTTCTGGTCATCCATCCACTTTGAAGTTTTTCCTGCACCTTTAACTTTTTGATTTATCACCATGAGTCTATTATTTTGATTTAATTTTTTTTCTGTATCTTGATTTACTTCATCCACCTCTACCATTAAATCTTCTACTTTTTTAGCAATAATATCACAAGTTTCTGAATCTAAAAAATTTTCTAATACAAAAAATTTTTCTTTTTTCAATTTATCTATACAAATCTTCCATTGAGTTGATAATTTACTCACAATACTTCTTCCCCGTTTTCAAGTTGAGACATTACCCAAGTATTATCATACTTACAAACTAATCCCTCTGAATCTAAAAATTCCTTACCTTGTCGGACAGTTTCTCCAGCAGAATGTCCTATATTAGTAATTATATCAAACCCCTGAATTTCATCAATAAAAAAGTCTACTGCTGCCTTTACTCCACCACCATGATAATAACCACCTAAACCATAATCATCAAAAATAAAATAAGATATTCCTTTAGAAATATTACAACAATTTACTATATCACTATATACATTATCATAATCATGAACACAATCTATAAAAAATACATCTATAGTTTCATCTATGTGCCAATCTTCCTCATATACATTTTTTTGAATGTAAGTAATATTATCTCTATCATGATTTAACTCTCTTGCCATTCTTAGATTTGGTTCTTCTCTCCAATCCATTGTTATTACGTTTTCAAATAAAAAACTCAATATTCTGGTTGTATGGCCATGATTTGTACCAAGTTCTAATACAGTTTTATTTTTAAATTTTGAATCATTAAAAAATTCAATTAAATCTTCTTTAAATTTTATAGAAGTAGTTTCTTTATATTCACTTTTATCAGGTATTCCTTGAAAAACAATCTCTTTCTGAACTTTCATTATATACCCCTTTCCATATCTCTAACCTTTAATAATGGGCCTTTAAAATGTCTAACATATCTATAAACATTTTGGTCAAATTCATGTCTTAAACTACCAAAAGTATAACCTTCTTGTTTTAATTGTTCAACTAATAAAGTTAAAATATAACCATCATCCCACCTAAACTCATCAAAAGCTCTTAAACTTGTATAATATTCAAACCATTTTTTAACAACTTCTTTACCATTTTTCTCTAAATTAAATACTATTATTTCTGCATCTATTGCTTTTCCAGGTCTTGTAATAACAGAACTATCAAAATTAGAAACATAATCAAAGAAATATTTATCAAAACCATTTGGATGATTCCTATCTTCCCTAAATTGAGTATCTGCTCCAACCCAAACTAAATAAGGTTTAGTTGTTACATCTATACAATGATTTATTGCTGCCACTTTTCTAAACCAATAAATTGAATTTCTATTCCAATATTCATTTGAAGCTACATCAGGAACACAACCACGTTTTCCAATTTTATGACAGTTTTTAAAGGGTGAGGTTTGTAAAAAATCATATAACCAATTATTTTCATAAACTTCAAATAAATCCAACAAGTTCAAAGTATCTCTTTCCTCACCTGTAAAATCTATTTCTACATTATGATTCTTTTTTTCAAATGAATTTTCATGATAGACATAAAATTCAACTTCAGGATATTTTTCCTTTACATCATAAAATATTTTTTGGGCATCAGTTTCAAATATTCTTTTATTAAAAGAAGTTACAAGACTAACATTATCTAACATTAATTTATCTACCATCATTTTCCACCAATAGTTATATTTTTAAACTCTGAAAATAAATGGTATAAATGGTAACAATACTCTTCATAGTTATATAATTCAACGAACTTATTTCGTACATTATCTATAACTTCATTATTTATTCTATCAAAATCAGATAACACCTCATCAATAACTTCATTTAAATTTGACCAATCATAATCTACTGCAAAATATGTTTCTTTATCGATATAGATATTTGGTTCAGTTAACACCATACTCATATCAGGCTTTATCATAATTGTACCTACAGTTATAGATTCAAAATCTCTAAAACAAACTTCACCCATTCCGAATGGTGAAAGTACTACTTTTGAATTATATAGATAAGCAAAATATTGTTCTGGAGGTAATTTTTCTCTCCTTGAATCAAATTTATCATCTAATACTTCCCAAGCACCCTTTCTATGTTTTGTATATGGAATATCATTTCTAATTCCATGTTCATAATTCTTTTTATGTACACCTTGATATATTGCACAAACATCATGTACTTTATTTGAATTTACTGGTGAAATATTATCCTTTAAATGTGGATTTAAATGTCCAAGATTCCATCCACTCAATTCTAATCTATCCCAATCCTTATCTTTTATATCATAACCTAAATTAAAGGTTTTATCACTTCCCCAAAACCATCTACCAAAATAACTTGGTTTTTTATATTCTTCTCTTTGTAGTAATTGATTTTTAAATAGATAAATGGCATCACATTGAGTTAATACTTCTATTGAACCCATTAATGAAGTAGAATCTGAGCCATCAAATAGAAAAAAGTCACCACCCTCAGTAACTTTATTTAAATTTTCTAATCCCCAATCTACACTATCTTCTAATGACAAACTCTTATCTATGAAATCATTCATACCTACAAATAAATAATCATAATCATCTGAATCAGTTATATCTATACTATATGTTTTTAATAAATCACTACATGCCCTCAAAACTCTGAAGGTAGGTTCATTTCTATTAATAGTGGGATTCAAGACTTTTATTTTTATCATTAGGAGCTTACTAAATTAACGTATAAGTCGTTTTGTTTTATTTGCTTATCTATAGTTTTTGGATGATATAAAGATAGTTCTTCGTGTGGCGGTATGTGTGCGTATGTTTTAGTACCGACTATTCTTTCATGAACTTTACCTTCCCAAAGTATATCATCTCTATTTCTAAATACTCTACTTTGATAATCAGGATAATTCACCCAACCGTTTTCTGTAACTCTCCAACCCCATTTATTAGCCCATTCATCTGTAAGACCTTCGACTGTATTTACTCGTGGAATCCATACTAAATCTACATCATTCATTTCTAATATAGTATGTATTTGTTCCATTAGTGTTTCATGAGGATATTCATCAGCATCTAAATGAAATATATAATCTCCACTACACATCTTTTTAGTACAATTTTTTAACTCTGAAAAATCACCTTTAAAAAATGGGTAAGCTGTATGCCAATTAAACTCACCATTAACTGAATGAGTTCTTAAATATTCTTCTACACCTTTAGAACCATTCATGTGGTCAAAAGTGATTACTATTTCATCTTGTAATTGTTTATTCTTTAAAAGTATTGTAACTAATCTGTGTAACTCAGTTTCTTCATTACAAACTGTAATTGCATAACTAATCTTCAACTACAACCTCTTGTCCTATATTAATTTCTGTAATAAATTGTTTAATGTTTTCTCGTGGTATAAAATCATATTTATCTTCTAAGAAAACTCTTCTTTTTTTACATTCACGTAAATTATATGTTCTAAAAATACTTTCTCGTTTGATAATATTTTTTAATTTAGCATAAACTTTTTTAAATTCACCTGATGAAACATCTCTTGGTCTTACATCCTGTATCACTCCTGTAATCTCAACCTGTCTACCTACGTGTCGTCCTGCCGCATCATGCATTCCCGCAACTCCACCCAATAACGAAATTATCTCTTTAATAACTGGTTGCGATTGTCTTTGTCTACCTACTTCATCAATCTGTATTCCTACAAAATAATTTGAAGTTCTACCAGTTTTCTTTCTATATATGTACTTTGGATCAATACATATAGCCCATCTACGATTACCTTTACTTTGGTTTTTACTCTTGTAAATAAAATTTACAATCTGACCAGGTATAATTCTATCCCAAGTTGTATTTCTCATTATAATTCTTTAACAATACCCATTCTCTTTAATGCATCTAAAAATTCATACTGGCCAAATTCTTGTGCCGCTTCTACATCTAATATTTGGTCGTGTCCTTCGTATTTAGAATCTTCCTTCTCTTTTTTTGTAAGAGGTCTTGGTTGTGCTAACTTATATGTCCAATTAGTTTTAATTCCTTCAGGATATATAACCCCCAACTCATTCATATTAACTATAGATGGAAACCAAGTTATATCTCTATCAACATCATAATAATTAATATCTTTCATTAATTGAGTTGCACCATTTAATGCTGTTTTTAATTCTTCTGAATCTGTCTTATACAAAGAATTTGAAGTAAATCCACAATGAAAACACATATAAGAAGAAAACTTTTCTTGATTTTCTTCAAAACATTGTTGCTCATCAAAACATACAGGACAGGTTATATTCTTTTCCATATTAACTCATTTTCTTTAATTTAGGTAGTTTTAATTTTACATCTTCTGATTTTTCTTTAGGTTTACTACCAACCTTTTGTAATTTAGGTAATTTTAAATCTACTTGTTTTGGTACTGAATCTAATAAAGGTGTAATTGTCTCAATCAACCGTTCTTTCATTCTTTCAAAAGAAAATGCTTGAGTGTAAACCTTTAGTTGATGTGCCTTAACTTTATATTTCTTATAATTATCATATATATCCTTTAATATTTGAGATGCTATTTGATAGTTTACTGTAAACCATTGTGAATCATCAAAAGTCATTTCCTTTGCTAAAGCACCTTTAGGAACTTTAGTCAATGAACCAGGTATCAAACTACAATAACTTCCATGTAAAAAATCTAAATGTCCACTCCAATTTGATGCAACGAGTGGTTTACCACTTTGAGCCGCTTCTAACAATGGTCTACCAAATCCTTCACCGTGTGTGAATGTTGCATGTGCTTTTACTTTAGGATGATTATACATTTGATTCATTTGTTCATCAGTAAAATCTCCGTGAATCAAATATACATTAGGTAGTTTTTTAGCATTAATTGATTTTTTAATTGATTTGATTTTTTCAAGAATTTCTCGTCTATCGATGATTGAAAAAGTAGCACCACTTGTCTTTAAAATAAGTGCTGGTTGTTTTGGTTTATCTTTAAACGTTTCACAAAAAACCTTTAACAACATACCAGTATCTTTTCTATCTTTACCTAAGCCACCCTTTAACCAATGTCCTGTATAAAGAAAACAAAAATCTTCTTCTACTTCATTAAAAAGTTCAGTTACAGTCTCATCAAAATCTGTAGTGGATTTATATGTTTCTTCGAACCCTTCAAACAAAGTTTCCATTGGTTTAATTACTTTAAGTACAGGCTGCTGTTTATCTTTATGTTGAAACTCTGCACTTGCAAAAACGTGTTTAGTAAATTCTGAAGTACATAAAGTTAAATCCATTCTATTAATTCCCTCAATCCATTGAGGTGCAGGTATAGTTGATTCAATACCTGCAGTAACTCCAATATTCTTTTTTGCAATTGGTTGAAATTCATTTGGAATTACAACATGCAAATGTAAATCTGGTTGTTTTGAAAGTTCCATATTCGGCAAAATTCTATCTTTTATTTCTTGATGATGTTTATTATCATCTTCTAATGCATTCATTGGTGTGTTTCCCCAAGGCACTGCATTTATTTTTACATCATATTTATCTGATTCAATCAAAGCCCTACATAAATCACGAGAATGATTTCCATATCCACTTCTCGTCTGTACAGGTCCTGATACTAATACTAATGGTTTACTCATATATTCCTCACGCTTTAAAAATACTAACTTTGGTTCTTGGTGTCCATTTTTCAAATGCAGTTTCCATGTGGTCTATAAAGTTCTTACCCATCCATCGTGCACTCATCATACTTTCATCACCCATAGTCCACTTATGACCTTTTATTCCACATTTATCTCTTTTTTCTTTACCAATATCATACCAATATTTAATTGCCTTGGCTGCATCTTGCCAATCACATCTATCATCAAAAATATATGGTGTTGGTACTGAACCCATTAGTGATCTTGACTTTGGCCAAACAGGTTTTACCCATTCACCCCAAGTCAACTTATCATTATTTTCCCACTCTTTCCAATTATGTAAAGATTCAACATCAAAATAATCTTTATGAGTCAAAAACTTACCATCAAGTTTAAATCCACATTGATCTTGTAATCCACCTGTAACATTTACAATGATTGGTGTTCCACTCATCAATGATTCAGCAGTACCCAATCCAAATCCCTCATTAGATGCTATATTCATTGTTACATCAGCAATATTATATAGGAAATTCATTTCCTTGTTTTCAAGTTTACCACCACTAAAAACTATATTACACTCTGGTGCCAACTCCTCTATCACTGCTGGTAAATCAGTTCCATTTTGGTCTACTGGTTGAGTATGCATAATATAACCAACTCTATCTTTTTTATCTTCAGGTAAAGTGTCCCAAAATGTTTTAAATGATAAAACACAATCTCCTGGCATTTTTCTACGTATATTTCTATTAACATATAATAGAACAAATTCAACTGGTTTACCTTTAAAAATACTATTTCTAAATTTATTCATTTCCAATCGTTCTTTTTCATCTGTAATTGGATAAAAAAACTTTTCATTTATTCCATGTGGACTATATGTAGAATCCCATTCATTACGTGGTTTATCTCGACAAACATTTTGAACAATGTTATGAGTTTGTTTTGAAATATTCATAATCAAATCACAACTTTCATAAAATGGCTCATTCCACATTGGATAAGGTAAATCATCCCAAATATTATAATAAAATATAGGAATGTTCTGTCTTAATTCGTGTTCCATGTGGTATAACCACCCCCAAAATCTTGGGTCTGTATAATGTAAAATCGCATCTGGTTTTTCTATATCTATTAGTTGTCTGAGTAATTTTTGATCTCCATAACCACTAACAGGATATAATTTTAACTTAGCATCTTCTACACCACTCTCGTCCCTCATAGCCTGATTCATATCAACCACTTTACCCTTTTCAGGATGGTCTATGGCTCCTGCCACTTGAACCCAATCATACTTATCTATTGTTCCAATTACAAATTCTCGCGACATTGTACCAACACCAGATGACATTCTCAAATCGTCTGATAATAGTAATATTTTCTTTTTGTGTCTAACCTCTTTGGTCGATTTTAACTTCGGTAATTTGATATCCATCATTTAATAAAACCTTTATTTTAATATTGTTAATTAACTAAAATTTACTGCCACTTTGATGTAATTTGTCATAATTCAAAACACTATCTTTAAATTTCTCATCATAAACAAACATATTCAAAGTTCTATTTACTAACTTCTGTAACGAAAACTCGTCATCGATCGTCTTATTTTTGAACTTTTTGTAAAGTTCATTAATTACTTTCACCGAAGTCAATTTAACTTCGTTCATAATATAACTCCATTTATTTTATATATGTATATATTCTATATATAAATATATATTTAATCAATAATAATTGATTTTTTATTCATTTTTTCTGCATATTGTAAAGTGGATAAAGTTCCACTCGTTATTTTATTTGGATTTGTAACAAATGCAACTACTCTATCTGAATACTCTGCAACTTGTTTGTTTCTTTTGAAATAGTTTGACACATAATAAGGTTTTCCATAATCATAATTCGGCCTAACACAATGCATATTATGTGGATAGTGTTGTGGTGGAAATTCACTATACTTTATATCAAATTCTAATGCATATTTCTTAGCATACCCATCAGAACCGTCCTTTTGGCCACCGCTAACTATTTCTAATTCTTCTTTATACTTTTCTTTTAATCGAAACACAAAATCTTTGATTTTGCGTGAATTAGTGTAACTTCTTGATCCTATAATTGCTACTTTCATCATCATTTCGTTTTTGTTTTTTCTCCTGTTGATTTGTAACGAACTTATAAAAAGATAATAATTCATCTATACCATCTAATATACCATTTGGATTTGAATATTCATAACTACATCGTACCCATTTAGGTCTCTCCATACCATATGGTCTAATATCCCACCATATAAATTCATTATAATTATCAAAAAAACTTGTTCTAATTAAAGTTTTATAACTCACATGCTCTAACGATTCCCATTTATCCAAAAATCCTTTAAATAACATAGGATCTACTTTATCTTTTTCTCCATCATACCAAAAATAAATTGGGAATGGGTGAGCACTAACCGAACCTAAATTAGATAACTTCTCATATACCTCATCTTCATACGGTTTGCCTAAAAAATCTGACAACTTCATTCTTATAGTACTGTTTATATATCCAACCATTACTGTCTCCTATCACAATGTTGTGGTAAATTTTTAAATTCACACCACTTACAATTTTTTTGAGATACTATTTTTCTATATTTTTTATTGATATGATTTCCATTTTCATCAAAACTATCTGAAAGAAATTCATTTAGATTATTGATAACTTTATTTATACTTGGTTTCCCACTCGCGGGTGAAAATGTTTGTATTCGTTTTTGAGGATAATCAAAATTCTCATACAATCTTCTCTTCAATATTAAATATTCAATATCAATTTTATCTATAGGAATTTCTTTACCTTTAGAGAAAAAATATTTATATAATAACAACTGATTCGTTTTGTTCCTATCAGCTTTCATCCACTTATTCCAACCCATAGTAGAAGTCTTTATATCTATGATTTTTATACGGCCTGTAGTTTTATTGTGAATAACCACATCCATATAACCTCTAAACTCAATGTTTTTATCAAGTCCTTCATTCAATCCAATCTCAATACCCACCAACTCTGTATTTTTCTTTGGAAAATAACTTGATTTGTGTTTTATAAATTCATCTATAATGTTACAACCATCTTTATAAAAAGATTTCATATCACCTAAAGTAATATCTAAATCCTCTTTAGAATCCTCTACAGCATCTTTATAATTAGTTTCCATCCTATATTGTAAAATATCATACATTGGTAATGAATCTGCTTCCTTGATAGTCTTACCATAATAACACACAAGATATGCTTGTATAGTTTCATGCACAGATGTACCAAATAAAGTATAGATGTTATCAGTAAATGTACCAAGATCGTCTATATAATTTAGTTTCCATCTATGTGGGCATTGAGTCCACATAGCTAATTGACTATAACTTACTTTCCCCATTTACCATTCTTTACAATTGTTGCCATAATACCATAGTTAGATACATCAAGAAATGCATCTTCCATTGGTTCACCATTTACTGCGGCTTTCTTACCACCCATTAACAAGGTTTTCAGTCTTTGAATCTTATCGTTCATTCTAAACCATAACCCTGTAAGTGATAGATGAACTTCTTCCTTGGTTTGTAATTGTGTTCCAACACTAATATTGCCAGGGCCGTAATCGTGTTGCTTAAGTAAGAACAATTCGTACTGTTCTCTTTGAATCTTCTTGAACTCTTGGGTCATTTCAGGCCATTCGAGTTCCATTAATGTTACAATGTCGCCTTGGTCACCTGTTAAATAAGAATTTACTTCTTTCTTATTCTTAGTATACTTTCTAACTGTCTTAGAATCTGTTATCACTTTCATCTATTTTACTCCTATTTTACATACTTGAATATACGAATAAAATCGTATATAAGTCAAGTATTATTTTTTGTTTTTTTACTAATTTTTAATAATAAAATTTGCCATTTGTCTCAAATCGGTTATACCCAAACTGGCTTGAGCATTAAAACTACCTGGTATATCCGCTTTTAATTCAATCAACCACTTAGCCTTTTCTTTTGTCAATTTATAGTACTTTAATATTTTATCTGTATCAACACAAATAATTTCTTTAATTATATTTTTATCCTTGTTGGGTATCAAAAACAATGTAATTGTTTTCTTGCTGGCATCCTCATTCACCTTGAAAAATATTTCACTATATCGTACCAAATCAAGCCATCTACTATTACCTTTTTTGAGTTCTATAAATTTATCTTCCCATTTCACATCCCAATATCTTTTTGTATCTGTATCCATTCCGAGTATCTTACAAAAATCATCTTCGTAATTGGTATTACTACTAACCCAATCTCCACTCAACTTAGTTTTATTTTTTTCTAATAGAAGTTCTAATGCTTTCATTTCATCTCCTATACATTTTTTTAAGTTGTTTATCATCAACACCATATTTCATTATTATTGATGTAACTTGTTCTTTTGTTAATAACTCTAAATATTCTTCTACTTCTCTTGTACTACATTGAAAGTAATCCACTAAGTGTTCCATTGCCCACTTCTCAACTTTTGATTTCTTTTTTGATTTTGTGTATCTAAGAAATGTTTTACCTTTTGGTAGAATATCTGTATAGAATTGATAAACAGTCTTGGGTTTTAGTTCCCAATATTTTTGAATTTCATTTGCAACTTCTATCCAATCAGTTTTCATACTAATAAATCTATGTATCATATAATTACTCCAAGTCTTTTTATCTGACTCTGTAATATTATCCCAATACTTAGGATTTTGTACATTAGTAATTTGTTTTATGTGATCAAATAGACCTTTAGGTTTCAAGTCCACTACCTTCTAATAACTTTTTTGGAACTGTACCACAATTACCACAACTATAAACTTGAATTGGAACTAATCCTTCTTGTCCATTTGGTGATAAAATTGCAGAAACTCGTTTAATAACATATGAGGTAATAAACAAATAATTATCACATTCCTCACATTGTAAAGTATCTGCCTTTGATAAATCTACAGTTTCTTTAGGTTTAGATAAAGGTTTCATAGGTTTTGTACTCATGTATTACTCCTTATTATTTAGATTCTGATATTGAAGCTTTACGATAATCTGTTACCAGTTTTTTAATCTCTCCAATATGTTTTCTTGCTCTACCACCTGCTGCTTTGTTACCTTTTTCAGCATGTACTGCGTGATTTAGATCAAATTCCTCAAAGTGTTCTTTGATTTTTGCGTGTAGTTCTTTAACTGTTGCCATTTTCTTTCTCCTGTTGTTTTGTTTAAATGATTTTGTCCACTAAACCGTATTTCAAACACGTTTCAGCATCCCACATTAAATCATGTTTTAATATTTCGTTTAATTTTCTGACTGGAACTTTTGTATATTTCTTATATACATTTTTAATTGTGTCCATCATCAAATCTAAATTTTGTTTTGCATCT